>Ga0222714_10001096_pt1 | contig 30604 bp, 7 predicted proteins | sample C33_3DmetaG_FD_165048 | JGI IMG/M metagenome (GOLD analysis project Ga0222714, IMG submission 165048) | Estuarine water microbial communities from San Francisco Bay, California, United States - C33_3D | ecosystem: Environmental > Aquatic > Marine > Unclassified | place: USA: California... | reverse complement strand
AAATGGCTACCAGATGGTGGCTGGGTAAAGTGGAACGCCAAGACAGAATCTATGGAATAGCTTTTCGTTAAGCAAGACAGAAAGGGGTGATCTAAGATCGCCCCTTTTTTCTTACAGATACTCTAGGCTAAAATATAATCCATAGTTTGTTTTGCTACCAATGCTTTCTGGAGAAGCACTAAGAGCAACATACCAATCGTGTCGCAATGAAGCTAGCTGAATTCCGCTTGTGCTTGTCCAACCTTTTTCTGGAGAAACACTATCAGATTCATTTGTATTTAATCCACTTACACCTGGAGACGATGTAAACGTCATGTCTGACATAGCATCTTGTGGATCGTATTCATACCAAGAGTTTAAATCTCTACCCTTAAAAGCTAAACCGCTAGCAACCTGAAGTTGAACCGGATGTCTCGCTTCGTATACATACGTTGTAACACCTTGAGCGTGATTGGTAATATCCGATCTATCAAAAATTCTAAGTTTACAATTCTGAACCTTTACTGGGTCATCATTTGTAAATCTAATATTCAATGGGCATAAATAATTAGGAAGATTAGCTAAGTCAATGGCATCTGCACCATCTATGGAAACGGTTTCAGTTGTTGCAAATTTTGTATTATGAAGTTGAACACCTTGTAATGTGCCATTTTCATTAGTAGTAAATGTCGTATCCTGCGTGTCACTTACAGGTACTGAAACACCAAAGCTACTACCATAAAAACCAATGCCACTACCAGCATTATGTTCAATGATACTATTGTCATTAGCTACTGAATTAGCATAAAATTTGATTTCTGCTGCCATGAAAGTCTCCCTTTTTTCTTAGGTCTGTATTATTATACACAAAATCTATGTAATGTTTAAATCCATGTACTGTATATACCCAGGAGGAAATGTCCTACCTGTAGCTGGCGTACTTCCAATATCGTTGTGGAAAAATGTGAACAATCTGTAATCACCGCTTTCGTTTGGATCTAGGGTTAAACTTACAGACTGTTGAACGGCTAGATCAGCAGTTCTTCCGATTTGACCCTTTTTGCTACCAACAGATATTCTAGTTTTTGGAACGTGTTCTTTTGGAGGCGCATCCCACATTAGTTTTGTCCACACCTTACCTTCAACGAATTCTATTACTGCTGCATCTGCCCCTTCTGTTGGGCTTGGTATTGTTAGGCTGTAGCATGTGCCTAAGACCGATTCTCCCTTTATTATTTCAGTGCGACCAGATGCTGTTTCTGATGAAGCAAAATCACCAGGAGTAAATCCCTCACCAAAGAAATATTCTGGACTTCCAGCATTTTTTAGATATGGTATCTCTGTCTCTTCTTTGTAAAATTCCAACTCATTAATTCCACCTTTTCCATCTTCAGTAACTGATATGACAGTGATCTTGATATTATTTGCACATTCTATCACATCTGTTGGCTTGAAACCACCACCACGATTTACCCAATAGCCGTTAGAGGTATTTAATCCAATCACATTCTTGTAGTAATAAAACCCACCACCGGTTAATATTTGTCCTCTTCTTATTGTATTAACTCTCCAGTCATTTTCTGGTCTAAGTTGAGAATATTTGTTTATTGTCTCTCCAGGTTTCAAAGCTATGCCTAAATCTGTAGAGCTTAGGGCTGAAACCCTTCTAGCATCTGGTGCTAAAGTAGAAGCTGTATCTAAAGTCGGAACCCTAAAATCAACTGATGATTCAATTTGCTCAACGTGCTTCGGCCTTTCTTCATATGAAAGAGTTTTATATAGAGAGTTACCATAATCATCTGTCGGAGGAGGATGACCGTCTGCTAGTGCATATAAATTACCCCAATTATCCCCATAGCTCTGCAACAAAGTATTTGCATCAGAACCGGCTGGTTCTGATCTTGCTAAATCTCCAAGGGCTGGATAATAACCTTTTGGTCTAAACTTTGTGTCAACGGCATTTGGGTCTGGCACTGGATTGAAATGTAGAACAGCAAAATATCTAGGATCAAAAAAAGTATCACGATCTTCCCAGTCGTCAAAAATTCTAATGTGTAACGCAGTAGTTCCAAAACTATCTATATCATCATCGCTAGATCCCCATTGTGGATTATCATAGCTTACACCTCCGCTACTTCCACCACCAAGTAATAAACCACCAATAACACTTATCAAATCTATGGTACTTACTACATCAGTTGGTTGGGCAGCGAGTCCAACGTCTTGTTTTAGTTCAAAGTTTATATCACCACCGCCGTCTTTGGTAATTACACACATGCCAGCGATTACTCCAACGCAATTTGCTCCTAAATAATCTCCAGTATCTCTAAAATACTGAGGTGCGCCAAGGGCAATATTTGTAGTTGGCCTTCTGACATAACAGTCATAAGGAATTAGAGTAACATCTTTTTTGAATCCTGCAAACGCTTCAGCAGTTCCATTAAATATGCCATAATTATCAGTAAGACATGCTGTTCTAGGGCGATTATCAGACATCCAATAATCCTGAGAAGAAAAATTAACACGAAGTGGGATGTGTGAATTTCTTGTGGCTATGTTTCCATGTAAACCATCTCCTGCCATGTGAGTCATGCCTGCTTCGTCAAACAAGCCATTTGGCCCATAAACTTGTTGGCCAAAATTTCTTTCGTTTTTATATTTGACTAGAGCGTTTGTTAAAACATCAGTATGTCCTACTAAGGTATCTGTTAGTGGTATAAATTGAATGTGAGTGGTAGAAATTGGACTAGAATAGTAATATGGTGGATATAGGATATTTGTTCTACACGTATTACTTCTTGGTCCACCAAGATCAATTAATGAATCTCTAGTCGAAACTATATCTATGATCTTTGAACTTATTTCTGCTGGAACATTTTTTAAATCTGACATAAAAGGGGTAGGATCTACTGATCTAGAAAAATACAAACTATCCCAATGATTAGTTAACAAGTTAATTTGGCTTGTTGATATTGATCTATATCCGTCAGTAAAAACTGGCCCCCAAAACGGAAATATCTCTGACATGGATGTGAACTCAGTAAAAGTTTCATCAAAAGCATTGATTTTATTTATGGAATAATCATGATTTACCTTTTTTGTCTCGTTTGCTAAAAATCCACCCTGAGAAACACCTAACAAGTCAAATATTGTTGTAGCTATATATCTACTACTAGGCTGAAAATTTTTCCTCATTCCTTCAAAGCTACTACCTGGAGGATATATTAATGTAGATCCAACCCAATTTGGATTTGCTATTTCTTTACCTTGCTGGTCTTTGACTGTTTTTCTCGTGTCGTAATTAAAAATAGCAAGAGCCGTAGCCATGCCTGGAAAGCCAAAAGTTGATTCATATTGGCTCATAGTCGCCATCCATAATCCGAATGGACTTTCATCACCACCGTAGAAAAATTTCATCCTCCCTACCAACTCGTAAAAATCACTAGTAATACTTTGGTTGTAGTTTTCATAATCGTCTTCGCTATAATACCTACCATCCTTAAAATATGAATCTGAGTCAACAATCATTTTACAAAATGCCCAATCCTGTGCCGATGCTGGTCTAGGCTTTGTTATAGCTTCTCCTAAACTTGATGCAACCCACTCACCATTAAGAGAACTCAACATGATAACTTCACCGACATAAAAAGATTTTGGAGATCTATTTACTACACGAATTTTTTCAATCTTCTTTTCTTGGCACTCTATGATATTTGGACCAAACAAATGCGGATTTCCATGCTCAATGTTTAACGGCATAGCCAAACCAGTAGTAAAATTTCCACTATAGTACCTACCTTTTGGATCATAAAAATCAGAGTTGTTAGTTCCTAAAGCTGTTGGAGAAGGGGCGCTCTTGTTTACATCCGCTCCAGGGAGGTCTGTTAATAATTTTGCTAGAGTTTGCGTTGTGCCAGCTTCAAAAACTTTATCTGTAGAATTGTAATGAAGCTTTAAAGGGGCCGTTGTTGAATTATAGGGATTTTTGCTACCACCCTCTGCTTGTGGTAAGTATGATCCAGTATTTGCAGCAGAGTTAGCTTGATGATCTCTAGTGCCCGCTCCAGCGTAGGATGTTCCAGCTGGAGTTTTAGTGCCACCTGTATACATTGGTGGACCAATATTAGTCATTTTTCTACTATTATCTCTGCTTGCTTTCTTTTGAAAAAACAACTCAAGCATAGCACTCCCAGGCTGATTAGGTATCAGTGCGTTTAGTGGGAATTGCATCCTGATAGATCCAGATTTAGAGTTTTGAATATCTCTAATGAGCCTATCATTGTTGATAGACGGTGGAATTCTACCTTGTTGCCTTTTTTCGTGGTATTCAATCAAGTTATACATTTCAGATAGAGAAATGTTTCTCAACGTGTCAAATCTTTTTGTAACCTTGTTGAAATACAAAAATTGACCAATGGGTGAAGAAAGATCTAAAAATGTACCACCTTTAGCAAACGGAGGAGTATTTTGGCCACCGTATATGCCAGGAAAAGCAACCATCAGTGCTGGCATTAGTTTTTCAAACATAGCGTAGCAATTGTTTTTGCTAAAACTACTCATGCCTAAAGCTACAAGTAACTTATCTTTTGTTGTAAAAGAATGGTTTTCAACTCTTCCAGAATTTAAAGATCCTTTAAAACTCATTTTATCCTCCAGTTATGACCAGAAAGTTAGGTCGTCATTATCAAATGAATCACCGTACATATCTTTACTATCCACAAATCCATCTTGACGATGAGACATGTGCGGGTTGCTTAAATCCATTGACGCTGGTGCGTAAAGATCAGTCATCTGTGTTGACGCTGAACGTGAATGAACATCTGTCGCTATTGACCTATCTGGAGCCTCGCTCAGAGTACCTATAGCGGATGAACTATCTCCAGCAGTAGCTGAGTAACTACTTGCGTTTGTAGTACTAGACTCAGCATCCCCGAAAAGACCATATGTACTACTACTATAGCCTGTATTACGATAATTTACAGTACCATTAATGCTATTAGATGGATTTATAGCCATAGCACCGGCAGAAACATTACCAGACTTTAACTGTTCATAAATTAAGCTATAGTTAATATTCTTCTGATTTTTGCCCATGCCCTTTCTAATAAGAGCATTTCTTTCATCTTTTATTTTTTGCCTTTCTCTACTAATATTAGATATTGCGTCAGATTTTTGTTTTTGCAATTTTCCAAACTGAGCAGTATAAAGATCCATTTTAACTGTAGTTTTGATATTTTGTGAACTAACTTCAATTCCTATATTTGAAATCAATGGACCCGCATTTGCTAAAAATTTGCCAATAGCAATTCCACTCGGGGCACCTGGGTAAACAAAGCCCCCTCTTTCGCAACTTAGTAACAAGCTATTAGACATGCTAGCCTGCAACATTCCCATTTCATTCATAAGGTCATATCCGTTATAATTCCAGGGTGCTAAATTCTCATCTTTAATAAACTCTATCTTACCACCTATATCACTAGCGTTGTAATCAAAATTAGAAGAAACCCAGGGACCATAACATCGGTCTTTTGACATCAAGGGCAATGCTACAAGATCTGGATAAACTGGGGAAGGCATAGCGGCACTAATTCTATTAGGAAGTGCAACGTCAAGATTTTGCAACGATTGATTAAAAGCAACGATAGCATGACCAAGAGCGCCTGGATCTAAAATGCTCCTATTCTTATTTATTAAGTCTGTCTTAGGTCCATTCAAATAAGCTGGACTACTAAATTCTGGAAGTCGAACAACATCCATAGTCAGAAAATGCTTAATATACTGTGCATTCTTTTGTTGAAACATTCCATCTCTAAATCTTGAATCGCCAATAGGAATAACTCTACTCGGTAAAGTTATTAAAGCGTATACATGATTTTGATCAAGAGACTGGGGTTTTGTAACTATATCCCAGCTATTAAAAGGATCTCTTACGAAATCTAGTCTTGGTGGGCCAACAGTGTATCCAGTTCCAGGTATAAAGTGTGGTTCGTAATACCTAAAAGATGGTTCTGATGCGCATATTCTTGCGTTAAATATCTTCTTCGGTATAGAATACTTTCCTATGTCCCTAGTATCCGCTCCGAATACCTTCGGTTCGATATACTGTGTTGACGGAGCTAAATAAAGAGTGTCGTCTAAATCACATTTAACAAAAGCAATTGATTTAGCTCTTACTGGCTCATTTGAAATTTGCCCCCTTTGTGGAAATCTTTGAAATTTGTTTTCTTCTACTTTTGTATTATCAAGTATATCTGAAACGTCTGGAACAAAATACCCATCCTTAACAACTTGTTGAGTGAAAGATTCTTTTCCAACTAGGTCAAAGGAAAGATCTTGACTATTATCAAATCTAACATATGGTGACATTCTTGAGTTTTCATTCATAAAATTAACCATATCTATAGGGATTAAACCTTGAGATGTGGCATAATTTTCCTTTTGCCTAGTATAGTTTGCTAGCAAATCAAAATTTACATATCCACCCTGTTTTTCTGGCAGATAATTGAAATCATGCTTATCTTCCAAGGGGTTATAGTTCACACTTAAAGCTCCTTGAAAAATTTCTGGATTTGGTTCTGCTCTTGTTAAAAATCCTTTCATCATATTTGGTTGCAGAATTTTAGCAATTTCTCTATTAGTGGCTATCAATGTTGCAAAATCTTGACTCTGTTCATATCCATTTTTAGAATTAATAGCTCTTGGTCTAAATCCAAATGGTCCCTGCGACTGTTCCGAAACAAATTGCCCAGCGGCAGAATCGCCATTTTTTATCTGAATGAGAGGGCCGTAAGAAAGATTAACTTCTCTAGGTATTTTTACAAGGAATTTCTTGCCAAGATTTTCATCTGCAAATTTTCTAATATAGTTGTAAGCTTTCTGTGCATTTTCAGCAGTCTTTCTTGCTAGTCTAGTTGTTACACTAATAACTGGAGCAAGGCTATCTGCAAAATCTTCTATCAACCCAATAACATCTGCTTGTGGGTTATTTATGATACTTTTCATAAAATCAATGTATTGCTGTTCAATATCTGAAATATCACCATCAATACTATTTTCAATTTCTTGCCAAATGGTATTTACTACCTCTTGCCAATTTGTTCCACTTTGAATTGAACCTTTTAATTCTGCCAAACTTGTTTGAATGCTTGTGGTTATTGACGAAAGCTCTGATAAGCCTGCTCCTTGAACTCCAAGCTTTGTACATCTCTTATAATAAAGAGGATATCCATAAGGTGGGTTACACGGACTTAGCGGTAGTTTATCTGGACCAAATCCAGTTTGATCGCTAGTAAAAACAGATCTTGGCACTGTAACGGCAAAATTATTTGATAGTGCCGGTAGTGTATTGGGATAACCGTTTGGAGGGCTATTCTTTAACGCTGCACCTTCAAGATCATCATCTTCTTCTACAGATTCCATGTATATATCATTGTACCCTATAAGAAAATTACTCCATGTTTCATACGATATCAGAGCCGCCCTTAGCTCCATTTCAGTTGCAACATAATAATTTCCAATACCATTAACTTCCCATGTAGATGAATCTATCATTATCTGCTGATACGCACCAAAACCTTTAGGTATACTTAAAGCCTTGTGCCCACCAAGAAATCCACAAAAGGGTAAAATCTGCTGGGAAAGTGATTGTTCTAATGTCCATTGATCACCTAATAGTTGAGTTGCTTTATTTTGAAGGCCAGCCTGTTGTTTTTTAACCTCTAGAATGTCTCTATCTGCGTTAGATGAAAATAGATAATTTTCGACTTCTTGCGCTCCAGCTACAAACTTGTCTGTAACAACATTAGACAATTCGTATCCAAGATCCTGATTTTCAACATATAAACCGCCAGCTTTAAGGTTATTGATATATTGTTCTATTGCTCCGTATTGAGGCTGGAAGGATCTGTCTATGACATCAACTCTAATGATGCCAGCTATTAAATCTTTTTGGTTTCCTTTCCATAATAACCACTGATTATAGTCATAAAACCTTTTACAAACTGGATGATTAATAATTGGCAACAGTGAAACAAAAAGATCGCTACTTGTAATATCACATATTTCTAAACAAAAATCTAGAAGATTAATTTGATCAAAGTCAAAAAAGTAATACGGTGGAACCATATCAAGCAATCCACCTAAATCTACAAGATAGTTAAAGCCTCTAAAGTTCACGTAACCGCCAAATCCAGCCGTTTTATATTCTGCCGGAATGTTACCATCAAACGACATTAAAGCATTTAAAGCCTGCCTGATTCTATAATATGGAATACCTTGAGCAGTTCTTCGTGATTTACCCGTTCCTGTTATTGGGAATCGTGCAGGCAAAGCGTCACCATTTAAAGATGGGTAATTCATTTTTTCGTTGTACAAGCTATAGTCATCCCAATTTTGGTTAGGATTAAGCGTTGAAGAATAAAGCATGTCATTTCCTTCAAAAAAATAACTCCCATTATCTCTAACTGTTTTTCTGAAGTTATTTGCTCGATAATCCGCAAACCTTTTCTGCAATGCTAGCGTTGGATTATATTCCAAAAACCCGTACAGGTTAAACATATTCTTGTTGTTAAATGTAGTTCCAGTATAACTATTTAAAATCAATACAACATTTGAAAGAATTTCTCTAGGGTCAACAACTTGGGCTGAATATATAGGATTTCCACCGCTACCACGATTTTTAACAAAGCTTTGTAAAATTCCACCAAAATTGAAATGAAATTGAGCTTTTGAAGCGTCAGGAGTTTGATTAGCTACATTGAATCCAAATAAGTCGTCATACACTTTGGTGAAAGCGTCTTGAATGGTAGCCTTAGTTTTTCCAAAAGAGAAATAAACTGGAGATCCAGTGAAAGGTGGATTAAAAGTATCTAATATTCCGCTATGATAAACATCTGCACCTATACCCAAGGGAGTTTTATCTGATTTGTTAAACTCATCTTCTACTAAATCAATGTTTAAAGTAGAAACAGAGTCTCCATAACCCGCATTAATACTCCAACTTGTTATAGATGCACCAAGAAATGTTTGCTGTTCATATCCACCGCTCGGAGAAGTCAAAGAATCCGGTATAGCAAAACTTTGAGCAGCCAACGCTGCGCCGGTGGCAGGGTTTGGATACTTCATTAAATTTTCTAAAAAGTCAGGAATCTGATTATGATAATGACCAGATCCTGGGTTAATAGATAATCCGTTTAGAAATGATTCTGCCATTGCTATGTATTACCCTGGAGAACGTGTTGTCGTCGTCGTTGTTGTTGTTGTTGTGGTAGTCGTGGTTGTAGTAGTTCTATATTTGTCTTTAAATACACCGCTTGGATTGATTGTTATACCACTAGGTTGAAACCCAATACCATATGGAACTTTTCCATCCACGCCGGTGCCACCAGAAGGATTGGGAACATTTGAAATATGGTTGATTTTTGTAACTCCACTTGCATATGGCGAATCCTTTATTCCACTAACCCCGATTACAAACACAGGGAGTGGTGGTTGCGTTGTTGTATAATTTAGCGGTTGAGATCCAGTATTAGCTACTAATGTTGGATTTCCAAGAAAGTAAAGTTTGTTTTTAGTTGGCGTTTGTTCTATATCCCAAAAATTACCCTCGCCAGAAGGCAAAATTCCAGTAACAGGATAGTATAAAACTGTATTTTGATCAATAAAGCCAGAGCTTTGCATATTTAAGATATGAAAATTCTTCTGCGATTCTGTCAGGCTTTTATATGTCATTACCTATCCAATTCGTAAACCCAGCTTAAACTCAAAGTATACCTTCCCTCTTTAGGTGACCAAGTTTCTGCCGGTGGGTTTAAAAAATACTTTCTTATGTACGGTTCTGAAGCTGGACTTAAATCATAAACTAATTTTGCTAGTTGACTTCTGATTGGCTCATTTAAACTTGGTTTTGTTAACATGAGCGCACTCCTATCATTATTATAGCCCATATCCGTATAATCTATCAATATTTCTAAGTTAACATCACGCTTATATTCTGTCCTTCCTCCAATATATTGCAGAACTGGGCCAGTTGCTCGACCGATAACTGGTATAATAGCAAATACGTCACCGGGGTATGTATCGTTAACATTTATAGACTCTGAAAGAACTCCGCTAAAGTAGTTAAGCGGTCTATTGTCAAATTCTAAATTATATGTTAATTCGCCGTTGACTTGATTTATACCCAAAGATATACTGTTTGGTTGTGCGTTTAGTTTTGTTGCTACAGAATTATTTGCTCTTTTGTAAATGTCGCAACCAACGCCAAATTGTCCACTGTTTGAAATACTAAAATAGTGACTATGGGCATAATCGAATGGAGTTCCAGATGGAACGCCGGATGATAAATATCCTGAAGCCTCCATCGGGCTAAGACCTTTAATATTTCCATCTACAGAAACTTTTATGAAAGGGTTATCTCTTCCAGATTGAATAGATAAATTGTATGTTTCTAAGGCTTTTACACTAGAGGGGGCTAATATATAGGTGTCTGATATTGAGTAGGTTCCTGCTGCTTTGTCTATATTTTCGGTCCTCAAGTGATTAAACCCAACAAAACCACTTGGAATATTCAGCAATCCGCTGGTTAGCACCCTGTCTAAAGTGTCTCCATATGTACCGCCAGATGGATCAAGACTAGATTTGATAAAATCTCTAGCATGTTCCCACGCTTTTTTGCGTTTTTGTGACTGGTAATCGTCATTGTAGTAAACACCATACCAATCTCTACCAGTAGCAGTCATGTTCCTAGATAGCCTGTAAAATCTAGGCATAAACTTACCAGCTATGTCTCTACCGTTTGATTCATCAACTTCAATTGACCAAGTATCATTAAAATCTTCTATCAGTCCAGAAGAATGATACAACTCTGCTATACTCATCCTTGCACCAGTTGGATCTGGTACTAAGTAACCACTTGGCCTAGCATCATTGGTAACTGCTCGTTGTTTGTCAATAATATAATCAGCTGTTAAATTAATACTATATCTACATGTATCTACTAGATTACCCTCTTCAAAATTAACTGAATTGATTTTTGCCCAAAAACCTAAACGTGGAATATTGCCATCAATGTCAAGAATCTCAATAAAAATCCCATCCCTAGCAAAATATTCTCGTATTCTATTTTGCTTGTCTAATAGTTCTGGCATCCTTTCTACTAAATTGACGCCTGTTGGTATAGGGTCGTCAAAAGAATCTTTTGGATAGCCCGGTTTGAGAATTTCTGGCTTAGTTGTTACGAGAGTTCCATTAAGAGTAATATCATACGTTGAACCCATATACCCCATCTTGTTTTTAACGGGATTTTGGGTAATAGAAATAAATGGCGTTGGTCTAAGATAACGACCATTACCACCAGTAGGATTTCCATCTGGATAAACAATTAACATTTATTTTCCTCTGACACTCATATTAAGGGTTTCAGTATCGGTTCCTATCCCAACATAAAGATTTACAGAATCATTAGCCGATCCAGATGGAGACTCTACGTAGAGATTAAAATTCGTAGTGCTAAAGTCTGCAATACCATGTTCGTACAATCCTAATGTATTATACACGATTCCACTTTGAGAATCTGTGAATAGATTCATAGCACCGCTCGACACAGGTGGTTGCCCTTCGATAAACAACCTAAATGGCTCTGTGACTGGTGTTCCAAATAAATATCCACCAACAACAGATTCAATAAATGGTCTATGTTTAATAAAACCTTTTAATGTTGGATCTTTACCTGAAGCTTCTAAGAAAATTTCACCTTGATTGTTTGTGTAAATTACACCGCTTGCCTGATATCTCTTGTTGTAAACAGAACCATTTGAGAATATCAATTCTACGTTCTGTACGCCTTGTCCAAAAACATTTGCCTTAATAAATGTATTTGGATCAGCCTTAGATGGTTCTCTTTCTCTCAAAACAATGTCGTATGAATATGCTGCTCCAGCATCTTCAAGTGGCTGGGCGCTTATGTGATTACCACTAGTGGCAAATTTATGATGTGGAGTTCCAACCACTACCGTGTAATCAGAATCTACCCTTCTTGCTCTATCTATTGCAATTGATCTTCCAAAGTAATCATTTTCTGAACCAACGATAGAAGGTGTTTTTTGTAACCTAGAATTGTAACCATGAGCAACAATTTTTTCAATCATGTACCAGTTCTGAGACTTGTCTATCCAGTTATCAATCCTATTTTCAAAGAGATAAACTGCTCCATTGTTTAATACAGCCGTTGTCCCACTACCGCTAATAAATAGATCGTTTCTTATTCCAGAATTACCAACGTCTGTCAATTCACGAATAGATATGTTAAGATCTGAAGCAAAGTCTTTGTTCACAAACCCGCCACCGCTTTCGTAAACATAGTTTGTAAAATCGTGACCTGGGGCACCAACAATAATTGTATCGCCATCAATAGCTACAGAGTGTCCAAATTGATCATTTACAATGGACATGTTTAGAATATCATCAGCATCATAATTGTTATTTCCGAAATAAATTCCAAGCTCAGATACTGTTAGATCATCAAGATCTTGACCAACATTGATGCTATTTGGTCTAAGCTTTCTTGTGCATTCCCATGAAATTGAATTACCTTGCTGTGTTATTCCACTTCCTGTCTTTTCAAAAATGTAAACTGCTCCAGCCCCACCGTTAAATCCAGTATGCGTTCCAGATATTGCAGTGAATGTCTGAGTTACGCTAGATACTCCACTCCATGTTACCAATTCTTCATTGCTAAATGGCGTGAAAGGACAACCAATGACAAGTTTCTTTCCATGCAAAGCTATTGAATATCCAAATAAATCACCTGGATATCCAGATGGGAATCTATGGAAGTCGAGATAGTCATATCCAGTGTCGGTCATTATCTGTGGAATGCCTCCATAATACGGAGCGTCTGCATATAGAGTTCCATCAATTATTCCGCTGAATTTAGAGGTAGCACCATAATTAGCAGCTATACCCTCAAATTCAGCAATAGCAGTTTCTTTAATCTGCTGTATGTCTTCTTCTGTTCTATCCGCTCCTTCTGGCAATTTCTGCAAGAAAGCCCATTCTAAAGATTCTTCAATTGATAGCGGTCTATCTAAATCAGCACCTTTATCATACAGATACTCATCAAATTTAGACATTGCCAAACCAGAAGAGTGACTAGATAATCCTCCGAATAGCAAATTATGACCAGTATTTCCAGTTGAGTTGAAAAGTTTTTGCGGACTGCATCTTTCTTGGCTGATAATCTTTGTGGCAGAGGTAAATTGACGACCCCTAGTTACATACATTGATGGATTTGGTGGATACATACTTCTAATGAATGAAACTGTAGCAGGATTAATAGCACCGTTTGCGTCTATCATACATCTGCCTTGTATTAAGCTTGAGTCACTGATAACAGTTATTCTTGATCTATTTTGACCATTCTCAAAAGCCGAGAACTGTTCCAACTCTTGAGCAGCAACAACTGGACCATCGGCAATCAATTGATTGCCAAGAACTTCTTCACATTTTTCACAAGAATCACAGTACACAGAATATTTAGTATTGTCTGTACTGATTTCTCTGACTGGGGGATAATATGTGAATATTTGCTCTGGAGTTCCATTGCTTGTAATTACCCATTCATATCCAGAAATTCTAGTTCCATATTGAACAATCTTATCTTCTTCAATATTTAATAAACATCCAGAAACAGCATACAATCTAGTTGTATTCACTTGGCCAGCTGTTTGGCTATAAGACGTAGTGAAGTACATAGAAATTTTGTCTGATTTAGCCTTTATGTTAAATTCCCTCTTAGTAATTTCATTATTTGCACTTGATGGATCAACAGATGTAGCAAGACCAACATTTACTTTTAGTTTCTCATCTTTCATATTTCCATTGCTATCAAACAGATTGTAATTAGCCTCAAACGAACTGTCAACATCTGGTTGTATTGAACAGTTTGTAACGCCAATATTTATTGGTTCCGATTCTGAAATATTCTTTGAGTAAACATCGACAAACAATTTATATCCAGAACCTGGAATAGTTTCAAAATCAACTTTGACTGGGCTTGTTTTCATTTCCCACAGTTGAACATTTTCGTAAGCTATATCTAGAATTGCTTTCGGAATAGTTGCCACGCTAGTTCCATCACCCTTGTCAATTGGTACAAAACTCTTGACAAGTTTACTTCCAACTAGATAGTCTATATTGTCTAACGATGGAGTTAGAACATTGTCTGAATCAGAAACACTATCACCGTCTCTTTTGTGCAAGGCATATGTAGCTTTAACTGGGAGGTAAACTGGTTTCATCGTTAAACCAAAGGATGAACAAAGCTCTTCAACTATTCTAATGCTATCATAGTTAACATCTACACTATAACCTTCTCCGTATCCAGTATCATCACCGTCTGTTTCGTAGGTTATGATGAGTTTTTTGTTACCAGTCGCTAGCCAAGTCTTGATATCATTTAACTCTTCATCGCTTGGTCTTCCTGTTGGATTATAAATCCAAGCTATGTCGTACCCATTTTTACCATCTGGGCTTGCGTGTTGTAAGCCTAAAGAAGATACATTTTCATTAACTGTAAAGTTTCTCTTTCTAAGAACCTTGTTAACAAAGTCTGGGGATGACATGGCTTCTCTTCCAGTCCAAGCCCCAAGTTGAGCAATTCTTATGGTCTTTTGCTGCATTGCTAAAATTTCATAGTAGAAATTCATGCCAGCATCATTGTCTCTTGTGTTTGACTCATTAACACCACCACCATCCGTTAAGAAGTTTTCGTAGTTTTCTGTAACAACTCCAGCAATCAAATAAACTTCTGAAGTTCCTGATACTTCTTTGGTAGCATAATTAATTTCATTGAGAACCTTGACGCTCGACTTTTTCTTTTCAAATCTTGTAACACCATTTGCTTTGAGTATAGCGTCAATACCTTCTTCTGGTTCTGGATTAAAGAATGCACCTTCTGCAAAAGAACCATAGGCTACATAGCTGTTATCTATATAACCCTCATCTTCTTCTGACCAAGCAAATTGTTTATCCCCACCTTCAAGAATATCTGCAAACTTATAGACTATAGTTTCGCCCTTTGGATATGTTTCGTAAATCGGTTGCAATGAAGAAGCTGGAGGTGTAGCTGGATAAACTATAGTAATTGGTTCTGGATATTCTGCCGCAGCTAAAAGTGGAACGGGATCATATCCAGCTGTCTTTGAAACTGGCTTTGGTTCGTCACCATTATAGCACCCGTAATCTTCTTCCCTAACAGAACCAAGGAACAGTGCCCAATTTTGTTGGAATGTAATTGGATTGCCTTTGAGGTTATAACACCTTTCTGCCCACTGCGACCTCAAATCACCGCCCTGAACACCGTCGTTACGAAGATTGACCATAGGTAACTTAAATTTGCCATTTAAGCCCTGGTAACTGTCGTCATCTCCTTCATTGTTTGGATCTGTAAGAGTGCAAGCATAAGTTCTCTGATCATTCCATTTCATTCTAATGTCACCAACACCATGAGCAAACATTTGACCAAGATTGATATAAGTAGATCTAGATTTTGACGGTTTAAACGACGGGAGAACGTTAGGTTTTTCTACGTCTGGGCAACCAGAAGCTAAAGCTTCATACTCATTCCTAGCTGGCTGAATAATCATTCTAGAGTTAAGACCGGCAAGAATCTTGTTAATAACTTTGTTTGAACCTTCAAACAATCCATTCTTTTCATAAATTGGATCGTCACCGACTAATACTAAATGTCTATCACCCAAAGCAAGCCAGTTTTTGATATTGTTCAGAATTTCATCACTCAAAGCGTCAATAGCTGGTGTTATAATAAATACAAGACCAGCTTCTTCTGGGATATCAACTTCTGCAAATGGAGTCTTAAAGAATGTTTTACCAGCAGACGCAAAGATTGATTCCATATGATTGAAATAATTATCTTCGCCTTCTTCTCTGTTTTCGTAACCAAGATTACCAAATTTACCATACTCAATAGCAATAGAGTGTGGATAGTAATTTCTTGATTCAAATACTCTTACAGCACCAGCATTAACATAAGAAGGAAAAGTTGAATTTGCTTTTACTTGAGTTATGTTAGTGCCAAAAAAATCACCCTTCTGGAAGTAATAAACATCTTGATCATCATATTCATTAAAGCTGTCTGTAGGTGCCCCAGCGGCTACAATGCTTCCATCTTCATTAACAGCAACACTATATCCAAGTCTAGAAGTCGGAGCAAATTGTTCTAATAAGAAACCATTGAATTTACTTGACAGATAAGGAATATTTCCATAACCATATGTGTAAATCTTCTGATATTCTTGGATACCACCAGTCTTAGACGCTTGATAATAACCTTCGCTATAATCTACAACAGTAGCACCACCTCCACGATTCTTCCAAAAATCATTATTGTTTCTTAGGTCGTGCTTTGCTTGTTGAGTTAATTGTAAGTACAATAGTCTTGACGCATGATTTTTGCCGTATTGTGCAACTAATGCATTAAATCTTGACTTGAGATTAGCATAGTAAGGATTAGCACTAACAGCGTGATAATTTACCCATGCCTCTACATTATTGTACATTCTATCTTTTTCACGCTCATCATACTGGTATACCGTTACAGCATCAGAAGTATACGGAGAACCAACTACGATTAGTTCTCCATTTTTACTTATCTTAACATCATGACCAAACCTATCTGGTGCAATGGAATTAGAAGCGGTTGGAGATTCAATTTCTTGAATCAAATTCCATACACCGCTCTCATGCTCAAAGATATAAACAACTCCTCCACTCGGCGGAGGTACGTTGAATTCTGCAAGCTCGCCGTCTGGCTCAACAATGTCTTCTGCGAAATATCTGAATTGATCATCGTCTTGCAATCTACCCGTATCTAATACATAATTGAGAGAATAAACACTAGAATCTATCCAGTTTTCATCTGGATCTTCAAACAAGAATGTTGTTCCCGTTGCCGCACTGCCACCTAGATCTGTTAGTCCACTGGCAAATGAGTAATCTTTATAGTAGTCAATAAACTCATTGAGTGGGTCTTGAATCGCCTCAATTCCACCATACGAAGTGCTATTGTCTACGAAAATGCCAAGCAACGGTGGAATACCACTATTTAACAATGTTGGGTCGTGCGGGAATGATTGATGGAATACTTGCTTTATTCCGCTTAAAAAGTTACCGTTGTTAATTTCATCTATGTTTTTGATAAGCTTTCTCTTATTTACCGTAAGGTTATTTGAACTAACCGAGAAAGGCGTATTATCAGCAGAATCAATACAAAGCATTACCTTAACATTGAACTTAATAGGAAATGGAGAAGCACAGTATTTAAACAAAATGTCCTTATCTTGTATGGCATTTCTGATAAACTCGTATGTCTTATATTGTATTGGTATTGTTCCAGGCAAAATGAACTTTTCAGAAAATTCGTCAATAAATAGCATCAAACCAATATTAACACCAGACGGTTCAAGTTCTTCAAATTCCCTAGTCCATCTAGAACTCGGACCTCCAGCAACTATAATTTCTCTTTCGTTATTAGCAATGTCTACAGAGTGACCAAGCTGTCTTCCATCCTGACCAACTTTCCAGAACGTCTTAGGAGCGGTAGCAATAGTTTTACCACTGGTGTCTTTAATAGCGAAAGGCTCGACCCTATCAACATAATCACCAGAAACAAATGGTAAACTTAACTTTGTTTCAAACTCCCAACCAGCCTTGTCATAAGACCAAGAATACCCAGCTGGAGCAGAGTTTCTTCTGTATACAAAAACAGTACCAGCTTCACTCAATGTGTTTCCACCGCTATCCAATATGTCGTGCATTGGCGAACCAACAACCATTAAATCGCCCATTACCGACACAGATTTGCCGTATTGATCTCCAGCATTTCTTCCAGATTGCACATATGGATTATCTGCTATTAATTTAATTCCAGAATGATTTGCTGTTGAACTTCTTCCATATTCAACCTTTTCAATCTCTCTTGGCACATTGATAATATCACTATCCGCAGTTAAACCAAACACATTAATCTTATATGGAGAATTTGGAATTAGCCCATCATATTTCCTAATTCCGTAGAAGTCACCACTATATCCAACATCAAGATTTGTATATACATTGGAAGCTCTAAATATTCCACCGTTGACACAAGAACTATCGCCCCACACTGTGTCATGTGTTATAATCTTAGCTTCTTCACAAGTTCCACCACTTGAGCAATCTCCGTAGCAAGTTATATTAACGCCTCTGATTTCATCATTTGCTGGTAATGATGAGTAGTCATTATCATCAAGTTCAATGTCTTTGCCAAAATTCTTAGAAGTCCAACTGATGAATTCTGACTGACCCTCTTGTTTGTATGGGGGAAGATAATTTACAGTGAACAGTGAAAAACTTTCAGATAAATCGCCAGTAATTGGATCGCCAACATCGACAAATAAATTCATAGAAGCGGCAAAATCTTCAGTTACACTGTCTTGTGATGATCCTACATACAAACTCATCTCCGCTTGTGGGAAAGAATTGACCAAGACATTCCCACGCATACTAAGTTTTAATGTTCTTGACAAGATATCTGGGATCTTATTGTAAGCTATTAAAGAAATTATTCCAGAAGAACTCTGATCTTCTAGCTTATTTAATACGGTTAATGGTAACGTTTCTCTTTCTTGGTACTGCCCACTAACAAAAAGTGGTAAACCGTATGGATTACTAGATCCAAATAATTCATTATCGCCATTTACATTATCAATAACTCTTACATTTGTTGCAAATAAAGGAAGACTTTCATTGATGTAGATGCCACCAGAAGTAAATATATTCATACTTCTAGACACGTCACCAAGAATATCTGCCATCAAAGAAAGATTTAGATCTCCTCTCATTGGCTCAGTGTTTGGCATATTAAGATTTAAAATTTCATCTGAATATGTTCCACCACTAGTTGATAGATTTAATACTCCACTTAGGTCTGTTGAAGTTATTAAAGCATCAACTAATTTCACATCAACTGCATGAATTTTGATTGTAGATTCAAAGGGAGATCCAGACGGGTATGAAAGATCATACTGAACAAACATATCATCAATATCTTTGGAAAAATACTTATTGTTAAATTCTGTTAGTCTTTGGCTTGTTGCAAAATTTGACCAAGGCTCTGTAGTTTCATCAAAGAAACTACTTGGATCAAAAACAGTTCTAATACTTCTCCAGCAACCACTTGGCTCAAGATAGTGAATTTGTCTATTAATCAAGCCATAATTCGTGGTAGGATAGGTACGTGGCTCTTTGGATGATGTATATAAACTAACTATTAATCTTGGACCAACTTTACCATCTGGCCAAATAATATGATTATATGTGTCATGCTCTAATATAGTATCTACAGCAAGAGCGTCTTCTTGATAATTATACCCCCTAGTAAGATTTTTGTTTATTCTTGGGAGCGGAGAATATAGAGCGTGTTTCAATGATCCCTCGCCAAGATTGAATCTTAACATGTCATTCTCTATTTGAGTATGATACGCTAAACCTGTAGGAATATTACTTGGCAACGATATGTCACAAATCTGTTCGTATCCAGATCCACTATGCTTTAAATAATGGAATACATAATCTGATCCAACACGATGTGTGAATCTATCAAAATCTTGATTAAATTCACATACTTTGAATGCTCCCAAATGCCACTTGTCTGTATCTTTATTTACCCTGTCCCACAACTTGTATCTGAAATTCTGACCAACGAAAGGCATTCTAAGATTGTCAAAAAGATTAGTGAAAGTATCGTCAGTTGTTTTTCCTAAAACTTGTTCATCAACATCAAAATATGAAATTCCAAAATCAGAAACATACATATGCATACCAACACCAGAACCTCTAGAGAAACCAACGGTTAAAGGTTCTAGCGTTTCACTCATTTCAAACGCATGTGAAGTTCTCTTTAGATTATAGAAATCATAGTAAGTTCCATCCTGCGTTGTGAATGCTTGAAGTAGTGATTCACTATCTGTATAAAGTCTTAACTTATTGTCACCTTCTGCATTATATGATATACCTACAGACAGTGGATAGCTATATGCCGTATACGGCCAAGCGTCTTGAATTTCTATGATATTATCATCACTATCTTGCGCATACGCAGTCAAGTAACCATCTTTAAACGCCAACGCAAAAGATAGTTCCGTATCAAACTGACCAAAAATAACACCTGAATTAAACAGGTTGTAATTAACACCACTAACCGTGCTATCTGGTGTAAATCTTATAAACGCAGCAAAGCCACTATCCAGCAAACCAACGTCATCTGTGTATAGATATGAATCTACTCCACTTAATCTAATCGCAGAATCAAATGCGTCAGCAATTTTGCCGTACAATTCATTATCAGTATAGGTCCAATCCGTTGTATCACCAGTTCTAAATCTAGAACCTAGATTTTGTACTATATTTAATCCACCAGAAACAAGAATCTCGTTACCAGACGCTTGTGGACTAACGGGGAAAGGTAGCACTGAACTAGAAGTTACAGTGTTGAAATCATAATACTCAATAAATGGATATTGAACGAAATCTTTGTTAAACGAATAATCAAACTCTGGAGTATTAAATGCAGATATGACTTTATCACCAGAACTACCCCGCCATCTTCTTGAATAATTTGTTTTTAGTGTTGCTTCTGATGTTGAATATCCATGAGGTATATTTGTGATAGTTGATAGCTTTGGACCAGAAACACCAACAACTTTCGCAGTTCCAGAAGTTGGCAGCAATGTGACCGTTCTATTGTATAGTTCATCAACGCCGTGTCCTACTGTGTGAAGCATAATCCCGTTGGATGGTTTATAGCTAACAACCAGCTTAATACTAGAAATTGAAGCCCCACTAGGAATTGGATACAAGTCAACATACAACTGTTCAAAATATGAACTCATAGAATAGTCAATTGATTTTCCTAAAGTAAGATTATCTTCATAGATGCGAAGAGGTATTGTGTACTCTTCAAAAACTGTGCTATCAATAATTGGAGTTGTTGATAACTTGTAATGATCACCACCAAGATTATTTGTGCCACTGGTGTAAAAATATTGATCCTCTTCCGACATGCCCTGTTCTGACAAAGAAAGTTCATCAAGATTGTGAAATCCAGAACTAAGCGGTAAATTACCTGTACCTTCTACATTTTGAAGAAATCCACCAACACCAGAAGTAACATGAAGAAGTTTATCATTACTATATCCCACAACGTCTAAAACATAATCTCTAACTCCAACCTCTTTCTTGGCGACAACTTTTAACTCAATCGAATCTATTGTATAGAAACCATCAACTGGAGAGTAATTTTTCGTGGTAGCAGTTTCCATCTGCCTGTTAAACCAGCCGATATTTAACGCTCCATCTCTTAGGGTGTCTATGGATTTTGGAGCCTTATCTTCAAACTTTAACTTTAACTTACCATTTGACTGTGGATCTGTTAAGGTAATGAACGTATTTTCTTCTGTGCTTGTTAATAGTCTAGCAAGAGGTTTTGACGCTTCTCCACTAGCATTTGTGTATATATTAGATTCCCATATGCTATCAACGTCTGGATATATTGCCGTTTCGTAGTCATAAACTAAAACTTCAGATGGGAAAATTTCTTTGGTAATTCTATTACCGCTAGCTGGAACCGTGATGCGGAATGGCAAATACTGTTCTTTTAAAGTAGCAGCTTGACCACTATTTGCTATTTCAATTGCGGTTATATGTAGAGTGTTATTGTGAGGATTTAGCTGATACCAAGCTGATTGTGCAGAAATTGGTTCCCCATCTAGGGCTAAGTAATCATTATTTCCATAGTCAAACAGTTCGTGTAATTCACAGCTTTTTTCTTCATAGCCTAGATTAAAACCTTCGTCAAATGGATCGTCAACGCATTCTATATCAATATTGATATTAAGCGTGTACCCACTAGCATCTAGATCGGTATATACATCTGTACTTCCCGAACCAAGCAGGGGGTAACGTGCATCCCAAGTATGTAATCCACCATAATTTATTTCTGGCTCTGTAATATATGTAACATAATTTGTTAAGTCAGAAGCATAATCGGCATCTCCTTTGATGTTAACATCCTTGTATTTAATAATCAAGTTGCCAGATGGATCTTCTAGTTTTATATTTGAGAGCTTATATATTGGGGGTAATCTTGAAGAATTTGTGTACGTTGGAGAAATAGCTCTAATCAAAAGATAACTTGCTTCTGGACGTTTATAAGGATCACTTACTCTACACTTGTACCTGTATGATCCAGGCGTGAATATTGAAGATGGCTGAATGAAGCTAGAATCATCATAGCGACCTTCAAAAACGCCCTCATCAATGCTTTTATACAAATCTCCAGACGAAGCTATTTCGTTTGCTATATAGTTACCATTATTATTAACAATCAAGTCTTTAACTGGGTAGAGTTTTTCGTTTGAGATAAAACTCAAAAATGGATGGATATCAGAAAGAGATCCGCCATATTTAGCTGTGAATGGATTTTCAAATTTAGATGATGAAGATATTCTTGATCTTACATTTCCATCGGCATTGAGTTTTCCATTTAATCTTGAATTGTCATATGAAATAAGTCTATTAGGGGCAAACTTAAAATTTTCTTTAGCAACAAACTTAACATCAGTAGAGAATTTATTGCTAAGTACAATATATGTAGAATTTTCCGCTCTTATGCTTGTAGTTGATTTGAGTTTTGCACTATCCGAACATGATAGACTAGCAACAGCCCTGATTCTGCCAGATCCGGCTTTTCTTAGGCCAATAGTTTGTAAACAGTTAGCACATCCTTCAGACATTTTCTATCCTTAATTGTTAGGTAACTCTGCCAGACTTTTGTAATTTACCGTCTTGACCAACTCTATAGTTACTTATTTCCGAAGCAATTTGTTGTAATAGTTCTGATTGAATTTCATCTTTCATTTTTGCCAAGAATGAACCACCAGTTAAATTAACATTAACGTTTGATGTGTCTAACTTGATGTGGAAATTGGTATTATTAAGTTTTTCAATATTGGCTGATAGTGCAGAATTAAAACTATTTAAAGATGTTGCTAATTTGTTCACCACTTCTACGCTTAAACCAAAATTTCCACCGCCACTTTCTGGTTTAGTAGAACCGTTCTGCCTGTATCTGACAGGCCCACCATTGGACATTGCTACTGCACCGCCACTATTAGATACACCACTTTGCCCTTTATTCATACTTTGAAGAAGTTGTAAATTATTACCTCTTCTAACAGCTTCTCTTCTTACGACAAATTCACCTGGAGTTAACATAGCTGGAACCGTATCTGTTCCTCTTGGTATAAACATGCCACGATTAGCATATACCATACCACCTCTTGCCATTTGATTAAGTTTGACGCCGTTTGCTTGTGCGTTTTGTTTAGCTGCTGCAAGTTGCATTTGTGCAGCTTGTTCTTGGATATTTGCAACTTCTAGATCTTGCTGTGCAGTTTGTAACTGTATTGCAGCAAAATTTGGAAGAGTTGATGCAAGATCTCTAATCTCAGATTTAATAGATTCTTCTTCGCCGGTTGTTCCAGCGGCAACAGAGGCCATATTCAATGCTGCACCACCAGTTACTCCTCTGGCAGATAAAGCTGCCGCATAACCCTGTTCAGCTAAACCTCCAGGTCCACTAATTTGCTGTCCATATAGAGTTTGGACGCCAGCTTCTTGAAGTCTTTGAATGTCTTGCGCTGCTGCTCCAAGGGCATCAGCACCATAAGCACCTTGCAATCTACTGCTACCAAGACCAATGGCGGCTCTGGCACCAACAGCAGCTTGCTGTTCAAAGAATTTATTTATATCGCCAGTTACAAGAGCATCAATAGAAGCTTTTTCTAACTTATTCTTTTCAGCAATTTGCTTCAATTCTGTTTCTTTAAGACCAATTAATCTCTTAGTTGTATCGTACTCGCTCTTAGCCAAAGCTTGTAATCTTCTCTCTTGGGCTTCTAGATTAGCTCCTGACTGACCAGCTAATTGCTTTTGAGCACCTTTATCTCCAGCGGCAGCTGCGGCTCTTACGCCTCCGGTCTGAGCTAAACCAGCACTAATTTGGGCACTTCTTGCTTGTAACTCTGCGGCAGATCCAGTCATCATTGGAGAAATGCCAGCGGCAGCACCTTCAATGTTTGCTTGTGCTATAATGCCTTGAGCTTGCATATCTGGTGTGAACGCCGCTCCACCATATTTAGCCATGATATCAGCAGCTTCCATCTGAGCTTCGATAAGATTCTTTTGGGCAGAAATAACCTTATCTTCCATTTGGAGTCTGTTTTGAGTTAACTTCGTGAGTTGTTGTTCATACTTGGCTAATTCTTTAAGCGGCCCAAGCACTTGATTAAGAGTTTCTTCACCCTGCTTTGCTAAAATCTTATTTAAGACAGACATGTTTCCTTCTGCAAGTTGAGCAAGATCGTCTTCGCTCATCTCTGCACCCTTGAGCGAATCGACTATTCTTTGCTTAACTTCTGGGGCAACACCCTGCATGTCCAATTGATTGCCAACTGCATCGGCTACAGCATCTCTAGTAGCTCCACCGGAACCACCAACACCTCTAGCTATATCGTCTTTGAATTTTTGTTTTGCTGCTTCAGAAGCTTCTGCAAAACTCTTTTGAGCAGTGTTAATAGCGTTGATATTTTCTTCAAACTTCTTAATGTCACTTTCATTTCCACCAAGCTGTCTTAATCCATCACTAGCAGAACTTACAGCACTTGACCAGTCGCCACCAGAAAGACCCTGAGCAGCACTTGTTATACCGGCCTCAAGCGTGGTTATAGTATTTTCTAGTGCGCTATATCCAGCCTCTTGACTGTTCATGTAATTGCTCATACTTGCAGTTAAAGCTCCAGAAACAGCGGAAACATTGTCAAAACGAAGACTCATCGCTTCCACAGCTTTCTTAGCTCTTTCTACTTCTTTTGCTATATTCTCAAAAGACTTTTTAAGATCATTGGTGCCTTCAACTGTTAATGCGTCAAACAATGCTTTATTTTTGTCTTTAATAGTAGCTAAGAATGAATCAAAGTCTCCACCTCCAGCGGCAGTTGATCTAGCAAGAGCATTAACTGCTGGCTGATTAGTTTGAATGTATTCCTGTCTAGACTTCTTTAATTCATCATCTCTAGCTGCTTTGTCTTGTGCAATTTTATCTGCATTCCACCACTTGGCAAGCGGATTCATATTACCGGCAGCTACTTCTGCCTTATCATTCAATTTCTTTTGGGTTTCTAATGCTTTTCCAGATTCAGCTGTAGCAGCAACAGCATCGGCAGCAGTAATATTACCTTGTTGAAAATCCTTCATTGCCTGCGTAGCGTCTTCAGTGGCCTGCTTTAAAGCTTTTTGAGTATTTACCTGTTGAGCAGCAGCTTCTGCTTGCGCCTTTGCGTATTCTGGAGATACCGAGCTAAAATAAGCAAAAGCAGCAGCTAAAGCAACAACTGCTATAGTCAAAGGACCAAGAACACCAGCTATACCAAGAAGACCGAGTGTTACTAATCCAGCACCGATGGCAACACCTTTATAAGCTTTAGCTTGTTCTTCTGCCGCAGCACCAGCACCAGCAACATCTCCTTCTTTTTGAGCTGTAGCAATTCTTTGATTATATCTTCCTAGTCCATCAACTAAAGCTTTACCAGCCTTATTTACCATGAAGAATGCACCAGCGGCAACCGCTATTGGCCCAAGTATTCCAGCCATAGTATTACCCATCGCAAAAGCTTTAACAGAAGCCATCGAAAGATTTGGAACCAGTGCTTGCAATATTCCAATCAAAGCTCCAAACTGTGTTATGCCTCCCAGAACAGAATGCGATAACAAAGTCATAGAACTAGAGTTTTCATCAATCGGTGGTAACATTGCTTGTAAACTTGCCGCTGCCATTGTTGCAGCCATAGCTGTTTGAGCTAGACCGCCACCCATCGCACCGCCAGCACCGGCTGCGCCACCCGCACCGCCACCTTTCTGGAAAATTCCAAGATTCTTATAGCCCTGACCAATTCCCGTTCCAAGAAAACCCTTTTGATTAATAGAATTTTTAGTAGCTGCTATCGCATTAGAAGCGCCCATTTTCATCTTCTGCATGAAAGATGGTGGTTGATAGCCGTTATACCCAGGAACTGAACCAGCTTTATAATCTTTTTCAGTATACTTTGGTGCTGATGGCTGATAATTTGGACCATAGAATGAGCTTATGCTACTTACGCTACTTTGATTACTTGGTGAAATTCCAGCTTTAGCCAATCCTTGTACCTGAGTAGCGGCTTTCTGCTTATTCGCAGTAGCCTGCTTTATAGCTGCATTTTCTTGTTCTATTAGTTTATTTTGTTGAGTTATTATGTCTGAATGTTTTTTCTTGATAATATCGAGTTGTTTCTGTGAAGCGAGAGCTTTTCCATCAACTGCTAATCTTTCTGTTTCTGCCTTTATCTTCATTTCAAGAATTCTATTAGCAGCAGTACCAGTAGCGGCAGCTTTTCCTTGTTGCTGTGCAATCTTTGCTAGCGCTGTATCATAACCCTTAATCTTAGCATCTAAACCAGCAGATTGGCTATATAATTTATTAGTTACTTTGGACTGATTGTCCATAGACTTGCCCAACATAGAGGCATAATTTTTTGTTTTGCTGATTTCTTGACCAAGAGATTGTATCTCCTTGTTTATAGATGCATTTCCAGCAACCTCTTTAACAAGACCCTTGGCTTGTTGACTACTAGGTTTTGTTTTTGATGTAGCGGGAGAAGTTTTTGCTAATGAAAGGTCAATATCAGAAGCTTCAAGACCAGCATATGTATGTCCAGCTTTTACTAAGTGCTGTTTTAACTGCTCCATTCCTCTCTTTGAGTCGGTTGTCGAAGTAATAATACTTCTAACCTCTGGAGAGGCTTTAGCAAAAAATTCAGCAAATAATTCTTCATTACTTGCAAGATAGCTTTTAATTCTATCTGCGCTCATCCCAGAAGCTTTAAACGCAGCTTCCATTTGAGGTTTCACTTTTTCTACAAGATCAAACTGAAAAGTACCCTTCTGTTGACTTGCAAGACCTTTACCTCCACCAAGAGACATGTCTGCTAAATGACCAGTTTCATGAGCAACAGTTTCAGTTGTAGCTGCAACCTTTGCCCCTTGTATTTGCAATCCTAGAGAAGATTGACCTCTTCCATTAAAACTAGCTTGACCTCTTGTTCCTTCTGTGAAAGCTTTGCTAGAAGTTGTCGTTGATTCGCCAGCCTTAACAGCCTGAACGCCTTGAAATCCTCTTAAAATTGAATCTTGTAACTGCTTTGGTAATTGAGAAACTATTTCATTAAAGGTTTTTTCACCTTGTGCCAGACTTGTAAGAACGGCACCTTGCGCTCTTTGCGAGTCTTTTTCTGCCACACCGCCTACAAAAAATCTTTGAACACCGTCTGAAACAACTCCACCCTTGGCATATTTAGCAACCTTATTCATTCTATTCAAACTGCCATAACCAATTCGCTGTGCTGCCGCTTTATTAACAACAAATTCGCCAGGAGTTAGAAGTGCTGGAACTGTGTCTGTACCATTTGCTTCTCCACCAGTTGCAAATTTTTCAATAAGTCCACCAAAGTATTTATTAGTTTGCCTTTTGCCAAGAGTTTTTAATCTTACACCAGATATATTTCCATCAATAATATCATTAGCCAGTTTATTGGGTATACTACTCACACCATCTTGACTACGCTTAATCTCTCCTTTAATAACTTTTTGCATTTGTCCAGCACTTCCAAATAATGCTGTTAACTGCGTTCTATATGCTGACATCGTTGATCTATCAATATCGAAATTAGCACGACCGCCAGAAAGACTTGCGCCAGTTAAAGCGCTTATCATTCCTTCAAATATATACCCCTCAACAGCGCTTCTTACTTGTGAATCGTTTTGTATTTCTGAAATTGTATTCTGTAACAAATTTTCATTTGAGTTTATAGCAGGTGGAATATCTAAAAGACTTCTTGACTGAGTTTGTTCAACAGTATACCTAATTGCTGAAGATATACCCTGATTGAAAGCTTCTGAAACTACGCTAGCATATTGCTGAGTTTTGCTTAGATTTGCTCTACCTTCTTCCTGTCCTGGCAAAAATACTGGATACGTTGCAGGATTAATTTTAGCTCTTATTCCAGCAGAAAAATCATCTGGAAAACTTGAACCAGATTGTTTTGCTATCAATGGTCCATATCTATTAAAAGCCTTGCTGTTGGGACTTATAATAAAATCAGTACCAGAAGCATTAGTGTATGAAGCTTCTGAACCTTTTGCTGGTTGTAGTGCGAATCCGGCTATTGCTCCAGGGTTTACATCAAATTGAACATTGCCAGTTCCAGGTGTAACGTCGTAACCAAAACCTTTTTTCTTCTTTTTTTTAACAGATTGCAATTTAGAAGAAGATCCAGCACCAACTATACGTCTTCCATCTGGTGCTATATCTCCATACAAATTTCTTCCACCATGAACAATTCCTCCAGCAGCATATTTGTTTTCATTCATTGCATGAAGATTACCAGCCCCAATCTTAGCAACGCTACTTTTCCTAATAACAAACTCACCTGGAGTTAACATTGCCGGAACAGTGTCACGATTACCAGAACCTGGAACAACGCCACCTCTAGCAAAAGCTTTAGGTGTTTTAATGCCAGCACCAACACCCTTAATAAAACCTCCAAGACCAGTCGCTAATTTGATACCAGCAAAAACTGTTAGTAATGGTATAACTGGCTTTAAGGCATCTGCTAGTTTAATCAAAGCAGAAGCGAGATTTAATGCAGTATTAGCAAAAAGTTGAAATGATTTACTTTCACTTATGCTTCTGACTAATGCTAAAAATTCTTCCTTTACCTTAGTAATTCTAACAGCAAGTGCAGCTTGTGCTTTTGCCGCATCTTCACTTAAAGAATTAGCACCACCCTGAGCAACAGCGTATGCTTCTTGTGCAACTCTGAATTGTTGTAACAATGGAATAACTTTACCAATTTGACGGAAACCACCAAGTTCTTCTGCAATTTGAATAAATGTAATATCGCCTTGCTCTAATCCTGCTAAAGCTTCACTAAGTCTCCTAGTAGCTTCAAATGGACCTACAAACTTACCTTCAAGATCTAGTAATTCAACACCAAACTGTTTTAAGTATTCAATAGTTTGTGGTCTTTGAATACGTGTAAAAATAGTTCTTAAACCAGTCGCAATACTCTCAGCGGATTCTCTAGTTGTAGATCTAACGCTGGTAAAAATAGCAATCAATTCGTTAAGATCACCACCAGCAGCCCTAAACACGCCACCAGTTCTACGAATAACCGAGATCAAGTCACCAGCTTCTACAGCAAACCTACCAGCGACAGCATTAATAGCACCAAGTTGTGATTCAAGGGCTTCTGCACCAGCTTGAAACTGATTAAAAATAGCAACAACACCTTCTGCCGTTTGACCAATATCATCAAACGTAGGAGCAAGATCTGATTTAGCTAAAGCATCTAGAGCAATTCTAGTTTCATCAGCACTCAAACCAGCTTGTGAAAGTATTCTACTTACACCTAATAATGATGTAGAGCTAACGCCTAAGCCAGTTGATAGTCTAGTAATTTCATTCGTTAAACCTTTTAACTGGCTCATGGTTTTGCCAGTAACCTGAGAAATTTTGAGAAGCTCTCTCTCAAATGCAATAGCTTCTGAAACGGCTTTGCTAAGAGTACTAGTAAAAAGAGAAACCGCCCTAGTAGCAATACTAAAGGCGGCGAACCTCTTGATAGATAAACCAAAATTTTTGCCTAGCTGCGTAGCAGCATTACTAGCCTGCTGTGTAGCAGTAGTTAATTGGTTTACTTGGCTAATTGCTTGTGCCGCACCCTGAGCCTGTATCTGAACATTTACATTATTCAGCTGGTTCTGGATTTGGCTAACAACTTGACCAACATTTGTTGGTGCCTGTAATTGTAATTGTGCGGTAAGTACAAATTTTGACACTTATTTTACCCTTCATTAAAGGCCGCACACTATCTATTTAACTATCCGTGGTTTTCTTTTTACTTTTCTTTTCTGGAGGTGAGTCAGAAGATGCTTCATCATCATCGACAAACTCAACGGACATTACATAATTTCCGTTTTCATCTACTGGGTTTCCATCTCTATCTACACGATGCCCCTCGTCGTTTAGATAATACCCATTTTCATCTATCCTCCTACCCTCGGCATCTACCATGTCTCCCTGATTATTAACTAGTGTAAGATCATCATTTACAAAGTTAAACATCTTGAGGAACTTGTTTTCTGGTAGTCTGGCCTCAAAATCCTTGTCTATAGAATACATCATCTGTGCTAACGCAGTAGCGGCAGCATATCCAATTTCACTGTCAGAATTGTCCGTATAGTCATCTAGATCTTTATACACCTTTTGTCCATTTTGATCATACGTACAATTTGCAACAAGATAATCAAATCTTGCGTTATCAGAAATAGCTTCGGCAGTGTTTTGCTCAAATGACATTCTCTCTGAAATCAACTCACGAAGCTCATTTCTTTTGATACGCATCTGAATAGCAAT
>Ga0222714_10001095_pt1 | contig 30604 bp, 15 predicted proteins | sample C33_3DmetaG_FD_165048 | JGI IMG/M metagenome (GOLD analysis project Ga0222714, IMG submission 165048) | Estuarine water microbial communities from San Francisco Bay, California, United States - C33_3D | ecosystem: Environmental > Aquatic > Marine > Unclassified | place: USA: California... | reverse complement strand
CGCCTAACTACCCTAACCTACAAAGTGTTACGGAAGGCAGCTAAATTTACAAGGAACCATAAAAATTTTTTTCGCTATATAAAAACAATGGCAAAGTTTAATGAAATGCAAAAAAATCCGGAGGAAAATTTTACGACCGTAGAAGTCGATCCAGTTACAGGAGAGTATTACATAACAATTCCTGAATGGATTTTGAATGAATATGAATGGTACGAAGGCACACAGGTTAATATGCAAGTCGAGGGCGATTGCATTCTTATTACAGAAGTAAAGGATTGACAATCACTACATAATACGTTATGATCACTGATGTAATCACATTATCTTATGTCTAAAGGATTCACTGTAAAAGCAAAGGCACCAGTTGCCAATAAAGAAGCAGAATGGGACTATGATAAGGCAAAGGAGATGGTACGTGGAAAGTCCATTGTATTTTGTCTGCCAGGTCGTGGAGTCTCATATACTTACCTAAAGAATTTTGTACAACTTTGTTTTGATTTGGTTCAGGCAGGGGCAAGTATTCAGATTTCACAAGACTATAGTTCCATGGTGAACTTTGCAAGATGCAAGTGTCTTGGAGCAAATGTCCTTCGTGGTCCTGATCAATTGCCCTGGGACGGAAAGTTGCATTATGATTATCAACTATGGATTGATAGTGATATTGTGTTTAATTCTGAGAAGTTCTGGCAGTTGGTTCTGATGGATCAACACATTTCTGCTGGTTGGTATTGCACCGAAGATGGTCACACCACATCAGTTGCTCATTGGCTGGAGGAGGATGACTTCCGTGGCAATGGAGGTGTGATGAATCATGAAACTCTGGAAAGTATCGCAAAGCGTCGCAAACCATTCACTGTTGATTACACAGGTTTTGGATGGTTGTTAATTAAGAAGGGAGTCTTTGAGCACCCTGAAATGAAGTATCCCTGGTTTGCACCGAAAATGCAAGTCTTCGAATCAGGAGAAGTGCAAGATATGTGCGGTGAGGATGTTTCATTCTGTCTCGATGCGAAAGAGGCAGGATTTGAGATCTGGTGTGATCCTCGCATTCGCGTCGGTCACGAAAAAACTCGCGTTATTTGATTATTATTAGGAGATCATTATGGCAGTTCGGAAAGGCATTGGTTATGTGGAGGGTGCTCCCAAAAAGTCTCGCCAAGGCGCAGGAAAGCACACGAAGAATGCAGCGTCGTCTCGCAATAAAGCAAGAAAGCGTTATCGTGGTCAAGGCAAAGGATAATGTACTTAGAAGGTAATGATGAATGGGATCAAATACATTCTGAAGACCTTTGGGTATACAATAAATTAATTCTCAGTCGGGTTTTGGGTTATAAGTGTGGTCCTGTTGGAATCACCGTTCCCAAACCCGATTTTTATATTTTAAGACCTAGTATGAATATAATGGGTATGGGGCGTTTTGCTCGTAAAGAATACATCTATAAGTACACCGATTCTTATCATCCTTCTGAATTTTGGTGTGAAATCTTTGAAGGAGATCACATCAGTGTTGATTATCAGAATGGTGAGCAAAAATTATCAGTCTTAGGTATAAAAGATGAGATGAATCCTCTTTATAAATGGGATATTTGGAAAAAGGTTGATGTCAAGATGCCATTTCCAAACTTTCTTACCAAATTAAAAGGAAATTATGAATGGATTAACTGCGAATTTATCGGAAATCGACTGATCGAAGTACATTTTCGCCAAAATCCAGATTTTAGATATGGAAATTCTATTGCAATACCACAATGGGATCATATTTCCACTGGTATTGACAAGACTTATCAATTTATCAAGGATGAAGACTACCTCAGAAAAGGATTTTGGGTAAAATAAATATGAAAAAGGGATAGAAACCCCTTAAAAAGTTCTGTTTTACCAAAAACAGGAGTAAAAATGGGCAATTTACCAGTTGATAGAAACAAAAATTATATGAGAGAGATGTGGGGAACCACTCGTCTTGTGACAGATTATTACAAAGACGAAAAAATGACCCCTCAGAGCGATTTTTTGGATAATTTGGGTAATCATCAGCATCAAAAGATGCTTCGTGAGATTTCAAATGATGATATCACACCTAAAAAGCACGATTTTGCACAACAAAACGAACTTCATGAGAAAATTCGTAACGACGAGGATTATGATGACTGGGAATATGGTACAGAACCATATTATGGCAAGATTTCTGGATGAGGGTATAAATAAAAATACATAAATTCTCCTCATAAATGGCGGTACAGAGAATATCCAGAGCATTTAAGGATATAAGTTTGTCATTTGACATGCATCCAGTGACAAAGGATATTCTCGTACTTAAAAATGAGGATGCGATTAGAAGATCAATTCGTAATCTGGTTCAAACTATTCCAACAGAGAGATTTTTTAATCCAACAATTGGTGCTGATGTAAAAACAAGTCTATTTGACTTTGTAGATTTTGGTACTGCATCAATTTTACAAAAACAAATTGAAATTGCAATTGAAAATTACGAACCAAGAGTCGAAAATCCACGAATTGTAGTGGATCCCAGACCAAATTTAAATGCTTTTGAGATTACCGTTACATTTACAATTGTGGGATTAGAAGTTCCACGCCAACAATTTTCATATATCCTAGAGGCAACAAGATAATATGCCTTTTACAAAGTTTACAAATCTAGATTTTGACCAGATAAAGACTTCCATCAAGGATTATCTCCGTGCGAATTCAACGTTCACGGACTTTGACTTTGAAGGATCGAACTTTTCTGTCCTAATCGATACGCTTGCATATAATACCTACATTACTGCATTCAACTCAAATATGATTGTAAACGAATCCTTCTTGGATTCGGCAACATTAAGAGAGAATGTAGTTTCTTTAGCAAGGAATGTTGGATATGTTCCACGCTCTAGAAGCGCCGCAAAGGCAACTGTGTCCTTCAATATTACCTCTTCAAGTACGTCGGCACAAATAGTACTCAAAGCAGGTTTGGTGTGCGTTGGAGCAGTTGATAATACATCATACACATTCTCTATACCAGAGGATATTACAAGAAATAATGTAAATGGAAGCGCATCATTTAATAATATCGAAGTCTATCAAGGAATCTACCTTACAAAAGAATTTGTAGTCGATAATTCAACCAACCAAAGATTCATTTTAAATAACCCAAATATTGATACAAGTACGATTGTCGTTAAAGTTGGTACTCGTGAATATAAGCAGGTTGATAATATTTTTACTGTAGACTCTAATTCCGAAATATATTTGTTACAAGAAATTGCCGATGAGAAGTATGAACTCTTGTTTGGTGATGGTATTATTGGAAAGAAAATTGAAACTGGAACAACAGTCAAAGTCAGTTATATCACAACTGACGGAGAAGACGGAAATGGTCCCTCACTATTTTCATATTCTGGAACAACAACAGATAGTAATGATATACTTGTAAGACCGTCCGGAACAGTAACTATAAGCACCGTGAACAGTGCTTCCGGTGGAAGTAGCATTGAATCTATAGATTCAATCAAATACTTTGCTCCTAGGGTTTATTCTGCACAATACCGTGCAGTTACTGCAAAGGACTATGAAGCAATCATTCAAAAGATTTATCCAAATACAGAATCAGTTTCTGTTGTTGGTGGAGAAGAACTAGAACCTCCACAGTTTGGTAAGGTTTTGTTGAGTATTAAACCAAAGAATGGTACTTCTATTTCAGACTTTACAAAAACTGAAATTTTAAATGATCTTAAACAGTATTCTGTTTCTGGTATAAGTCAAGAAATTATTGACCTGAAACTACTTTATGTTGAAGTGGATAGTGATGTATTTTACAATTCTTCTAGAGTCAGTAATGTTCAGGACTTAAATGCAAGAGTTGTTTCCTCTTTAGATAAGTATTCCAAATCTGTAGATCTTAATAAGTTTGGTGGACGATTTAAATACAGTAAATTATTACAAGTAATTGACAATGTTGATACATCCATCACATCTAATATTACTCGCGTAAGAATGAGAAGAAATATTAATTGTGTATTAAACGTTTTTGCACAATATGAAATATGTTTTGGCAATCAATTCCATAAAAATATTGGATCATACAATATTAAGAGTACTGGATTTAAAATTGCTGGTGAATCAGAGACTGTTTATTTTGTTGATGTTGCTTCAGAAAACAGTGATATTGGTATTCTCTCTATTGTTAAACCAACATTAGATCCAAATACATATGAGATTGTTAAAAAGTCCATTGGAACAGTAGATTATGTCAAGGGAGAAATTCTAGTTAATACAATTAATATAATTTCTACTTCTATTGAAAATGGAGTTATTGAAATTCAAGCATACCCAGAATCGAATGATGTTATAGGTCTTAAAGATCTATATCTTGTCTTTGATGTCAGCAAAAGCACTATAAATATGGTTAGAGATACTATATCATCCGGAGAACAAATTTCTGGAGTTGATTACCCAGTAAGATCAAGCTATTCAAACGGAAAATTAACGAGGTAATAAGGGGATATGATTACAACTGGTTTTGACGCTAGGGTAAAAATACAGCAAATTATTGAAAATCAGTTACCAGAATTTTTACTTAGCGAGTCACCTAAATCTGTCGATTTTTTAAGACAGTATTATGCCTCTCAGGAATATCAGGGAGGTCCAGTAGATATTGCTGAAAATCTAGATCAATATCTAAATTTAAATAATCTTTCCCCAGAAGTTATAACTGGGATTACCTCACTGACTAGTTCAGTTAATAATAGTGACAGCACAATTTATGTTGAATCCACTAAAGGATTCCCAAAACAGTATGGATTGTTTAAAATTGATGATGAGATAATCACATATACTGGCATTACAACCAATAGTTTTACCGGTTGTGTACGTGGGTTTAGTGGAATTACAAGTTATAGAAACGAAACTGATCCAGAAGAATTAGTATTTTCTACATCTTCTTCAGCATCTCACTTAGATAATACTAGAGTACACAATCTAAGTTCTCTATTTTTAAAAGAATTTTATAAAAAATTAAAATATCTTCTTGCTCCTGGATTTGAAGATGTTGATTTTGTATCAGAACTTGATATTAATAATTTTATAAAGAGTGCTCGCAGTTTTTATCTCTCTAAAGGAACTGATGAATCTTTTAGGATTCTTTTTAATGTTTTATATGGGACTACACCAAAAATTATAAATCTTGAAAACTTTTTATTAAAATCTTCTGGAGCAGAATTTATCCGAAGAGAAGTATTAGTTACTGAAAGAATTTCTGGAGACCCACTAAAATTAGTCGGTCAAATGGTCAGAAATATTGACGATTCTGCCACAGGACCAGTCTCTGAAGTTGAAATTATAACGAGAAATAACAAAACATTCTATAAGATTCAATTATTCTCTGGATATGATGAGAAGAGTCTGATTGAAGGTACTTTTGTTATAACACCGAAATCTATAGTTTCTGATAATGTTTCTATTGGTTCATCTGTAATTACTGTAGATAGTACTATTGGTTTCCCAGAATCAGGAACTCTAGTATCTGGTTCAAATACCATCACTTATACCAATAAAAGCATTAATCAATTTTTTGGTTGCGATGGAGTTACTAGTGCAATAACTTCAGCATCAGACATTAGATCTAATCATATAATATATGGTTATGAAGATGGAGATACTTCCAAGAAAGTTCAGTTAAGAGTTACTGGTGTTCTTTCGAAGATTGAAAATCCAGATGATTTTACATTATTATTAGATGGAGACAATATTACTGTTAAAAATCTTGGAGATAAAGTAAGTAATAATAATAAAAATAATAAAGAATTTGCATTTAATACTTGGATCTACAATGTTAGATCTAGATATGAAATAAGATCTTTTAACAATAACCAATTAACTTTATTTGAGATCCCAGACAAATCTAGTCTTAAAGTAAATGATATTGTCGATGTACTGGATAGAAATTCTGAAAATATTATTGTATCCAATGCCAATGTAACTGCTATTAACGGATCTTTAATAGAAATTGACAAAAATGTTACTGGTGTTGCGTCTAATAGAAGGTTGAGTATTAGAAGAAGATATAGATATGCATCTTCACTGAATACCCCCATAAGTGCCTCAAATATACTTTCAAATATTCAAAATACTTATAGTGAAAATGAAGATTACATTTATGTTGCATCAAATTCATTACCAAGTTATCAAATAAGTAAAAAACTTTCTACTGCAAATATTACTTTATCTCCATCTTCAAATCTCAATGATATATTCCAAAACTACAATCCTCTAACTGATTTATATTCGGTTCTGTCATTTAATAATGATGTCCCATTTGTAACTGGTGATGCTATAGTATATCATGGTGATACTGAAGAAATACCAGGATTAGTTTTTGGAAGAACTTATTATGTTGAAGTTATAGAAGAATCTGGTAGAAAAAATAAGATAAGATTATTTAATGCTAGATCTTTTGTGGCAACACAAAGTTTTGTTGAATTTGGAAGATATGGAGAAAATTCAAATCATAACTTCACTATATTACAACATTATAATAAAAGTATAGTACCAAAGAAAACCTTATTAAAATTCCCACTGAAATCAAATATTGAAGGTGGAAGTGCTTTAACTGAAGTTGGTACTATTGGTAAATTGGTAAATGGTGTTGACATTATCAATTATAAAACCAATGATAGAATTTATTATGGACCAATAGATTCTCTAAGAATTTATAATAGTGGTGATAATTATGATGTTATTAATCCACCCTCTATTGTAATTTCTGGTCCAGTTGGAGTTGGAACAACTGCTTTAGCGCAAGCAGTTGTTAGAGGATCGGTAAAGAGTGTATTGGTTGATCCACAAAACTTTAGTCTTAACAGAGTTTTATCTGTTACTATTAAAGGTGGAAATGGTCAAGGAGCCAAATTACAACCTGTGTTAGGAAAACAATATAGAGAAATTGAATTTAATGGCACACAAGTTGGATTAGCAGCGACGGGTGGAGTAGACATTAATAATGAATCTATTACATTTAATGATCGTCATAATTTAGAAAGTGGTGAGAAAATTGTATATAACTCTGCAGGAAATCAACCACTTGGTATTGGATCATTTAAATTTTCAAATACTGATCAAGGAAGGTATTTGGTAAATGGTTCTACTTACTATCCACAAGTTATAAACACCAGAGCGATTTATTTGTATGAAACTGAAGAAGATTACTTATCAGGAATCAATACTGTTGGATTTACAACGATAAACACTGGAGGAACCCATAAGTTCAGATTATTTGATGCTAAGGATGTAATATCAGAGATAAGAGTTATTAATCCAGGAAGTGGATATGAAAATAGGAGTTTAAAAGTAAAAGCAACGGGAATATCTACAGAATTTAATAAAATAACATTTGCTAATCATGGTTTTAAAGATGGAGATCTTGTAAACTATTCATATGAAATTTCTGGAATATCTGGATTATCCACATCAAATCAGTATCGCGTAATTAAATTAAATGATTCAGATTTCCAATTAGCAGATGCTGGGGCAGTTGGAGCAGCGTCTACAGATTATAATAGAAAAAAATATGTGAAATTTGAATCAACAGGTAGTGGGTATCAAACTTTTTCATACCCGCAAATTCAAATTGAAATTAATGCAGAATTTTCTGGTTCTTCTATTGGTACTATCACTGCAACTCCTCAAGTAAGAGGAGAAATTGTTGATGTATATCTTTATGAAAATGGGACCAATTATGGATCTGAAATTTTAAACTTCCATAAAAATCCTTCTGTAAATATTAGAAATGGTGTAGGAGCAGAATTAAAACCAATTTTAAAATCTGGAAGAATTGTTGCTGTTGAAGTTCAAAATGGCGGAAAGTATTATAATGCTGCTCCAGATCTTGTAGTAAATGGAACAGGGTCTGGAGCAAAACTCAGAGCATCTGTAGTTAATGGAATCATCAAAGATGTAATTATAATTAATCAAGGAACCAACTATCAAGATAGTAATACATCTATTTCTGTAATACCACCAGGAAAAAATGCTGTTATTGAATCAAATGTAAGATATTTGAGTATTAATAATAAGGAAAGATTTTCTGATGAAATTTTAACAGATTACGAAAATAATCTATCTTATGGTATAGTTGGTTATTCTACAGATAGAGATGGTGGAGAATTTTCAGATCCAAACCAAAGTACTGGTCACTCCAGAGTCATTGGATGGGCAATTGATGGAAATCCAATTTATGGTCCATATGGATATTCTGATCCAAAAGACAATAATTCAAGGATTGTTATTCTAAAAACTGGATATGAATCCTCACCACAAAATATCTACAATAGGCCACCAATATCTTCTTTCCCTTTAGGATTCTTTGTCGAAGACTTTAAATACACCAATAGTGGAAATTTAGATGAACACAATGGTAGATTTGCAAAAACACCCGAGTATCCAAATGGTGTTTATGCATATTATGTTGGCGTTGCAACCGCTTCTCCTAGTGGAAAACTTACACCTAGATTTCCATACTTTATTGGAAATTCGTTTAGATCACATCCAGTAGTTAATAATCTAGATCAATCATTTGATTTTAATAATTCATCTCTAGTTAGAAATACATTCCCATATAGAGTTAATCAAGATAATTCCGGAAATGATTTTATCGTAGAATCTAACGAATTTTTTAATCAAGTTACTACTGTTGAATCTGTTTCTGAAGGCGATATTAGTTCAATAACAGTCATAAATCCTGGACAAGATTACAGGGTTGGAAATCTTTTGGTCTTTGAGAATGATGGAACAGGTGGTGGAGGATTATCAGCAGAAGTTTCAAGACTGAAAGGATTTGATATTAATAACATTCAAACTACATATAATAATTTTGAAAACTCTATTGTTACTTGGCAAGATAAAGAAACTTTAAGAGTTCATACATCAGGTTATCACTCATTAAATTCTGGTGATTTTATTACAATTTCTGGCATTTCAACTTTTGTTGATGGTTTGTTAGGGTCTCATATTATTGGAGTTTCATCAATAAGAACATCTTTATCTGAAGATGTTTCTGCTAATGTTGGTCTTGTAACTGACATTTATGTTTCTTTTATTGATGCTAATGTTGGATCTGGAACAACAATTGGTATTGGTACTGAAATTCTTTCTGTCCTTAACAGATTTGATTCCGATAATATTCTAAGAGTTAAAAGAGGATCTACTGGAACTGCACATGCTTCTGGTGATATTGTCCACTATTTTGCAGATTCATTCACAATTCCATTAGAAAGTGAATACTTTGACTCAACAAAAAATATTAAAATATACTTTAATCCCACAGAATCTGTTGGTGTAGGAATAGACACAGGATCAGAAACATCAATTAACTATTATGTTGGAAATACTCCAAAGGTTATTTCTGTTCCAACTCAAAACATTTATATTCCAAACCATCCATTTAAAAACAATCAAAGACTGACATTAACAATTCCACCATCATCTAGTGCATTGTCTGTTTCTGATACTTCTGGTGGTTCAACTTTTGATTTACCAAGTTCTGGATCATCTCAAGATGTTTATGTAATTAATAAGTCGAAGGATTTTGTCGGTTTAACAACACTAGTTGGATTAACCTCTACATCTGGTGGGTTGTTCTTTACAAATAATGGTTCTGACAACTATGAATATAGTTTAGAAACAAATTATACAGAATTAACAGCTACTGCCCAAAGAATTAAGGCAACTGTTTCAATATCCACGGTTCATGGACTTATTGATAATGATGAGATTTCTATTCTGGTTAAACCAAAACTTTCTGTAGGTGTTGGTGCTTCAAATTCTATTAGAATGAAATACAATGAGGAAAACAAAAAATTATTAGTCAATACTGTTGGATTTACCTCGGATAGAATTAATACAAGTACGGACCAAATTTATATTAAAAACCATGGATTTGCTTCTGGCGAAAAAGTTTTCTATAATTCATCAGATTTAGTTGCAAGTGGTCTTTCCACAGGCAGTTACTATGTTTATAAAGTTGACAGTGACAACATTAAGTTGTCTGAAACTTTCAATGATGTAAATGCAAATCCACCATTGACCGTGAGTATTGCCAGCACTGGCGGTAGTGGACAAGAATTAAGTTTAATTAACCCTCAACTGAAAATTACAAAAAATAATAAAATATTTATTGATGTATCTCACCCATCTTTAAGTAATTATGAATTTAAACTATTCTATGACCAAGGATATGAAAGTGAATTTGTTTCTACTGGATCCACAAATACATTTAATATTCAAAAAACAATAGTTGGAGGTTCAACAACTTCTATTACAATTAACTATGACAATTCTTTACCTACAAAACTATATTATTCATTTGAAAAGGAAGGTGTATTAATTGAACCAGATATTGACGTTAAAAAATATTCGGAGTTGTTATATGTCAATAGTTTATATAATGGATCTTACAAAGTTTTTGGTATTGGATCAACCTCATTCAATATATCTTTAAATGAGGTTCCAGAAAAACTATCATACAGTTCTGAAGAATGTGATGCTATTGAATATGATACTTCTTCAACAGAGGCGTATGGACCTATAAAAGATATTAACATTATTTCAGGTGGATTTAATTATAAAATTCTTCCAAGAATTGTTGGAGTAACTACAGGATCTTCTACTAGTGTTGGTTCTAACTCTGTACTAAGAGCAAATACAAATACTATTGGCAAAATCAATCAGTATAGAATTATTAACGAAGGATTTGAATATTCTTCTGATAAAACACTTAGACCTAAAGCAGAAGTACCAACCACAATATCCTTAAAGGGATCACAAAAAATTGAAAATGTTTCCGTTTTAGATGGAGGGAAAAATTATATTTCAGCACCATCATTAGTTATTGTCAATCTATATGATCGCAGTGTTGTAAATAGTGGTTTATTGGTTGCAAACTTTAAAGGGAACACCATTGTCTCTGTCGATGTTGTTGAAGAACCAAAAGGTTTAGATGATGTCGATCATAGAATATTTACAACTAATAATAGTAATGGTGTTCAAGTTGAAAGAGTCTTATCGTATTCGGGTGGAATTGTAGAATGCGAATTAAGTACTCCACCAATTGATGGTTTTATTACACCACCATTTAATGTTGGTGATAGAATTTTTGTTGAAGGGATTCAAAAGCAAAGTTTTACCGATGCGTTAGGAAATGTAACTTCTCCTGGAACTGGATTTAATTCATCTGAAAATGGGTATAATTTCTTTGAAGTAGTCGAATATACAAATTCTAATCCTGCTATACTGAAGTATAACATTGGAGAATATACAGAAAATGCTGGAACACCAGTAACAATTCAAACTACATTTAATTCAATTGTTAAAAATCAAAATTATCCAGTATTTAAGATTACTAGAACTCCAGGTACTTTCTTTGATGGTGAACCTTTAAGTATAAACAATGTATCGACCGATTTGATAGTAAAAGTAGTTAGAAAGAACTTTATTAAAGTTACTGGAGACTATGAAATAAAGAACGGAGATAGAATTAAAGGGATTAATTCTGGAAACTTTGCAACAATTGATAATATTTACAAAACTAGTAGCAGATTTAATATTAATTATTCTAATAAAAAAGAACTTGATTGGAAAAATGATGTTGGTAAATTAAATTATGATTTGCAAGTACTTCCAAACAACGATTATTACCAAAACCTCTCATACACAATTAAGAGTAAAATTGAGTATGAAAAAATGCGTGATAAAGTGAACCAATTGGTTCACCCAACGGGACTAAAGAATTTTGCCGATACTGAAATTACATCTAAAGCAAATGTTTCTATTGCGTCTTCAATATCCCTATTGCCAGTTCTGGATTTCATTTCGGAAAGAAGAGTTGATACTATTAACAACTTTGACTTAGCATTGGATTATGATCCAACTAATACTTCCTCTAGATTTATTACATTTAAAAATAAAAAACTATCTGATTATGTTGAGTGTAGATCTAATAGAGTTTTACAAATAGATGATATAAGTGGAAGATTTTCTAGTTCAGAGTTTAATAAGGAAACTTTTACTGATACTATTGAATATCCAATTACTGATTTTTATTCTAAATTCCTTGTTCAGGTTATGGATGAGGATAAACAAAGTACTCAAGTCAGTGAAATTGTTGTTCTGAATGATTATAATAATACTTATACTTTAAATAAAATCGATTTATACACTGATAAAAAACTTGGCGATTTTAGTGGAGCATTTGGTGATGTTGGGGATCCAATATTAAGATTTAATCCAACAAATCCAAATGAATTTAATTACAATTTAAAAATCTACAGAGAATCATTTACTAGTGATCCATTTAGTATTGGTATTGGATTCACTCAAATCGGATTTACTAGATTATCAGCAATAACTGAAAATGTTGGTCCATCTGGTGGTGGTTTGCTTGGCGTAAGTACAACAGTATTCCAAGCTCAAGCGGCACAGTATGATACTGTTTATGCTTTTGCACAAGTTACTGACACTGTAACTAATCAATCTAATTATTTCGAAGTTGCAGGTCATTATGATGGAACAAATACTTATGTATCAGAATTCTATTTTGATACTCAAAATAGTTCAGTTTCTGCAGGATTTATTGGAACATTTGGATTAAATGTTGATAGTGGGGTTCTATCACTATCATTTAAAAATGAAAACAGTAATAATAATGTAAGAGTTAAAACAAAGGTTGTTGGTATTGGTTCCACATCTATTGGAGTTGGAACTTACAGATATACTGTAGATGGTCAAATTGATGGAACCGAAAGAACTGCAAGACTTGACTCTCAGTATGAAATTACCTCAGGAATTTCTACCATTATTAGTTTTAATAGCGTTCTAGATTCTACATTAAAATCAATCGTTAAAGTTTCCGTAGGGTCCACTGTAGCATTACATAATTTATTAGTAATTGCTGACCAAATTAGAACTAATATTCAACATTCTCAGTTTATGAGTGTTGGATCTGGGACAGGAATTGGAACATTTGGATCTGAAATGAACGGAACAAATGTTATTGTTAAATTCTATCCAGATTCTGAGTATTCATCTGATAATGTAGTTGTACAAACCTTCAACCAATTTATCTATTCGGATATTGATGAATTTAATATTCCAGGTAATTTAACTTATGGAAATGGTATTGAAGGAATTACTAATGCGTTTTATGGTTCTATTAACGAATTTGGTAAAGATAAATTAGACTTTGATCTGAACTATAATAGAATTCCAATCTTTGAGAAGACTTTCAATCCGAATGATTCTTCTGCTTTAAATAGATCAACTGGTGTATTTTCAATTGATAATCACTTCTTTGAAACTGGAGAAGAATTAATTTATACCCCCAATTCTACATTAATTGGTATTAATCCAGCTCCAATGGGAATTGGCGAAACCATCGTTTCTGGAAGATCATTCACGGCAGACTTTATCGTTGGATTTAGTACTGTTACTGGTATTGCCGTTACTACTGGCATTACTACTGATTCATTTATCTTTGGGGATTCTATTCCTTCAAGTACGACAAAAATCACTGGTATTACAACAAACTATACATTCTTTGTTGGTCAATCAGTCGGTGGAGGATCATCTGTTATTACTGGTGTAGGAAACACTTCAATAATTACAGTTGGTGCTGGTATTTTCTCTGGAGATAATACTGGATTGGGTACTGTTACTTCTATTGGAATAAACTCAATTACATCCACAGAATCAATTCCTGCTGGAACCAATAGAATTTACTATACTACAGACGAAGCATTTGCTTTAGAACTTGATGGTGTATCTGTTGGATCTACCTTCAGAAAAACTTATTCTACTGGAATTACAACAGATATTTGCCCAACAACAGTATATGCAATTAGAATTTCAAAAGATCAGTTCAAGTTGACTGGTACTGCTGGTGGAAGTGGAATTGGGTTTACTTTCACTTCAATTGGCGGTGGTAATCGTCATGAACTTGAAATGAAGAAAAAACTTGAAAAAACTTTGATTACTATTGATGGCGTAACTCAATATCCATTGATGTACACACCATTAACATATACGTTAGAAAATAATAATGCAACAATTGGTGCTGGAATAACATTCTTATCACTATCTGGTATTTCTTCAATTAAACCAAAAGATATATTAAAAATTGATGATGAATTTTTAAATATCAAGAATGTTGGATTTGGAACAACTACTGCAGGACCAATTGATGGAACTGGAAATATTCCAATTATTGAAGTATCTAGAGGGTTTGTTGGATCTTCGGCAACCACCCATTCTAATGGATCTGAAGTTAGAATTTATAAAGGTGCTTATAATATTGTTGGTAATAAAATTCACTTTACTGAAGCACCAGATGGAAAAGGAAATAATAATAGATTAAACTCTAGTAATCTTTCCCTTCCGAAATCATCATTTAATGGAAGAGTTTATCTTCGTAAAGATTATACTGATAATAAGATTTATGACGACATTTCTTTAGAATTTAATGGAATTGGAAGAACGTTCACTGTATATAAAGAAGGTCAAAATACAACTGGATTAGAGGCTGGTAGTAATCTCGTTTTCATTAATGATATATTCCAAACTCCAGACACTTCAAATAATAGTGGAAATAATTATTCCTTTGAAGAGACTTTAGCAACTGGTATTTCTAGTATAACCTTTACTGGTATTAAGAGACCTAATACTGATGATGTAATTATTGTCGAATCTGACGTGAACCAAAACCAGATTCCAAGAGGTGGTGTTGTAATTGCTTTGGCACAAACTGGTGGTCTTGGTTATGCACCATTGGTCGGAGCAAAACTCAGAGCAGAGATTACTGGAGGTGTAATTACAAACATCGTAGGTGTTCCAACATATGGTCAAGCATATCAAATTAGCACTTCAACGTACAACAAAGATACTGGAATACTTGAGGTTACAACTTCATCTCCACACACATTCACTGGATCTGAAAATGACGTTTATCTTGAAGATTTAGAATTCTCATGTGCATCTGCACATGCTGGAATTACTACCACAATATTCCCAGATGGAACACTTGGAAATGTATTCCCTGTTGTTGGAATTATTTCAGCAACAACATTCAATGTTAATATTGGCGTAAGCACTATTGTACATAATTATGTTGGACAAGGATCTGCATTCCCATACTATAGCAAATTGACATTTGGATCTGGATACTTTAACAATGTTTCCATTGGTGTTTCCGATTCCTCTGGTAGTGGTGCTGATATTTCAGTAACAGTTGGTGCAGGTGGATCCTTAATACCAACAATATCTAATGGAGGATCTGGATATACCAATCCAACATTTGACATCAATGATCCATCTTATGAAAATCTCCCTGTAATAGGAGTTTCTAGACTTGGAATTGGTAATACAACACAAACAGGAGTTGGTTTATCAATGACTCTTGAAGTTGGACCAAGCTACGCTGCTACTGGTATTGGATCAACATATTTTGAAATCCGTTCCTATGAAATTACAAAACCAGGATATTCTTACAATATTGGCGATACATTTAAAGTTGTTGGTCTAGTAACTGATTCAAGATTATCATCTCCAATTGAAGAATTGAGATTTACAGTTACTGATGTTTTCACAGACTCTTTTGCATCATGGCAATTGGGTGAATTTGACTTCATTGATAGTATTAGTGCGTTACAAGATGGAGAAAGAACAAGATTCCCATTGTATAAAAATAGTCAACTATTAAGTTTCCAAAAAAATAATTCTAATGTTGATTCTTCTTTGATTGATCTTGATGCAATTCTACTCATTTATATTAATGGTGTAATGCAGGAACCGAAGGTTTCTTATGAATTTAGTGGTGGTACAACGTTCTCATTTAAAGAAGCGCCAAAGGCAAGTGATAAGATTGATATTTTCTTCTATAGAGGAACAAAAGATGAAGATAGTATCGAGGTAAATGTTAATGAATCAATTAAACCTGGCGATACTGTTCAAATTATCAAAAATGATAATATTCCACAAACAGTTAGTCAGGATTCAAGAATCGTTTCAGAAATTGTTGCTTCAGATTTAATAAGAACTGGTATTTATTTGGGTGATGGTATTGATGATACTAACTATAAACCAATTGATTGGTCTAAACAGAAGCGTGATTTGTTATTAAATGATAATATCCAATCTAAAGTTAGAGATTCTATCGAGGGAATGGTATTCCCAACTGCAAAAGTAATCAAAGACTTTACTTCCGCAGATGTTGATATTTTCTTAGATAATGCACAGTTCTTTAATTATGAAGAAAACGAATCTGCTATTAGTATTCAAGATGTTTCTGGTTTATTGGTTCAAGGAGGAAATGATCCGATTTCGGCAACATTTACTGCGAATGTTTCTGTTGCTGGAACTATATCTTCTGTAACCGTTGTAGATGGTGGATCTGGATATATCCCTCAATCAGTTCTTGAATTAAAAATTGGAAATCCAATTGGCGGAATTGGAACTGTATTTAAGTTTGATGTTAAGAGAAGACCAGGTATTCTTGGAATTGGATCTGATATTATTGTTGGAATAGATACTTCTTTAATTAAAGTTGGACAAGCAGTTAAATCAATTCCTAATGTTTTAGATACTACTGTAACAGTTACTGGAATTCATACAGGATCTGGAGGATCAGTTCTTTTAAGCAAGAATGCTTCAAACAGTGTAAGTCTTACTAGACCATTTGATTTTGGCAGATATCAAGATCAATCAGTTGCTATAGGATCAGCATTTGTTTCTTCTGCTGGAATTGTAACACTAACATCAATCAACACTGCTGGTGCTGGTTATACATCAACATATCCACCTGAAGTAACAGTATCTACACCAAATCTTTCAAGTGAATTAATTACTAACATTAGATTTGTTCAGGGATTTAGCGGAATTATTACTGGTATTACAACAAGCACTGGTATAAATGGAAATCCACTTGCATTAACATTCCATGTTTTATATGATTCAGCATCTGATATTAATTCTTTAATTGAAAATTATCCGATTTATGTGTTTGATACTCATGTTGGTCATGGAGTAACATCTATCAATGGTAGTGATAATTCTTTAGTTGGGATTGGATCTACATTTGTTGACAACATCTATTATATTCATTCTATTACTAGAGATAATTTAACTGGAATCATAACCAGTAACGTTCTTTCTACAACAAATGTAAGTGGAGTTCATACTATGCCGAACTCGATTTCTGGAAGATTCTCTTGGGGAAGACTATCTGGATTTGAAAGATCTACGTCATCTATTGGAGTTGCTGTTTCTGGATACACTGTAAATTCTGGTCTGACTACATTCCCAACATTACAAAGACGTGAGTTTGGACTTAGAGATAGTGGTGCTCTAAGAAAAGACCTTGGATAATCAATTATAAATATAGAAAAAAGCTCTCACGATGGCGGCAATTGTAACAGATCAGTTTAGAATATTAAATGCGGGGAACTTTGTGGATTCCGTTAGTGATCCCAATAACTCTTATTATGTTTTTCTGAGTCTACCAAATCCTAGTGATGTTGGATTTGGTAGATCTACCACTTGGGACACTAATACTCCTAACCCTGTTGACAACCTTAATTATTTAAACCATGTAAAAGATACGATGATTTTTGGAAAAAAAATCACCGTAAATGATGTTCGTAGACTGATTAGAAGAATTGATTGGAGACAGGGAACTGTCTATGAGATGTATCGCCACGATTATAGTGTGAGTAATACATCTCCACAAACCAATTCTACTAGATTATATGATGCAAATTACTATGTAATGAATAGTGATTATAGGGTGTATATTTGCATTGACAATGGTTCATCGTCAGCAAATGTTGCTGGAAATTTTTCTCAAGATGAGCCAACATTTATTGATCTAGAGCCATCAAGAGCAGGCGAAAGTGGTGATGGGTATATTTGGAAATACTTATTTACTGTTTCTCCAAGTGATATTATCAAATTTGATTCCATTGAATATATTCCAGTTCCAAATAATTGGACAACTACAACGGATGCACAAATCCAAGCAGTTAGGGAAAATGGAGACTCGCTGGTAAACGAAAATCAGATTAAAAAGATTTACATTCAAAATCAAGGTGCTGGATACAATACAACTGATGCTGAGTTAGATATTCTTGGTGATGGTGATGGTGGAAGAGTTATTGTTGATGTAACTGGTGGAAAAATCACAGATGTTACTGTTTCCTCTGGAGGAAAAAATTACTCCTATGGCAGAATTGATTTATCATCTATTAACTCTGGTGCAACCGAATTTGCCCACTTAATTCCAATTATTCCACCATCAAGAGGGCACGGATATAATCTTTATGAAGAACTTGGAACCGATAAGGTATTAATTTATTCTAGATTTGATGATTCAACTAAGGATTTCCCTTTAGACACTAGATTTTCTCAAATTGGAATCATAAAAAATCCAACAAGAGTTGGATCTGCAACTTCGATCTTTTCAGAAAATCAGTTTTCAAATCTTGGTGGATTAAAACTAACATCAGTTTCTAATTCTTCGGATGCAATTCCAGGAACAAGGATTTTCCAGACAATAACTGGAGTTGGAACTGCTACTGGATACATTGCATCATATGATACTGAAACAAAAGTTTTAAAATACTTTGATGATAGATCCCTATATTATAACCAAAGTTCTTATGATCAAAAAGATTCTAGAAATATTATTTCTGAAGCAACAAAAATTGATTTTAGTATCACTGGTGGAACAATAACTGCAACTAATAACTTTAGTGGTGCAATTGATTCAACATTTACAGGAATAACCACAACAGTTACTACAACAAAGAGAGTAAATCTTGCAACAGAATTCAATAATGGTATATCTCTTCCTGAAATAAATAAAGGATCAGGGGAAATTATCTATGTTGATAATAGACCCAGAGTTTCTAGAAACCCAAGACAAAAAGAAGATATTAAAATCATACTGGAATTCTAAAGATGTCACAAAAAACTAATCTCAACGTATCTCCATATTATGATGATTTTGATCCAAACAAGAACTTTTACAGGGTTCTTTTTAAACCAGGATTTCCAGTCCAATCCAGAGAATTAACAACTTTACAGTCAATTCTCCAAAACCAAATAGAATCATTTGGTAGTCATATTTTCAAAGATGGTTCTGTGGTGCTTCCAGGAAGCGTTTCATATAATCCACAGTATTATGCTGTTAAAATAAATCCAACTCATGTAGGGTTAAGTGTTGGACTATATTTAACTCAGTTGGTTGGTAAAAAAATAAGAGGACAAACATCTGGTCTAATAGCCGTAGTACAAAAAGTTTTATTCAATACAGAATCTGATGCTGGAGACTATACATTATATGTAAAGTATATTTCTGCAGACTCATCATTCCAAATTTCACAATTTAGAGATGGTGAAACTTTGATCATGCAAGAAAACTTGATCTATGGGAACACCACAATTGCGTCTGGTGATACTTTTGCAACTTTAATTAGTCAAGATGCAACTTCTATTGCATCTTCTGTTTCAATTTCAAGAGGTGTTTACTTCATTAGAGGTCATTTTGTCAATGTTGAAGATGATACTCTAATATTAGACCAATACACAAATACACCATCTTATAGAGTTGGTTTATACGTATCAGAATCTTTAGTTGATGCTAAAGAGGATAATAGTCTTTATGATAATGCTAGAGGGTTCTCAAATTACGCAGCACCTGGTGCAGATAGATTAAAAATATCTGCTACATTAACTAAAAAAGCACTGAATGATACGGATGATAAGAATTTTATTGAAATTCTTAGAATTTCAAATGGTGTTGTTAAAAAAATTCAAGACTCTAATACATATTCTTTAATAAAAGAGTATTTTGCGGAAAGAACCTATGAAGAATCTGGAGATTATTCAGTAGATCCTTTTGAGGTAGATGTTGATGATTCTTTAAATAATGGTTTAAATTCTGACGGCGTATTTTTCTCAAATCAACTAACAGATCAAGGAAATACTCCATCAGAAAATTTGTTGGCAATAAAAGTATCGCCAGGTAAAGCTTATGTTAGGGGTTTTGATGTAGAGAAAACGGCAACAACTATTTTAGATGTTGAAAAACCAAGAGATACATTTGAAGTTAGTGATTCTGCCGTTCCATTTGAGATGGGAAGTCTGCTAAGGGTTAATAGAGTTAGTGGAACTCCAATTGTTGGTATAGATAATAATCACGTAGTTTATTTAAACAGTAAAAGAAAAAGTTCAACACTTGTCGGTGCGGGGGAAACAATTGGTAAAGCAAGAATTTACTCATTCTCTTCACCAAATTCATATGAGAACGATTCTGATAGTTGGGACTTATATCTTTACGATATTCAGACATATACTAAAATTACATTAAATCAAGCATTGACATCTGGTCAGTGTCCAGAAACCTCATTTATTAAAGGAATGAGTAGTGGTGCTTCTGGATATGTTGTAGGATCACCCTCTAATAATACTATCAATGTACAACAAACTTCGGGGACCTTTACCGTAGGTGAGCAACTTTTAATTAATGGAAGTACATCCTATTCAAGGACTGTTTCCTCAGTACAGGTTTTTGGTACACAGGATATTAAATCAATTTTCCAAGACGCTGCAGAAGTTGGATTATCAACTTCATTTGTAGCGGATTCTCTCTTACAAACCAAAATAGCAAATAATTTTACAAGTACAGATTCTTTACAAATCAGTGCAACAGGTGTAGCAACTTGTGCTGGTAGAAATTTTGTAGGAATAAAGAGTGATACTATTATTAGATATCAACTTCCTGGAAACACTTTAGAAACCTTTAATAGAGTTAATTTTGTTTCTAATGATGGACTGTCCATGACACTCGCATCAGTACCTAGTGTTACTGGCGTTTGCAATGGTTCTCTTCCAACATCAACAGTAAATGTAACATTTTCTCTTGGGATTCCCAGCATTCAAAATGAAGAAAATTCATATCTTTATGCTAAGTTAAACTCTAAAAATATTGCAGATGTAAACCTTTCTTCCTCAGATTTAACAGTAAAAAGACAAGTAACAGGAAAATCAACTTCTGCAACGGGAACAATGTCACTGACATTGTCCGAGGTTGGAATTACTAGTGCATACTTTCAACCATACAATAGTGAAAGATATTCAATTTTTTATGAGGATGGTTCAATTGATCAATTGTCTAGTGAAAAAGTATCTCTAAGTAGCAATTCAACAGTAGTTCAATTTACTGGATTGCAGGCAAATAAGGCAAATATTGTTGTAAATGCTACTGTAAAGAAAAATGCAATTAGGAATAAGCAAAAATTATATGTTAGAAGCAGTAGACTAGATGTTACTCAAAGTTCTTCTGGAATTTCAACTTCCATCACTGGATTGACATCTACAACAAATTATGGTTTAAGAGTTGAAGATGAAGAAATTTCTTTAAATGTACCAGATGTAGCAAATGTAATTGCTGTATATGAGTCTGTAAATAATGGACAAGTTATATTGGATAAACTTACATTTAATTCTGGTTTAGGTTTAGATACAGAGTCAATTCTTGGTGAAAAAATAAAAGGATCTAGTAGTGGTGCAATTGCACAAGTAGTGACCAGATCTTCTTCAACAGAGATTGAATTTGTTTATTTAAACTCAGGTAGATTTATTTTAGGAGAAACAGTAAAATTTGAAGAATCTGAAATTATAGGATCAATTTCTTCGATTTTAGAAGGAACATATGTTAATAAAACTCAAGACTTTATTCTTGATAAAGGGCAAAAAGAACAATATTACGATTACTCTAGAATCGTTAGAAAGACAGGTGCTGTAGTACCATCCAGAAGACTTGTTGTCTTCTTTGATCATTATAGAGTTCCAACAAATGATTCCGGTGATCTCTATACTGTTAAGAGTTACGGTGAGCAAAGATATAAAAATGATATACCAGTATTAAAATCTGGATATAGAGCATCAGATGTACTGGACTTTAGACCAAGAGTTTCTGATTTTACCAGCACAACAAGTTCTCCTTTTGCATTTTCAAGTAGAAATTTTGCAGCTGCTGGATCTAATCCAACATTAGTTGTCGCTCCAAATGAAACATCATCTATTAGTTACTCATACTATCTACCAAGAATTGATAAAATTTCTTTGAATAAAAATGGAGATCTGACCATTACAAAGGGAGTTTCTGCACTTAATCCAAAAGAACCAACGACTATTGAAGAGTCAATGGATCTTGCTAGAATAGAACTACCAGCATATCTTTATAATACTAACGATGTAAAAGTGTATCTGTTTGATAATAAGAGATATACCATGAGAGACATTGGTAATTTAGAAGATAGAATTTCCAATGTAGAAAAACTGGCATCATTGACTTTACTTGAATTAAATACTAAAACTCTTCAGATTCAAGATGCTGACGGTTTAAGTAGATTTAAATCTGGATTCTTTGTCGACAACTTCAATGGAACCGATTTTATTGATATAAACAATTCAGATGCTAAAGTTTGTATCGATACAAATAATGAAGACAGTGAATTGAGATCTGATATTTCTTCATATTCTCTTAAGTCTCAAGTATCTCCATCATCTACAATAAACACAAATACTCAGGATTTTTCATCTAATTTTACCCTACAGGATTCCAATGTCAAAAAAACAGGTGATCTAGTAACTCTAAATTATTCAGAGGTAGTTTGGTCAAACATTGAGCAATCTTTCGCAACCAAGGAGCAAGCAGTTAATCCTTTTGGTGTTACAAACTATAATGGATTCGTAAAACTTACTCCATCTTCCGATACTTGGGTAAGAACCATTAATAGTGAAAATGGAGTTGTTTCTAGAACACAAAGTAATTGGTCAAATACTTATATCTCAAATCTGACTCCAAGTTCAACCCTTAATGATAAATTTAGATCTAGAAACGTTGAATTTAGAGCGAGTGGTTTAACACCAACAACAAATTACTATTCATTCTTTGGCGGAAATTCTAATATTGATATTGTACCAAAATTATTAAAAATTAGTATGATTTCTGGTGTTTTTGAAAGTGGAGAAACTGTTTATGGTTACATAAATGGAAAGAAAGTTTCAGCATTCAGAGTTGCTAATTCAAACCACAAATCTGGAGCATATAATACACCAACAACTTTATTTGCAGAAAATCCATATTTGTCAAATTCAACTTTAGAAGCATATTCTTCATCTTCATCAGTTTTAAATATTGATACTTACTCCTTAGCAGATGATGCTGATGGTAGATTCTATGGATATGTAGCATCTGGAATGAGATTGGTTGGAAAAACTAGTTCTGCTCAAGCAACAGTTGACACACAAACACTTACTACAGATTCTGTTGGTGATTTGATTGGTTGCTTCTTTATTAGAAATCCATTACAAAATCCAGCACCAACATCTTCATTTAGAGTTGGTCCAAAAACATTTAAATTAACTTCAAGTTCAACAAATTCTACAGCAACCACGGTTTCATTTACAGAAACTACATTTTATGGTTCAGGTATTGTTGACTCATCAACATATAGTACAAGTTTGGTTGTTAGAAGAACACCTCCAGCACTCCCACTTAATGCACTTAGAAGAGATCCACTTGCACAAACTTTTAGAACAGATAATGAAGGTGGATTCCTAACAGCAGTTGATTTATATTTCAGTGGAAAAGACTCAACAGAAAAACTTTTTGTTGAAATTAGAGAAACTGATATTGGAGGGACTCCTAAGGATAAGTTAATTCAAAACTTTGCAAGAGCAGAAATTTTACCAGCAGGAATTACAACATCTTCCACTGGGGAAACTTCAACTAAAATTTCTTTCCCATCACCAATCTATTTGCAACCAAACAAACAGTATGCAATAGCACTTTCTTGCCCAACTTCAGATGATTATAAAGTTTGGATTGCTGAATCAAATCAGGCAACAGTTGCAACACAATCATATCCAAATGCCGAACAGGTAATCTATTCTAACCAGTATGTTGGTGGAAATCTGTTCAAACCACAAAATGGCACCGTATGGAATTCAAGTTTGCTGGAAGATCTTAAATTTAAATTCTATAAAGCAAACTTTACTTCTACAAATGGGACAGTTTATTTGCATAATCCAACACTTTCTGTTGGTAGTACCTATGCAGAAATCGATGCCAATTTCCCAGTCCTAATTAATAATCCAATTAAAACTCTACCAAGAAAACTCAATGTTGGTATAGTTACAACTTATGGATTAAATTCTGTACTCCAAATAGGAGCAAAAGTTGGAGAAGGAAATGCTTATGGTTATGTTGAATCTGTTGGTGGAAATATTGGAGTTGTTTCTACGACAAACGTTGGTGCGGGTTATTCAAATGGAACGTATTCTGGAGTATCACTCTTTAGCATTACTGGATCTGGAAATGGTGCGACAGCAACAGTAACAATTACTTCAAATCAAGTAACAAGTGTTTCTATTGCAAATACTGGAACTGGATATAGAATTGGTGATTTACTTGGAATATCAACAAGTTCAGTAGCAAGAGGTAATGGTGCAACAATTACTGTCCAATCAGTACCAAATATTGACAGAATATTTTTAACCAATGTTTCTGGCGAAGAATTTACCAATAATCAAACACTTTCTTATTATCAGGGAGATACTCAAATTTCTCTTGCTGGAACAGTAACCAGAGGATCATCAACAATTCCTAGTGATCTTTATACTGGAAATGTATTTGAAGTTTTACACTATAATCATGGTATGCATTCCGATTCAAATATTGTTAATATAAGTGGTGTTAGACCAAATACTTCTGGAGAACCATTAAGTGCATCTATTGTTTCAACAAATAATACAATATCCGTTGCAAATACATCCAACTTTACCAGATTCGAAGGTGAGATAGTTTCTTCATCAAATCCTGGTTATGTATTAGTTAATGAAGAGATTATTTCTTATACCTCTGTTTCTGCAAATACATTGAATATCTCTAATAGAGGTATTAATGAATCGACAATTAGAAATCATGCTAGTGGTGATCTGGTTTATAAGTATGAATTAAATGGAGTTTCTCTAACAAGAATTAATACCTCCCACAGTATGCCTTCAAATGCAACATTAAAGGGAGAAAGAAAAATAGATTCTTATCATTTACAATTTAATAGATCTGATAGAGGAACTGGTGACACTCAACTTTCCTTTACAAATGAAAGTACTCTTGGTGGATCTGATGCTAGAGCAACTCAAAATATTCAGTTTAATGAAATTATTCCACAATTTAACGTAATTTCTCCAGAAAACACAGCAGTCTCTGCATCACTCAGAACTGTTTCTGGAACTAGTGCTGGTGGTTCTGAACCATCTTTTGTTGATCAGGGATATGAGGCAGTAACTCTAAATCAGGTAAATCAACTTAATACTCCACGAATTGTATGTTCCAGAGTAAATGAAACTAATCGTTTAGCATCTTTACCAAGAAATAAATCATTAACTCTTGGTATAAGAATGCAAACTAGCAATTCTAATGTTTCTCCGGTTATTGATTTAACAGAATCTGCTTCATTTGTATTGAATAGAAATAGGTTAAATAGACCGATCTTAAATTATGCAACTGATCCAAGATCAAATCAATTAACTGATGATCCACATGCGTCTGTTTACATTTCAAAGAGAGTAAACCTACTAAGACCAGCATCATCTTTAAAGGTTATTCTTACTGCATATAGAAATGCATCTAGTGATTTTAGAGTTCTTTACCAACTCTTTAGAGCAGATTCTAGTGAAATCAATCAAACTTATGAATTGTTCCCTGGTTATTCAAACTTAACAGATACAGATGGAGATGGTATTGGAGATAGTGTAATTGATGTCAGTTTAAATGATGGATCGCCTGATGTATTTGTAAACGCAAGTAATGATGATCAATTCTTAGAGTATCAATTTACAGCGGATGATCTTGAGCAATTTACTGGATTTGTTGTTAAAGTTGTTATGAGTGGAACGAATGAAGCGTATGCTCCTAGATTCCGTGACTTGAGAGCGATTGCATTAGCATAATGATTCCAATTGAAGGTCATAAAAATCTATTAAGAGATGAATCCTCCGGAGCAATAGTTAATTCTGATACTTTTGAATATAATCAATATATTAGAATGAAAAAAGAACGTCAAAAACAAAAAGATGAGATTAATGAATTAAAAAAAGATGTTCAACAAATTAAAGACTTACTTATGGAGTTAATCAATGACAATAGATCCAAATAAAATTGAATTAGAAAATCTTACTAAAAGTTTTGAATATTACAAACTCTCTTCTGAGGTTGACAACTGTGAAGATATTGATTTATTGAAAAACATTGCAAAAGCATATATTAAGTTATACTTTAAACAGCAGGAAGTAGTTACTGCAATTGGTCTTAGTTCCTAGAAAATTGCCAGTATAAATATATTTTAGATCCTGACCATTAAATGGACTTTTTATATGATCCTTTGAATACCCGTAAAACAATGACACTCTAATGGCAGATATTAAAGTAAGAGTAGGACAACAAAATACAATTAAGGTTGTTTCATCTATTTCTGGAGATACTTCAGGAACTTTATCTGGATTAAGTGATGTAAACGCCACTACCCTTTCTAATGGTATGGTCCTTGTGTATAATGCTTCAACTAACAAATGGGATGCAACTTTAGAATTGACACCAGGAACTACGCAGAATTTAGACATTAACGGAGGTAGCTTTTAATGGCAAGTATCATTAGGGTCAAGAGATCTACTGGTACTTCTGCACCATCAACACTAAATTATGGTGAATTAGCCTATACTATTGGTGGTGGTACTCAGGCAAATAGGGGACAAAGATTCTTCATTGGTGATAGTTCTAGTAATCCCCAATTGGTTGGTGGTCAGTATTATACAGATCTTTTAAGCAACACTCCAGGTTCTGTTGCGAGTGCTGCAAACGCAACAACTGCAGCAAACGGATTTGTTGCCATTGTTGATCAAAACCGTAAGGTTGATCAGTGGAATGTAGACAATTTAAGGTTAGATGGAAACGCTCTAACTTCCACTGACACTGATGGTCATATTACAATTACTCCAGATGGAACTGGAAGGGTTCAGTTCTTAGATGATGATGAATTGCAATTTGGTACAAGTGATGATATTAGATTATCATACGATACAGCAAAAGATGCAATCTTCTTTGAAAGAGGTGGTGCTGGAGCAACTGCAGACATTAGAATCGCAGATGACATCCATTTCCAATTTGGTACTGACAATGATGCCAGAATTTATTATGATGAGACTACTCTTGATAGGGTAAAAATTGAGGGTGCTTCATGGACTTATGATAGTAATGTAGCGCAAGTAAAACTTGATGCAACAACACTATCTACTAACAGCACTACTGGCGCACTTGTTGTTGCCGGTGGAGTCGGTATTGGTGGAACTATCAATATCAATGGAGATTTGGCAGTAGAAGGAGGAGACGTAACAAGCAATAATTCCACATTAAATCTTTTTGATGCAAATGTTGTTCATGCCAATGTATTAGGTGCTGGTGAATTTATCGATATTGGAGCATCAAGTGGAATTGCAACCATTCATAATGCTGTCGTTGATTTAGATGGCGATCTCAATATTGATGGTGGAGATGTAACAAGTAATAATACCTCATTAAATCTTTTTGACTCTACTGTAACTCACATTAATGCATTTGGTGCAGGAATAGCGATTGATGTTGGTGCTAATACTGGCATCGCAACAATTAATAATGCAACTTTTGATGTTCCTAACGCTACAACAGTAACAATTGGTGCAGAATCAAGTGCTACTTCCGTTATTTTTGAGAGTACACCAAATACATCGTTTGTTTCTATTGCAGCAACTACAGATGCTTCTAGCCCAACTACAGGTGCTTTAAGAGTTGCTGGTGGTGTTGGTATTGCAAGTGATCTTTATGTTGGTGCTGATTTTATTGTTAGTGGAGACACAACTTTTGCTGGTGATTTAATCGTTCAGCAAAATTTAACTGTAGATGGCAATACAAACTTAGGAAATGCTGATAGTGATATTGTTACTGTTGTTGGATCTATAAACCACACTGGTTCATTTGTAAATGTTGGTGGTGCTCAATTTGATGGCGTTGGAATTAGTTCTAATGTTATTTCAACCAAATCTGGTGGTGGAAATGTTCTTTACATTGATCCATATCCAGATGGTTTAAGTAACGAAGGTACTGTTATTATTAAGGGTGACCTCCAAGTTGATGGTACAACTACAACTGTTAATTCAAGTTCAGTTACTGTCAATGAACCGATCTTAAATCTAGGTGATGTAACCAGCCAAAGAACCGTTATGGCGGTAGTTGGCAGCGGAACAACTGAAATTACATTAGATTCTGTTGTTGGTATTAACACTGGTGATGTTATTGAAAACGCTGGTGTAACTGGTCTTCCAGCATCTGCTGGTGACAGAACCATTCAATACTACAATACCAGCACAAAAGTCGTTTCTATTCTAGGAAATACGACTTCTCAGATTGGTATTTCAACCCAATTAACAATCACCCATGCATTTGATACAAACACCGATAGAGGTGTTTCATTCAACTACAATACAAGCAGTGGAACTAGTAACAATAAAACTGGTTTCTTTGGTTTCGACGATAATTCAATTGCTGCTAGTGGCGTTTTTGAATCACATGCTAATGACAGTAGAAGATGGACTTTCGTTCCAGATGCATCAGTTTCAAATAGTGTTGTATCAGGAACAAAAGGTTTCTTAGATATTAAAGGTATTTACTACCAGAGTGGAGACTTCTCTACTCATGGTATTGTTTACTTTGACAGCACTGGACTGCAAAGATCTACATCTGCACCATCATCTGCAACATTTACTTCAACGCAGATTATGACCGCAGTGACTGAGATTGTTCTAACTTTAAGTGGAGCACATAGTTTTACTGCTGGTCAGCAGATTACTCAGGCAAATAACTCTAGTGCTTATGGTATGGTTAAATCAACCACTTCCTCAAGCAGCAGCGTTACTTTGATTGGCGTACAGGGAACATTTGATACTACAAATGATCTTCTGAAAGAAGGTACTAACATCTCAATTAACCCCACCGTTGTCTCTACTACATATACTGACAGACCTGTTTGGACAACAACAATTGACGGAGGAACGTTCTGAGGATTATGAATAGTGAAGTTGACATTAATGTTTTAGTTGGTCTTTATAATCAAAAAATAGCAGCACTAACAAATCAAAACATTTTATTAGAAGCAAAATTACAATCTTTAACTAAAGATTTTGAAGTTGAAAAGGAGCAATTGTTAATGCAGTTGCTAGAAGCAAAGAGGGGAGAAAGTTCCCCTCCAAAACAAAGATCAACTAAAAAAACTGAAGATTATCAGAACTCAGAGGTTGAATAATGGCAAAACCATCAACAAGACAAGAATTAATTGATTACTGCTTAAGGAGACTTGGTGCTCCTGTGCTAGAGATCAACGTTGATGATGATCAAATTGATGATCTTGTTGATGATGCCTTCCAATATTTCCAAGAACGTCATTTTGATGGCGTTGAAAGGATGTATCTGAAGTATCAAATTACTGATCAAGATATTAGTAGAGGAAGAGCATCTGGAACTAGTGGTGTTGGTATTGTAACTACATCAGCAACATCAACAAACATTAGTGGTTATGGCACAACAACCTCAAACTTTTATGAAAATTCAAACTTTATACAAATTCCAGATTCAGTAGTTGGAATTGAAAAAGTATTCAAATTTGATACTAGTACTATTTCTGGTGGAATGTTTAGTATTAAATATCAACTTTTCTTAAATGATCTTTATTATTTTAACTCAGTTGAATTACTACAATATTCAATGACAAAGAGTTATTTGGAAGATATTGATTTCTTACTTTCCACAGATAAGCAAATCAGATATAATAAGAGACAGGATAGACTATATCTTGACATTGATTGGAATCAACAATCTGCAGGAAATTATCTCGTTATAGATTGTTATAGAATTTTAGATCCTAGTGATTATTCTGGTGTTTATAATGATAGTTTTGTAAAAAAATATCTTACCTCACTTATTAAGCGCCAGTGGGGACAAAATTTAATTAAGTTTAGGGGAGTTAAACTACCTGGTGGTATTGAGTTGAATGGTAGAGAAATCTATGAGGATGCAGAAAGAGAATTAGAGCAGCTTAAGCAAATAATGATGCTTGAGCACGAATTACCACCCCTCGACCTTATTGGATAATGGCACTTAATCCGTTTTTTCTACAAGGATCACAGACTGAACAAAGACTTGTTCAACAATTAATCAATGAACAACTGAGAATGTATGGTGTAGATGTTACATACATTCCAAGAAAGTTTGTAAGAAGAAATACAATAATTAGAGAAATAGAATCTTCCAGATTTGATGATAATTATATCATAGAAGCATATGTCAATACTTACGAAGGATATTCTGGAGCTGGAGATATACTAACAAAATTCGGAATGTCTCTTAAGGATGAATTGACTATTACAATTTCTAGAGAAAGATTTGAAGATTTTATCTCCCCATTTTTAG
>Ga0222714_10001094_pt1 | contig 30640 bp, 41 predicted proteins | sample C33_3DmetaG_FD_165048 | JGI IMG/M metagenome (GOLD analysis project Ga0222714, IMG submission 165048) | Estuarine water microbial communities from San Francisco Bay, California, United States - C33_3D | ecosystem: Environmental > Aquatic > Marine > Unclassified | place: USA: California... | reverse complement strand
CAGCAGCTCCAAGACTCTGAGCAACCTCAACAGCGGATATAACTGTGTTGATAATATCTGCCGTTTGGGCTAGAGCATTTTGCACACCCTGCAAGATTCTATCGGTGATACCCGCCACTCTATCCAGGACACCAGCAAGCACGTCAGCAATTTTATCAACAATAGCGTTTGCTAACTGGTTTGCAAAGTTTGCCACATCTGATATTGCACCCTGCACAATACCTAACCAAGCGGGGTGAGGGATGCAGAAGATATCAAGAATTTCGCCCAGGAAACTCAGAATTGTTGTAATAACAATCAGAGGCACAAAGGAAGAAATTGCCTTCACAATGATGTTGACAACCTTAACAATAATCTCTGCCAAGGCATTCTTTAGGGGAGCAAGAATACCAGAAATTCCACCGTAAATGAAATTCATGATTTTACTCAAGCGATCCAAGACAGGATCGCCAAGCACCTTCTTACCAGTGATCAATGAAATATAATTACCATCTCTACCCTTGGCGAGCATGGTGGTCAAATTTGCCAACTCTGTAAGCATACGCTTCAGGTCAGTTAGGAATCCCTCACCTGCAGGACCCTTAACACCATCAGCGACACCCTGCCTCTCAGAGGGGACCACCTGGGGGTTGGATGTTGCATCTCCCCTATTGGCAAGGGCAGCAGCTGCTTCACCTAGAGCACCCCTCGATTCGTCCTTTGCCAATCCAGGACCATCTGGAGCAGCAACTACCTTAGGAGCAGTGTTTCCACCTTGAACTTTCTGTCCAGTAAGGGTCTCAGCAGCAGGAGGAGAGTCTGCATCTGCATTTGCTTGAGTGGGATCTGCAGCAAAAGTATCACTTTTAAGATCGACATCTTTAGTTGTGTGATAGGCACCCATGACCAGGGGAATCTGCCCTTGCTCACCATCCATAAAGAAGCCAACAACCATGGCACCTTCTTGGAGGTTGGACATGGTGCCAACTTGTTTGACCTGTGCTTTATCAGTAGGGACTAAACAGTTTGCCCAAGGCAGTGCTTCTGTTGGTAGTTTCTTTAAGTAATTCTCTTTGTCATTACCACCAGTATTCCAACCATAGATACGCACCTTGACACGACCAAGTTGAAGAGGATCTTTGTTGTCCTCAACCTCTCCAATCCACCATACAAATCCATCTGATCCTGAATAGTCAGCTGCCATTATTTAACTTGTATCTACGAATTTATTTATTCACTTTCTTAAAGTGATACTCACCCTGGTGATCAGGGGTCCCCCAAATGAGTTTTCCAGTCTTATCTCTTCCGTTATCCAAAGCCCAATAATCTTCACCGTTAAAACGGGCAACACTGGTCACAAGGATCTTATTGTGCATACACGGTCCCTCAGTCTCACCCCACCAAGTCCCACCATCCATTTTTACAAACAAGTAAGGACACCCCTCACGATCTTTAATTAAATCGTAGGTGTGAATCTTTACGATGTCTTTATGGATGTGATGCCAAGTGTGCCTGGCATGACGATATGGTTTGTGCGCCCCTTGATAGTCATACCAAGACTTAGAAGTGAATACTTTCCCTTCTTCTTCTATCTCGAAGAGTAAATTTATATGGGGCCAAAGAGAAGGATTGGAATATGCCTGCTTTGTATTTTTATAGTGTCCTATAAGCTGTTCTTCAAACATTCTCTGAAAACCGACAAGCTCATTCTAATTATTATTGAGGATGTTGTCAAGTCAATCGTCGTAGACTAGACACTCAGGCGAGCTTGGGTTGTTGTCACAATACAATTCCAGAGAAGTGGGATCGTGATGATCCTCAGGATGATTCTCATGATACGACTCAAGATCTTCCAATTCAGATTCCAGATGGCGGCGACGTTGAGCAGAGATAGTAGGATTAGAGAGCTCCTCTTTGTCTGCCTCTATATGCTTTTCAATCGATTCCATTTTATGTTTGCAGTAGTAATACTCAAGTATTTATTACTTTGCTTTCCTAATCGAATCTTTTGTTAGATACAGAGTTGTGATCATCCCTTGCTTTCTGAAAGCGTGGTGAAGGCTTGCAATTAAGTATTTTCCAGAGTAGACTCTATCTTCAACAACTTGACCATCCTCGGATTTAGATTCAGGGATACTAACCTCAATGATCTGTCCGATCGTTAGCATAGTATTTCCTGGCACTACAATCGTTAGTTGGATAGAGTTAAGCAAGGCATATCTTGCCGATGCATATGAAGCGACTTGAATAGTATCGATGTGCTCTGTCGTGCCTCCATTGGCGTTACCACCTCCCTTAGGCATGTGGTTAAGTGACGGCATCACCCTAAACTTATATCTTGTCGCTGGTTGTGTATCTGGATTGGTAAACTTAGTGCCTGGGAATGGTGGCTCAGTATCAATAGTGTTTGCTTTTTTGAAGGTTTTCTCGAATGTGGGCTCCATATTCTTAATCTTCACATTCGCTGTGCTATTGCCAGATCCACTCCCTCCAGTTGGAAGGAATGATTGACCTTGAGCAGCAATAGAAATGCCCAACACTGATGTCTTGTAGAGACCAGAGCGTAACTTCTCCAGATGATTTGTCTTGTCTGGATATGTTGCTGACTGAATCTTGTAAAACTCGTCAATGGGGTCGTTAGTCTCAACAGATTGCTGTGAGTATGTAAACTTCCTTCCACTCACTCCTTGGCTGCACAGGGCATCAATAGACTTGAAATGGAATCCATCTTTGTTTTCGTAGAAGAGGAATCCAGACTGTGCTTCAGATACCTTACCACCAGCAGATCCACCTTTTCTGACAACTTTGTCGGAGCAGTATACAATAGCATCGATGGGTCTCCAATTTGGACTATAGAAACAGATCTGGGAATGTGCCTCAAAGTTTTCACTTTTGACCTTGCTTCCTCCCTTGAGGATATCTTTGGCAATGTATTTAGGAAAATGCTCTTTATTTTTGTGCTTCTCACAAGGACCAAAGGCACCAAAGACTCTTCTTGCCTCATTCAAGAATTGCTCATGTGATACACAATGAAGGATATACACAACTGCTCTTTCATTCTTAACAAAACTTCCAACCTTAAACAGTCGGAAGATGACTTCAAGGGGCTCGTCATTAGAGCTCTCTGATGTTAGTTTTACTTTTACGACTTCTTTACCACGCAGACTCTTATATAAGTCGATAGCATCAACTACAGTGATATCACATCTTAAGAATGGTGCATCAATCGATTCGTAGTAGTTAATTTCTGCTACAAGCTCTCGAATATCAATAGCATCCTTACCACTCGATCTTTGTTTTGGATTGAGGGGTGCTTCCCAATCCATTTCCGCTCCGAGAGTGATGCTGCATTCGTTTAATGCTATTTGTTTTGCTTTACGACTTGCCATTACTTAATCGTTGCGGTGAAATTCATATCGGGGTTATTTATTACAAAGGGGTTAAACTTAGAAACTTGGAATGGATCTGCTTCTAAATTCTTATTCAATGGGGGTGTAACAATAAAGTTGGTATCATCACCCTCAGCAGGGATCTCGAATGGTATGTTGTTTCCTGATCCAGCCATCTTGCGAGGGTCAAATGCATTCTCCATGGCAGCCATGTATTCCTTATCCTGTGCAGTCGTATTAAATGTATCTGCACTTTCTTGGAGAATTGCGGAAGTGATTGCTTCTCCCTTCCCTTGCTTCATTGCCTCACTAAACTTCTTCAATGCCTCTTCCAGTGCCTTTCCAGGGTTTTGCTTCTCAGAAGTTTCTGCACTAGAAGTAGAGTCACTGCTGCTAGAATCGCCACTGCTCTCATTAGTTGGCGCTGCCAACTTGCTGGGATCTGGGGAAGATCCAGACGGATGCAGTCCATCAGTTGTAGTGAAAGATCCACCGAATCCTGCCCCACCTTTTGCTGCAAGCTCTTTCAGTTTGTTGTTGATTTCTTCACTCTTGAAATCTGGGTAACCTTTAGATGCAGCATCACTAGAAACACCACCAAGGATAACTTGCTTTGCACCTGCTTGCTTGAGCATTGTAAGTTGCCTTTCAATGCTGTCATATGGGACACTTGTATATGCATTGGTGGCACCAGAAGACAGGAATACTGTCTTCCCAGCAATGTCAGATTTTCTTCTGCTGATCATCTGAAGCACTTGTGCAGGTTGTGCTCCAACCATGGTCTCACCATTGGGTTTGCTCACAAGTTGCTGGTTGGATCCATTGTGACCAGCAAACCCAGAGGCAATACTATCGCCAATGAAAAAGTCATACTGACCACCTTCAGCATACTGTGGGAGGAGATTCCATTTAACCGCTGTGGGTTGATACTGTCCACCAGCAGCGAAGGGTAGGGCATACCCACCTTTTGCTGCTTCATTCATTCTCCTGCCAGTAAGACCCTTGTTATTGCGAGTTGCTGGGGTGTTAAATGGGACAACGAATGCGCTACCACCTGACGCTCTGCCAGGATATCCAACCCACTCAAGTCCATGTCCAATAAAGGAAGTCGATTTACCACCGTCAAGGGATACTGGGTAACCTGACATAGGACCATTGATCCACCCACCTTTGGCATATCCACCAAGAGATTGTGGCACTTGTCCACCTTCGGCAAACCAAGTTGAAGGATTCCAAAACTTGAATGATTTGTCAGATTGTGCAGTAGGACCTTCACTTCTTTCAGCGAGGTGTCCGACAAGTTTTCCCATCAAACCTAGGACAGACTCTCCGCCTCCAGCAAGAATCTGATTCATTTTGCCAATACCATCTTCTTGCCTTTCCTGGTCCTTACCAGACTGTGCAGCATCTTCAGCACCTTTTTCACTACCACCCAGACCAAGCATACTCAGGGGTATACCAAATGCCGAAGCAATGGGGTTGAGAAGATTCCCCAACATCTGCTTAATTGGTGCAGGTAGGAATTTAGCAAATGTCCTAGATACCTTTCCAATAGCAGATACAATACCCAAACCGATTGCTTTCAGTGGCAATCTCATCAATTCACCTAAAGCGGCGACTTTAGTGATGAGTTGTCTCTGAATGGATTGTGGGTCGAATGGATTGATATTAGGAAGATTAAATCCACCCGCTGCGCTCTCTCCACCCTCAGCCATCTGTGGGACCACCACAGGGGTCACTACAGGACCCCCTGACGCCCTCTTTGCGGTGGTCTCCTTCTTAGGTTTTTTATCTCCACCAGCACCAGAGAAGAAGTTAAGAATCCATGTCAATGCTTTGAGTAGACCAATCAAAGGTAGGAATGCTGTAGTGCCGAAGAATCCTGCGATCTTCTTCAGAAGAGGCATATGTGGTTCGATGAAGTCTAAGATCTTCGTCATCACATTGCCAAGGGCAGTGAAGAATTCATGTGTTGCGTCTTTGATCGGTTTGAAGACTGCATTAAACAGATCTCCAACCATTCCAAAGAATTCTTTGATTGGATCGATGATAGGCGCAAGCATCTCGCCAATAGGACCACCAATGGCACCGCCAACAAAAGCACCAGCAGCACCAGCAATAGGTGCTAGAGCACCCAGTCCAGCAGCATTCGCCAAACCTTCACCAGCAGCATAACCAGCAGCACCGCCTACAGCAGATCCTGCCAAACTTGCCTTACTCTGGTCCTCACCACCAAACATAGCGGCAGATGCAAGACCTATGCCACCACCAACAACTGCTGCCCTGCCATATTTATTGCCCATAATCTTTCCAGGCAGGCGCTTCAACTTGGAAGCAATCTTGCTCCCTTTCATGATATTGATAAATGACTTGGCAAGTTTCTTGACAACCCACATCACCCCATCGACTGCTAGTTTGGGGTTTTTCAATACTGCCATGGCAGCAAATAGTGGTGCCGCACTCAGGACAAACTGAATGGCACCGAAGAATCCTGAAATACTCAGAGGATTCTCTAAGAATTTAACTAGACCATCAAGGGCAGATCCAACCAGAAACTCAGTAATCTTATATGCAAATTTTGCAATAGCGAGTAAACCTTTAGCAAGTTTCTTTACCTTGTCTGGGTTTTTGATTATCCAGTCAAGGACGGCAAACTTAATAAACCCTCCCAACAACCACTTGGCAACACCTGCCAAAAGACCAAACAAACCTCCGAAAGTTTTTGCAACGCCAACTGCAAATCCTTCCATGAGTTTCTTCATGGGACCTTCTTTAGTAACAGAGTCAGAATCTCTCTTCGATCTCTGCAGTTTTTTCTTTCTATCTGTTTCGTCTCTCTTCTGCTGTAGTTTCTCCTCAGCGTCTCTCTTAGCGTTGTATTTGGTTAGTGCTGCTTGATTTTGAATCTGAATCTGAGTTGATTTCTTCATCTCAGCTAGCACACCTTCCATTGCAATAGCAATAGAATTTAAGGTCCCACCCAAACTATTAACAGCAGAAATCGTTGACTTCAGACCACTAGAAGTTTCGGTTGACGCCTCAGTGTCAATCCCCTTGAATGAAACCATCTTGTAAAGTGCTGGTTTCGTGACTCGTATTGTCGGTCTTTCTGCCATTATCTATGCAGTCCTGGTGTTGTCGGAGTCATAATCTGTTTAGTCGGTTTTCCTCCCGACGATGGGGGTTGCTGACCACTACCGTTATTTATCGGCACAGGCACGAGGGTAGGTCTAGTGCTCTTAGCACGCGCACGCTCACGCTCCTTCCTTTCAGCTTCTGATTTTTGCAATGCTTCTGCTTGCTTAGATTTAACATCACTCGCAGATCCAGCAGTCACTTCAGGATTTGCTTTTGCTGGAGCTGTTTTAGGTCCTTCGCCCTTTCCCTTATCTAGCGGTGGTGCCTTACCAGACTTCATCGCTTCGCTAAATTTAGAAAGAGCCTCATTGAGAGTAGCCATTCTATTCTCAATAGTATCTGGTTTTTCTGGCTCTCCACCACCGCCCCCACCACTACTATTGTCACCAGCAGGAGTTGAGCTTCCTTCTTTCATTGTATCTGGATCGTATGTAGCGCCAAGTTGAGCAGCAGCAAATGCTCTATGGTCACTTGGAGTTGCATCCAAGTGGACATGCACAGATCCTGATGGCTGATTACCCTGTAATCCAATTACAGTCATAGCATCAACCATCTGTCCAACACTTGTCTTGATCGCATCAAAGTGGTGGAATTGCATCCTGTCTTTGCCATTTTTAGCAATTACGACAGTGTGTCCAGATGCATGTACTACTTTACCATCCACACCAGAAACAACTGGAGTGCCTCTATCCAGACCTTGATTGTTCCAGTCCCTGGCTGCAACATAATCTCTCGGAACAATAGGAGGACCACCCAATCTATGATTGTTGTATGAATGTGTATCGGGTTTATTGTGGTGAAGTGGGTAACTACTAAATGGTGTTTGTGGCGTCAGACGCACATCAGCTACAGATCCATTGGTGGCGAGTAGACCACCTGCAGCAAATTTCCTCTTCTCATTCTCAGATCTATCTTGCTCTATCTCGTCATATACCTTTATGTCTCTGGGCTCTCCCATGCCAAGACGACCGCTTCTTCTTATCCTACCGCCTTTCGCATATTCGACTAAACCGCCAATCGATTTAATCTTTTCATAGATTGCTTTTGCATTTTGTATTCTGACACTATCGTGAGCAAGACCCTCATCCGCTCTTTCCCAGGATGTCCTGAATGCCCTTGCTGCTTCCACGGGATCCGTGATCTTTTTATAGTCCTCCAAGCTTCTAACTTGGCGCATCCCTTCTCTTTCTCTGTGGGCTGGTGAGAACCCCCCTCCAGGTTGTTTCAATTCATACATCAACATCTTATAGTTATCTTCATCCGTGGCAACTTTTGTACTTGCGCCACCAGGACCACCAAATCCACCCAAAAATTTGTTTACAAACGTATCGTGTCTGCTAAAACTCCATTGCGCCCATCCATATCCTGCTGGTGTACCACTTCTACCTGCAGGCCAAGAATGTCCTGTGCCACCACCCTCTCTAACATTCGGCACTAGAGTAGACTCAGCGACGAAGTTGCCAGGCATACCAGCGGCTGCACCAGCATTCATTCCCAGAGAGCTCATCAATTTTCTGGCGATGCCAGCGCCCTTATCAACTACGCTTCCCGATGGAAGAGATCCAAGAGTGTCAGATCCATCTCCCGAGCTAGAGGTGCCAGATGATCCACCACTGCGGCTGCCACCACCACTTTTCTGATTTGCCGCAGCCTCAACTGCCTTCTTAAGCAATCCGACCAGAGAGTTGCCACTACCACCGAGAATATTTCGAGTTGATTCGTATTTACTATCCTCCTTGGATTTAATATCCTTCGTGCCACCGAGATCACCAGATCTCGCAAGTGTGCCCAGTGCTGTGCCACCTGCTGCAGCAGGAGCAGCGGATCCAAATACCGATTGTATCCTAGCAATATCCTGAGCAATTACTCTAGAAACATCAGGAGCAACAAATCCAAAAGCATTAACGCCAGCAAGAATGGCAGATGTTAGCCCATTTCCAACAAGATCAAACGTTGCCAGTGGGTTTGCCATACCCATCATCGGGTTGCCGAGAGGACCACCCATCATCATCTTGGGTGTGACTATATCTGGGACAACAACCTTACCACCACCAGCAAACTGCTCAACATTTGGTTTCTGTTGTGCTGCTTTCTGGTTTGCTGCTTGTTTTAGATCAACACTATCACCAGGATTCTTACCTCTAATTACATCCCAAGCAAATCCAATCGGATTCATGGCAAATTTGACAATATTCTTAATCACATTGAATTGGAAAGACATTATCTTGAAGATCGTCTTAACTCCTTCGCCAATAACGAATCCCACAAACTTCATGATGGGACCGACGAATTCCATTACGAATCCGACGACCTTACCTATCGCACCAAAGAATGCACTGAAGAAAGGTCCAACCTCTTTCAGAAGGGGATCAAAGACTGCCTTGAAGATTTCCATCCCCATGCTAAACCAACGCTTGATCGGTCCAAAAATAGGCTCGATCAGGGGTCCAATCTGACCACCAATAAACTCACCCAGGAAGTCACCGATGAATCCTCCCACTATGGGAGCAAACGGACCCAGGAAGGGGGTCAGAAACGCTGTGCCCAGTGCTGTACCAGCAATGCCACCAACTGCCTTACCGACGCCAGCACCGACAGCAGTGCCCTTCTCCTCGCCCTCACGGTCGCCTTCCATGATGCGTCCAACACCACCCACAACGGACATACCCGCTGACAGCAGTCCAGCACCACCACCTAACTTCGCACTTACCTTACTACCAAAACCCTTAACTTTGTTTAATCCACGTCCCATCACGCCAGGCTTTTGTGCCCTACGCATGGATTCATACTCTTGCTTAGAGTAGAATTTGCCAGTTTCCTTATCGAAATATCCGCCTCTAGTCCTTTCCTGCTGATCGGTAACCTGATTCTCTGTCTCCTTGACTGCAGAGAATGCACCGATAATAAACTTGATATCTGTAAGGATTCTCCAGGGTCCAGTTAGGTATCTAAGGACCAGGAGACCTCCTGTTAGTTGTAAGAAACCAAATACAAATCGAAGTCCACGCTTGACTCCATTCTCCTTGATTCCCTTGGCACTATGGTCACCAAACATGTTGGTGAGTCCGTCCATAACAGCGAACACACCAAACTTGGTAATCTTGTAGGCAAACTTACCAATGGCAACAAATAGTCGGATTACCTTTACTATCTTATCTGCGTTTTTCTCTATGTAATCTAGGGCACCAAATGCCAGGAAGGCACCAAAGATTGCACTGAAGAATCCTGCAATCTTTTCTAGGAATGTCTTGACAGGTTTTAACTCCTTCTTTTTATCCTCAACCTTCCCAGCATCTTTCTTGCCGCGATCAACTGCTAACTTAGCAGATGTATCCCTTCTGAGTTTCTGAGTATTCTTATTTTCTTCCTTCGCAAGTTTAGACTTGAGTAACTTTTTATTCTTTACCCTATTCTTGTCAGTCTCGATTGCTTGATTGTGAGTTGTATTCAGGAATTCATTTTGAAACTTGAGCAACTCATACATGCTCTCAATACTTTTACCAATACCTGTAGTCGTGCCTCCAATGCGATTCACAGACAACCGAAGGGCATTAAAATTTTGCCCTGTTTTGGTGACAGCCTTAAACGGTTTAACTTTTAGGTATGACCTGATTATTGCCATTAGAGTGAGATTCGGTTGCTATTCTTTTCGCTATTACGACGACGCTCTTCTTCTTGTAGGAAAGCAAGGAGAAGATTCACATACACATCTCTTTCCCAAGGTATCATATCCTCCAATTCTGTTAGAGAATACTTATGGTGCTGCATCAGGGCAAAATTAGTCTTGTAGTAATTCTCAAGATTATCATGCAGCAGTGCTATGCGAAAAAAGACGCCAATCCCTCAAACACAATCTCATTATCTTTTTTGGTCTTGGGATTTCTCACAGTCATTTCATATCTCAGTTTAGGCATAGTCTCAAAGAAGTTTTGGACCTTAGCAAACTGATCAGAATTCAGAGACTCCAGGAAATCAATTGCTTCCTTTTTGGTGAAGCTGTCATAAGTCTCATCTTCATCAAATGCTTGGGCAATACAACCTGCCGCAAGCTCAAAGATGTCATCAATACCAACATCGCCTTCTGTCATATTCTGATTGACGAATACATCCAGCGAAGGATACTTCATGATCACGCCAACTTTCTTGTCAAACATGATCTTAGTGTCATGACCCTCAGGCACATCAATCTCAACGTCTTGCAGGGGAATATGCACTTCAACCTGAGTTACTTCATCATCTGGGCAAGTGACCTTAAATTCACTCACTTCACCAACTGCTTTACCACGAATTCTGAGGAAGATGTATTCCACTTCAAAAGTGGCAAGTCCCTCAACCTCATTCTCTTTAAGGTTTGTGCAGTTTTTAATGATAGTTTTGACCGCCTTGATCATCTCCTTCTCATTCTTGGATTCCATAGCAAGATAGAGGAGTTTCTCTTCCTTCACGAGGAAGGGGCGATATGTAAGTTTTCTCCCTGTAAGGGGCATCACCAAGTCATACTCGGGCAATGCAAGTTTAGGCAAAGGCATAATAAGTCACCATTATCTTAATTCTATTTAGATACCAACAGCGGCAATGTCTGTCAGTTGTGGGTCGATCTGGAGTGATCCCAATACATTGGCACTCTCCATGGAAAGTTCTCGGTCCTTCTCATTACCATTAAACATCTTCCTACCGTTGACAGTATCAAAACGATATCTCTCATAATAGAAAGAAATATCCAGTTTCAATAAGTCAGTGGGTCCATTATTAAGGGATAGAGAAGACATATCGAAAGGAAATGCGCCATATAGCGTCCAAGCACCTGTGACGCCATTTAAGCGACTTCTATAAGTTTTACCATTCTTTCTGTTTACGCCAACATAGTTGGATGCCACTTCCCACTTGATGATTTTGATAGTTGTGACATACTCTCGGTAGAAGTTGACTCTATTTTCGGCGTCAGATGCAGCGAAATTCATCCAACGCTCAAAAAACTTCCTGTGCCAATAATCTTGAGTCACAAGGAAGGAGATTTGCATTTCCGAGAAACTCGTATCTGTGGCAAATCTACGCATCGCACCAACATCTCTAACAGATCCAACTGTCAGTCTTCTTCCAGGGACAGTAACAGAATCTGCAAAATAGTTGATATATTCGTAATAGTCTTTCTGAGATACCTCTAATGACCTACTTGCCGTTTCCGTATTGACATTATCCAATGCTTTGCCGAATCTTCCGCTAGCAGAATACATTGCAGGAGGAGGATCGATGACGATCTCAAATAGGTTAGATCTAGAGGGAGTCTTATCACCTGAACCTATTAGATCGGCAAATTTACCGAAATCATTTGGATTGAGAATAGCAGACATTACGTCAATCGGCTCCAGATTACATTGCTTGGGACTGGCATTGTCAGTCCAATGGTCGGTTTCCTTAAGACAAATTGCTCAAGGGGTAGTGGCACATAATCTTCAAAGTCACTCGTCTTAAACTGGTATATTCCACTAGCATTAGACATAAAGTATTTATGATGGCAACGCTTAGGGTAGTAGCGTGTAGCAGTCTGATACCACAAATCACCTACATCCTTTCTTCTGGATGGTCTCAGGTAGTGAATATTGCCACCTTCAAACGTGCCGTTACTCTCACTTGCCTTAACAATAATCATCAGTGGATTGGTGTCATAGAAGGGCAAATCTGGGGTTGCCGCTCCATAATTAAACATCAGAATCTTTCCAGGAGTAAACTGACCATCGAAAGGGGTGGCACCAAATCTTACCTGATTGCGATACCAGTCTTTTGACTTTCTCTTTCCTCCAGCGAGGTCTTTTACGTCCTTAAATAGGGTCATACCTTTAACTCTTTTTCTGTGAGGATCACAAAACTCATTTTACGATCTGCACAATATTCTCTTGCTGCCTTCCATTTCGCATCATTGACAGCATAGGTCTTGACTTCTGTTAGATATTTCTTTGTTACTCTCTTTTGCTTTTTGGGGGGATGAGTCTGCGACTTTGGTTTAACTTCGATAATGAGCTTCGTAGACCTTCCGTCCCTGGTCCTTGCTCTAACATAGAAGTCTGGAAAATAACGATGAACCCTACCGTCAACAGGACTAATGTAGGGGATAATAATCTCTTCACTGCCCCACTCCAAGACATTTTCATTTTTGTCGCACCAAACCATGAATTTTCTCTCCCACAAACTTCTATAAATAATATTTGTAGGATCACCCTTATATTTTGTTGGATTTGAAGGTCTGTATCGTCCTGAGTAACTCATTAGATGTCTCTCCTTATCTTTCCTAGAGCTAAACCATATGGTGCTACGCAATCTGAGCTGAGAGGCAAGATCTCTAGACAAGAGGCGTATCCCACTACTGTTATCGATTATTTGAAGATTGACATCTACGATAGTCAAGCAAATAACCCGTATAACAATATTGGGGCTAAGGACGATGGTACTATTGCGAGGACAATTTATTTATACTTGCCAAACAAGCTTGCTGAGCAGTATAGCACAAATTACACCAACCAGAAACTAGGTGCTGTAGGTGCTAAGGCAGTTGGTATGGTGAGTGGTGAAGGTGACTTCACTGAGCAGATTAAAGGTGCTGCACAGTCTGGTAAGGCACAACTCGGATTCAAAATGGGATCTGATGCTATTAACACAGTTGTTAGTCTTACAGGCGGATCTTCAAATCTAAGCGCAAACAGTCTGTCTGCTTTGACTCAGAAAAGAGTTTTCAATCCCTATGAAGAGACTACATTTGAAGGGATGAATTTCAGGACACATAACTTCAACATGAAACTTGTGCCCAAAGATGGTAGTGACGTTGCAGTGATTCAAGAGATCATTCAGACACTCAGACTGGCAATGCTCCCTGGTAAGGGTGGCGATACTGGCACTTGGTTGACTATTCCTGACTTCTTTAGACTGTCCATCGTTAGATATAGCGATGATGGTGGAAAGGAGAAGATCAGCAAACCCAAAGGTAACGCAGCAGGGTTGTCTAACCTGTTTAAGTTTCCCAAGAAAATGGTCCTTAAGGACATGACGATTGATTATTCACCTGATGGAAACTATGCAAGCTTGATGAGTCATTTTGGCGATAAAACAGTAGATTACGGTCCTGTGTCTTATCAGATCGGTCTAACATTTGCCGAAACGGGTCTGCTCACCAAGAATGACTACGATCCAAACTTTGAATATAACAGTGATGGTGAGTGGAATTTTGATCAACTCAAAATTGGTGATGAGGATAAAGAAGGTGAGGATAATAAGGAAACAACAGAAACTGAAACGGGGGCATCTAAGTAATGAGCAAATATTTTACATATCTCCCAGAGGTTAATATTCGCAAAACTGGGTTTAGGAATGATAGCACTAGCCCATACTACAGAGCGAAAAATCTTTTCAGAAGGATCAAAATCAGAGATAACCTCACTGACATTATCCTCGGTTTCGAGAAGTATTACATCAAAAACGGCGAAAGACCCGATCAACTGAGTCAGAAGTTTTATGGCACAACTCAGTATGACTGGGTTATTCTGTTGTGCAATAATATCATCAATATCTACCAAGATTGGCCAGTTACAGAAACTGAGTTATACGAGATTGTCAAGAGAAAGTATGGTTTTACCTCTGATGACCAATTGGGTGGTGTGCATCATTATGTGACTCAAGAAGTCAGACATAGCAATGGTATGGTTTTAGTGCCTGCAGATTTGGAGGTGTCCGATACCTTCACATATACCAGATCTGACGGCACAGTCGTTCCTAGAGACCAGTTAATAAGACCCATTTCATACTACGAGCATGAAATGTTTGAGAATGAGAGAAAACGCATGGTTTACATTCTCAAGCGTGATTACCTAAATGACTTCAAAGAGGAATTCTTCCAACTCACGCAATATCTGCCGAGTGATGAAGTTGACGAAGAAACTGGTGTGAAGACGACATTCCAAGTTGTCGAAGAAAACTTCACAGCGCAGAAAGAGGTATATACCTCAGATATTGGAAAAACGCCAAGTATCAACTTCCTCGCAGATCAGCAATTTACCAATAGAGTCTATAGTAACACTGCATCTGCAGTTACTGGATTTACTGACACTTCCTCTACACTGGATCCCTTCTCAGCCTCTGGATCGTTTACTCTCACATCTACTGATGCTGCCACCAATCAGTCTGCAAGTAGTGTGGGCAATACTCAAACGAATACTAACGGATACTGATTTTCTAAAAAACCCTGAGGGCAAAAAAATACCCCGCGTTTTTTAGCGGGGTATTTGTAATCGAAAAGTCATTTTTGTTTTACCACCCACAAGGAATTCTAACCTTGTCTCGGTATACCCTGACGTAACCTGGGGTATGACTGTTGCCTGGGATGTATTCTTCACGATACTCCTGCCTGTAGCAGACCCTTTCAGGTCTTGGGCGTGAGTAATGATGATGGTGGTGGTCCTCAGTGAAAGGCTCCCAAAACTCATTCCAGGTTACTGCTTGAGCAGGAGATGCAAACCCAACTAGCGCCACCGAAGCAGCAAGTAGTTTTGCCTTGAGAGCAGCACGACGCTTCTTCGCTTGGCGCAGTGCCTGAGGTTTCAGGGTGCGCTTTGCTTCTTTCTTAGAATGGTGTTGCCAGTTGGGTGTTGTCATCAGTCGTCCTCAGCGAGTCGCTCGAAGTATGAGAGGTCCACATCATCGGACTCCTCTTTGAAAGATTCTACACGAGTGCCAAACCCTTTAGTAGGGGGCGGTGTGACAGTTTCTTCTTCGTCCTCGAAAGACTCATCAAGGACGTTGCCAACACGAGGGGACTGCTTCAGCACTTCACTCAGACGCTTTTCCAATTGCTCATAGGTCTTGAATTGATCTTGAGAATTGAATGCCTTCAGAGAGTAGGAGCGACGCCAGAGCTCTTCCAGTTGATCGTCATCGAAGTTGCCGAGAGTAGACGGGTTGGCGAAACTAGACTTATCATAATTCCAGTATCCAGCAACCTTACAGATCTTCAGTCGGAAGTCTGCACCCTGCCAAAGATCGAAGGGATTGATGGGGGTCTCATCTTCAAACTCAGGTTGTGCTGCAGTGCGAATCTTATCATAGATACGCTTACCATATTTATACAGGAAGACTTTTCCTTCATTCTCAGGATTCATCTCGTCCTTAACAACATAAATGTTGCTGTAGTAGGACAGTTTACGCTTCTGTTTCCGAGCGGTCTCCTTGTCTGCATCGCTGCCACTATTCCACAACTCTCGGTTGAGGTCGGACACGGGGTCCTTCTGATTCAAAGTGGTCAGAGAGTTTTCAATATACCATCCACCAGGACCTTGGAAAGCGTGACTCCACACCTGCACCCAGGGGAAGTCCTCACCATCAGGCTCGGGGAGGAAGCGAATGACTGCGTAACCGTTACCACTCTTATCCAAGGTGGGTTTCCAGAAACGCTCGTCTACGTTAGCACCAGCGGGTTTAGAAAGTTTCTCAATCTCTTTGGTCAGTTTGGCGAAGGAAGATCCAGAAGACTTCTTCAGTGCTGCAAAAGACATGTTTGTATTCTCCGTATTTAATGTGTGTGGTCTGTGTGCCACCATGTAATGATGGCATAGTATTTAGGCGTTGTCAAGTGGTGGATTTCAATTCCCGACGCCACTCCTGAAGTTTGTCCTCCATCATCTGAAGGATCTGCATGAGATTCATTCCGCCAGAATAGATCTCAGACATCTTGTCCACTCGATCCTTGACGAAGGACACTTCTTCTTGTGTCCCTGGCTCGTGGGAAGCAAGGGCAAGACGGGCATAGAAGACTTTCTGCTTAGCAATTAACTCAAGAGTCTTCTCAATATGATCCAATTTTTGTTGGGGGTTGAAGTCTTTAAGACCTGCAGACATCTTGAGCAGATCTGTGTAGGTAGTCTGGATGTCATCCATCTCTTTTGCTACCTGCTCTGTCTGGAAAAAACTGTCACTCACAATGGTAACACTCCTCTACTTGTTCGTTTTACATAATTGAGTTTTTGTGCATCCCATTTGAGTTTGTCCTTCAGAGGACGAGAGATTAGTTTGTTAACGATCTCAATTTCGATCTCATATTCCTCACAAATTGTGGTGACTGCCTCAATGTAATTCAACAGACCACCACTATCTTTCACTAACTCTTCAACTAATGATGTAAATTTGCCTTGTGTCATAAATTCCTTTTCAAGTTCATCCATTGGGCAGGACCTCCAGTCTCATTCTAGAGACTCCACCAGATTCTATCAGACCTGACGGAAAAGCGTTAGCAGCAATGGTCATTCTAGGCATACTTGTTGTGTTTGGTTGTGCATAATGCCTAATTGTGGGTGGAAATACTATAAACTTTCCAGGCTCAGTAGGCTCCTCATGTGTGAGGTGATATTTGAAGTCAGTATAGTCACCGAAGGGACTAATATTCGTTGCCGAGTAGTAAGGATTGGGATACAACCACACCGTCTTGTCTTGTGGCTCTCCTGTTGCATAGTAATTGCTAGACAGGAAGCAGTTGGGGTGGGTGTGGTCAAAGAAATAGTCACCAGGATCATTCTTGTTTGCCCAAGATGAAACCAGAGTCATTTTCTCTGCATGTGGTGCTATGTCTTGTCGGACTTCCTCTAGGCATTCATTGATCCAATCAAATAGATCTTTGAATTGAGGAAGGGTGTGCATGTCTTGACCCTTTGCATTTTGTTTGATGCCACCCCAGATATAATTTGTATCGTTGCGACTCCATTCCAACTTGGACATTTCATCGGCAACATATTCTACATCACCAGGATAGTAGAATCTATAAAAGGGTATACCTAGGAATGTATCTTTCATAGGGACTTAACATACTCACGATACTCCTTGATGTAATCAATCAAGGTGTTTACATAATCTTCTTTGTTATATCGTTGCTCAACCTGCATCTCTCCGCTTTCAGAAACAGAGATAGTGACAAGTTTATCAACCTCTAAACCAGTATGCTCATAATACATGTATGCATATGCTGAGCACTGGACGAAATAATTCTCTAGGTATTTAGTCTTCTTCAATTCCTTGGTAGTCTTGAAGTCAATTACAGCAAGCTCACCATCAAACTCAGCAAGACAGTCAACACGACCAGCAAGACCGAGAGCAGCAGAGTGAAGAGGGGATTCAATAAGGTGAATGTTATTGATCCGATCAAGATCCTTACGAGCAGCCCTGAAAAGGTAGTTGGTAAGACCTTGACCTTCCTCAGGTTTAAGTGATTTCTTATACATCTCCGTATACTGATTACGAAGATAAGACTCAACTAAATTGTGGAATTTCGTGCCTCTCCAAGAAGATGCCATTCGTATCTTCTCTGCTTCAGTGTGTCCAACACGTTTTTGCCATGCAAGGATGCCTGCCTTGGACTGATGTCCAATGACTGTGGTGACAGAAGGCACCCAGGTGCCGTCAAGTTTATAGAAACGACCCTGGGTGAGTGTCCTAGATTCTAATTCAGGGATTTCACAAGGGGGACCAACATAATCAAACATAATGAATCAATAACCTAGACTGATTTTACTTACCAGATACTCTTTGACAAGTCCAGATCTAACAATGTCATCAATACCAAACTCAGTGCAGGTAAAGGAGGGCATATTCTTTAGGATCTTCATGAAGTCTAGGACTCCATCTTTCTCCCAATTTTTAACCAAGTCAGACTGGAAATAGTCTCCAGAGAAAATGATGCGACAGTTTTCACCAACCCTAGTGATCATTGAGTCAAGCTCGTGGAAGTTGAGGTTGGAAAACTCGTCAACAATAATGATGCAATCATCCATAGTAACACCACGGACGAATGAGGTAGACCAGAAAGAGATAGTTTCCTGTGCTCTCAGATTTGCATACAATGCTTCAAACGAATTCTCGTCTGGCATCTGGAACATATATTTTACCATATTCTTGTAGGGAATTTGGTAAAGGTTGGACTTATCTTCATGGTCTCCAGGAAGGAAACCAATCTCTCTGGTAGGGACAAGAGATCTAATCATATAGACCTTCTCATAGGGAGAAGCAGGATTTAGACACTCTTGCAGTGCAAGGTACAAACTAATAAAGGTCTTACCAGTGCCAGCGGCACCATGTAAGACCAAGTTTTGTCCTTTGGCAAAGGCGTCCCAAACAACTCTCTGATTATCTGTGAGAGGTTCGATGGTCTTGAGATGCTCCAGGTTGATTGGCTTCTTCCTTCGCATCTGCTTCGCAGTCATACCATTCTTGAATTCTGGCATGGTCTTCTTTGCTCTTGGCATTAGGTGTAATTACTAAGGTTTGCTCGTGGGTGCTCAGATTGAATCTTTTGCATCACCTCTTTGAATCCATCAGACTGTTTGGGTTTGCCGTAGGTAGTGCCTCCGACTCCCTCCATCCAGTCACGATCCCAGTCAGGATTTTCCTCCCTCCAGGTTGAGTATTCTTTCATGGTCATTGAGAGAGTTTGTTTCTCTCCTGTGACCTTATTTAGCACGGGGTATGTAGGCATCATTCAATAAGGATAGAGGGTTGATCGAAGCACTCTTCATTGCACTTGCAGTCTACACACTCCCAGTCAAGTGCCTTGGCAGTGATAGGAAACTTGCAGATGAAATGTTGTTTGCACAGAGTAGCAATGTCCATGTGCTCTTTTTGTGTGCCATGAGCAGACCGAAGGTCGATGTAATGAATCCATGACCGCACAGAGCCAGTCATGTAAATTTTGGTGGGCGTTGCCAAGGGAAGCACAAAGCGAGCACATTCCTTTGCCACACCTGCCCGAAGCAATTCGTTGTAGAGGTCCATACCTTCAGCAAAATACTGATAGATACGACCGTGGAAGAATGCTTTATCCTCAGGAGAGATATCGTCAATAGAATTCTGTCGATTCTTAGTGTCCTGTGACCTCAGATCAGGGACAGGGATGTGATCGGACAGAAGATTGGTGTCAGCATAACGCTGAGAGAACTCCTGATATGTGAAGGATCTATGACGAAGTATTTGAGCTGCGATGCCCCTGGTAGTGTTAATCTCAAGGGTCATATGCGCCTGCTCAAAGACGCTCCAGTGCCCATGTTTGATGCAATAGGCAAGGAGACCAGCAACGTTAGGGTTTTCCTGGTTGCTGGGGTTACTCACACGAGCAACATATCCCATGGTCTTCTCTGCATCTGGAGTAGCAGACACAAAGCAGACCTTAGGGGTAGCAATTTCAATAACAGGTTTAGTCATTACGATTAAAGAGGATTGAGGACATTACAACAAGACCAAACGCTTTGAGGTAACCGATAGTTGCCAGACCAAACAGTCCAGGCATCAACCAATTCCAGATTAGCATAAGAATCACAGGACTAACAAAGAGTCTAGTGAGAGTGGCAACAACTTTCTTGCCCATCTCAATCTTTTCTTTCTCCTCTAGTTGTTTGATGAGATCTTCTGCATCAGGGAGTGAGATGGTTTGTGCCTCTTCCCTGGGTCTCCTAGGGTCGAAGTAGACACTCATGCACCACGACCTCCCCAGATGATATCAGGGAATGCTTCATCAACAACTGCCTTGGTGATCCTATAACGCTTACCAAGGGACTTATTGATTGCCTTAACCAAGACCTGTGCCTCTTCATTGTGAAGACCTTCCAATGTCTGAATAAACATCGACTCAATCTTCATCTGAGGGAGATGATCCGCCCCACCCTTAAAGTAATAGTAAAACTTACTTGCTTGGGTCTCAAGGACAGTATGCTCTGTCCCCTGGGGTGCATCATTAGGTTTGTAAGGCACATCCTCACCAAGAGGGACTCTCGGTTTCAGGCTGTCATCATAATTTATAATGAAGATAGTCCTCAGAGCACTACTATTGTTGTCTCTGAGGATCTTGACCTTCTCTTGTTTTGTTTTTGCATTGTGTGCTTTTTGTAGCACTTCAGAGATCATAAGTTTCATCAATCATCCTCGTCATCAAATACATCGTTATCGATACGCAGGTAAAGAAGTTGCTGGTCTGTTAACTCTCCATCCTCATACATTTCGGGGTGCATCTTAATTGCTGCGTAGTCTGCCTTGGCGATCCAAACATCAAAGACATCCTTTACATTCCAAGATACTAAGAATCCAATAAAGAAACTTCCAATCGTGAGGAAGAAGGCAATATAAAGAAAGGATAAGTCCTGCATACGTTGCCCCCTAAATTCTCCAGTCAATAACTATTTAGTCTTCCTTCGGGAAGTTGTTTTATTTTTCGTCCCAGGTTTGCGTCCAGGCTTTCGCTCGGCAGCATACTTCCAGGAGTCTTCCAGCATACCATAAAAGTATGTCTTTAACTTCTTGGCCTGCTGTTTCGTTAGATGTGCGTAGGCTTCCTTGAGAAATTTATCCTTCCCTTTGGTATATGTTTCCAGGTCCATGACCAACTCACTTAACCTAGATGCCGTGGGGGATTCGATAAACTCTTGTGTATCACGCCGAGTCCACTTACCCAGTTTCAAGTAGTCGTACATCTTAAAGATGTATCGGTCATCAGCAAACGCAGAGTCGATCGCTCGATCAACCAACTCATACAATTCATGGGTGTTAATTTGACTCATCACAGATACTTGTTTTCCCTCAGAAATTTAACAGCTTCGGTGCATCCACCGACCTTTCTACCACCAACAATAACTTGTGGGAATGTAGCACGCTGACCAAACTCAGCGTAGAATTGATCCCTAGTAAAGTTTGTGTTGAGCACATACTCAGCAAAGGACCAACCATTCATATTATACACCTCTTTGATCTTGGTGCAATATGGACAACCTGGGCGAGTGTAAATTGCTGTGTGCGATGGGGTTTTAGACACGTTTACCTCCAGAAATAAAAAAAGGGGTCCTAAGACCCCAGTATTTAGTTGGTTATATTATATCAGAAGCTATACTTCAGACCAGCCTTAGTGCCGTAGCTACGGTCAACACCAGCAACGCCCGAGCCCTTGAAGGACACTTCGCCGTAAGCGGAGAGGGAGTCGGTCAGACCCACGCCCAGACCAGCCTTGCCAGAGGGCACGGTGTCGGTAGCACCGTTGTCAGGAGCAACGACGGTAGCGCCAGCTTGGATATACCAGGAAGCAGACTCGCCCAGAGCACTCTCGTAACCCACATGGGTGTCGATGTCGGTGCCGCTGTAGTTGCTACCAGTAAAACCAGAGTTAGCTTCCACGTTGACATAGGGACCTGCGAAAGCAGCGCCAGCAAACAGGGGGGCAGCAGCAGCTGCAGCAATGAAAGATTTGATCATTTGAATTTCCTCATTAAAGTTTCTTGCGGAATGGTTACCCGCAGATGGTGGGTCGGATTCGACTTCCCGACCGCCTGTGTATTGTAGCACAGATCCGAGTAGTTGAGGGATCATCAGTGTTACATAATATATATGAAGTTTTACAACTTCACATTAAACCCATTTGGAGTTGCCACATACAGGTGATCCCGAAGATCTCTGTATGGTCAGGAGCATAAAAGAAATCTTTGTCACAGCACTCAGGAGACTTTCTGTTGCGAGACCAGACGGAATATGCTTCATTGATAACTGCTGGTGAATTCCACCAGCGATCAGCAACTCTCTGACGGGAGTAAGTGGATACATCAGTCCAAAATGACGAAGCATATTGCGATCCAAATTGATAATGGAAAGCAAGGGCATCCAAATATGCTTCAACTGCACGGCGGTATGTTAGATTCGCATTCATCTTTGACACTTCACTACGAGATCCATGCCAGAGATACTGGATGATTCTTTTAGCAAAGAAGTCATAATGAAATAGAGACAGTGCCTGCAGTGGCTCAAAGAAAAGCAAAGCGTTTCCATTGAGTGCCAGTTTGTCTGAGACAATCATACTTGGGGAGTATGATGGTTTCCAGTTTAGCACCTTTGCATCTTCTGGACAAGAGGTCAGAGCGATGGTTTCAGATAGGTGCTCCCTCTTATAGAGGAATCCACTACGACAAATACCCAGGTTTGGAAATGGTAGTGTAAACTTCCATCCATTCTCATGGGCAAGGTGATTGGTATACTGAGGGTCTAAGACATCAGGATCCAATTCCTCTGTGTAGTATACCACAGAATTAACTGTGGGGAGCTTGATGGGAATACGAAACTTCTCATCAAACCCAGCACATGATATCACAAAGTCATATGATTCGTAAAGGACTTCGGGACTTCTGACGGGTTGGGAAATGAAACGGACACCCTTCTCTTCTAGTTTCTCACACAGAAATGGGTTGAGATCCTTTGTGAAGAAGTGAATAGCATCTGAGAAGATGAAGTCATGAGTAAAGACTTCACCACTCTTACCCCAACCATCAAACTCAATACCATATTTCATCGATGCAAGACCCAGATCACAGAGATCTTTCCTTGTATATCCAAGAGTCTTCTCAATGAGATCTGGAAATTGTGGCGTTGTAGATTCACCCACAGGTAACTGGGGTATGCTTGGATCGTAATAAACGTCCACTTGAATTCCATAGGCAAGAAGATTCATCGTCGTGATTAAACCAGACGATCCTCTGCCAATCACAGCGACTTTCATTCTTCTGCCTGCAAATACTCTCGAATTGCCTGCATGTCTTCCGTTGCCATCTCGATAGGAGACGGAGGTGCATTCTCCTCTACCTCCTGATCAGTCAACTCCTGACGCTTATCGAGAATCTGATTCTCAACATTCGCCCAGAATTCTTCTCCCTTGGGTTTGTAGTCAAGGTTTTTAATTGTAGCAACGTTGCTGCTCCAATACTTCTTCATCTTCTTGAGCATCTTGGCACGACCCTTTGGGTCATCCTTGTATTGCTCAATGACTCTACGAAGCATTTTTAATTCTTTAGAAGACTTTTCAAGACTCCTCTCTGCCCAATCAGCATGACGCTTTGCCTGGCTAGTTGGGATAATAGATTCACCGAAACCTTCACTCATGATACATCGCTCACTCTTACTTTGAAATGGATATGATTTTTGGGATCTGTCCTACGAAGATACCATATCATAGATTGTTTGTTATGGGACTCTTGATATAATGCATCCCTCACTGGACTCTTGCCAGTGTCCTGATATTTATCTTGATACTCATAGGAGATACCAACTTCTTGAGGGATTTTGTATGTTGTGTTAACTCCATATGTGTTTGGTTTGTGGTGCTTCGGATGGAATGGGGAGAAGATGTCATCTACTACCTGGGATGGAGTGCCTTGGTCTGCCCACTTACGTTGTTTCTTTTCGTAATCAATTGGCCATTTAAGATCAAACTCCTGACCCTCCGAGTAACCATAACCGTTATTCAGGACTTCAAGCAACTCTACTATAGCATAGAAGTTGCTCCTGCGGTATGCCTTACCAAAGGTTGTCAGAGAAGCACCAGTTGAGTATGGATAGAAAGTAATACCCATACGAATCTTTGCAGTCCTAGTATAGTCAATCTTATCCTTTGCATCATCATCGACTAAGTAATAGTCTTGGATGAAGTATCCAGGCTCATAGAATTCAAACGTATTGTTTTGACTGATGCCATCATACAAATCATCTAGAATCTCACTGTTGGTTGCGTAGTTTCCATAGCGAGTGGCAGACTCATCCCACCAGACAGTTGCATTGTCAGAGAATCTAGCAAGTCTGGCGTAGTTGTAAGGGGTTTCGATGTGATTCTTAGTATTACTTCCAGCAAGGTTGGGGTCTACCTTGTGTCTACCAGTCTTACCATCCTTAAACAAGTCTGATGTTGTCAACTTATTAAAGTGCTGCCTGACATCTCCAGAGTTAATACCAAATGAGTCTAGGTAAGCACCATATCTGCTACCAGTGGTGTAATTCCAACCTCTATTCATCCCATTCATTCTCTGGGACCATGTGAGTTTGGCTGCATACTCGTTGTCAGTGTCAACCAACGCACCATTCTCATACATCTTATACATGTCAGCGAGATTCCAAACAATATCACCACCATTCTTACCATCTTCACCAGTCAATACTGCCAGTTGCATATCCATACCTCTGACCTGACCATCTGTCGGGAGAGCATCCTTGTTACCCAATTGATATGGAATGGGATATGAATCACTATCGCCAGCGGTTGTCATCAACCTGACGGTCATCGCACCCTCAAACAGTTGAGTCGCCTCGTCAAAGATTGACATCTTGGGACTGACCGATCCAGCAAAAGGACCCTGAGTGATACTCACCACCTCTAATGTAATTGTATCGCCCTTACTAACTGAGAAGTCAGCGATTCCTGGGTGCATCTTGGATCCAATCTCTGGCCATTCTTCCATGACAATCTGTTGGTCCCAAACCACACTGCCACTGATCGTTAATCTAAACCTAGCAGTAATGCAGTCCCCTGCAATGCCACCAACAACTCCACCCATACTTCTGATGCTGAATTTGCCACTGGAAATAGCATCAATGGTCTGTGACCTATTCATTTCAAAGGTATATGACCCATTGCATTTACCACATTCGATCTTCATCTCAGTGGCATCAGGATCAACACTGAAGACCTCTGGTCCACAGTCCGATCTTGTCACTTGAATGTCTTGGAATTGACGATCGAAGAGACGCTGGTCGCATTCAGATTTATTTCTAATGGGGACTTTGATTGGTGTGGGAGCAGGGTCCCTCCAGACATAGCACTGAATGCCTTCATACTTGTATGTTTGACCATGCCAGTTGAGCTCATGCCAAAACTTCATGTCATCGAAGTCGTTGTCACCACCAATAAGATCTTCCCAATACTGGAAGTTGTTACCGACCCACTTACTAAACTGTCGGCTGCCACCCCTAGAAGAATCCTTGGGATTCAGTCTGTGGTCTGAGAAGAAGACATAGTTACTCTGAGCAGAGCTAATTCCTGATGCTCTCCACCCATCAGACAATGCACTGAAAGATATGACCTGACCTGTGCTGAGACTATTCTGGTTTCCTCCATTAGGAATCAAGAAGAATCCCAACTCATGTCTCTTGTATTGATTCAGGATACTAGCACTGATCCTAAACTTTTTCATGCCAGTGGACGTTGTTGCTCTAGGCTCAATGATCGCACCCCACACAGGGTCACCCTTGGGCTCAGCAATGTATACGCCCATAGCATTCTGATACCCAGCACCACCTCTCTCCAACACAGCCTTGATCTGCAATGCATCGTGGATATCAGTGGGGATATGGTAGTAGTTTTTCTTAGATGCCTTTGTGGGAGGCTCCTGAATACCTGAGCGTCGATACTATATTTGTGGTTGTTGTCAGTGCCGCTCGATCCTCTCCAGTAACGGTGGAGTGGGTTTGCTTTCTCACCCGTCTCCAGGTAAGGAATCATCTTAACACTGTCATCGTATGCGTATCCTAGGATCTCAATGAATCCCATCCCGCCACGATTCATAGTCTCCCTTTCACCCTGACCAGGACCATCGGGTTGACCTGGGTTGGTGGTGAGGAATGTGTCTTGCCACTCAGAAGAGTAAAACTTATAGACAGGGACTGATCCAGGAGTTGCTTTCTTATGAAGATAGAAGGCAGGATCGCTGCTAGTCATAACATATCCTGCAGGAGCAGATGCAGAGGTGCCGTAGGAGTGGTCGGATCCAGCACCAGATCCCTCGGTGACCATCAACGTGATGGTTACATTCTTCTTATCACCATTGAAAGTAAAGTCTTGCTCAGTGCCAACAGAAGGAAGAGTGCCTGTAAAGTATGCCCACCAATCAGTATCCCATTCACCATCATCATCATATGGATCGGCTACGATAGTCACCGAGGCACCGCCAAAACTAAAGGTCTGTGTCCTCTGACTACCATTATTCCAAATTCTATTACCACCTACGCTTTCCAATTTAGATCCATCCCAGGATCCATCAGCGTTGGTGGTGCATTGCATTGAATCGTTAATGCCGTCGCCATCTGGTTGGAATGACAGCATCGTCACTGATCCACCCTTCTTGTATTCATAGATGGCAACACGCTCAGGGAAGCAGTTTGCAATACAAATCTCTGTCACGTTACCATTGTATCCCTGAGGATAGAAGGTAAGACAATCTTGAGCAGGGGGTTTCCATGCTCCATCTTTATACGGCTCAAACAAACAGTCGAGAGTATTCTTAACGCATCTCTCCCAGTCAGTGTTTGGTGTATGTCTATCGGGACAATATAATATCTCGCCAGTTACAGTGTGTCTCCAGTTTCCATTACCCAACTCTTCAACCTGCCCTTCGGTCTTGAGTTGCTCAACCTCAGCACAGTCATCACCTGCACCGATAGTCGGAGGTGCTGGGACTGGAAAGGGAAACGAAATCTTCCATGGAAATGGGAAGCAATCATACCCAGAAGTCGGTCCACAATCCTTACAGAAAGGGAGGTCTGGGAAGAAATCGCAAATAAAATTAAGTGCTTGAGGGTCTAGGTTAGCGTTAGGGACCGTAGGGATGTCCTCTGGCTCTACAGAGAGGGGTGCTGAGGGGGGATAGCAACGGTCTACCAGTGCCCTCACAACGCTCCTAGGATCCAATTCCTCCTCTTGCTCGGGAGGAGTGTATGGGATCGGTCTTACGGGGTTTGGCGAGTCCAGTGCATTGGGTTTGAGAGGTGGCGGTAGGGGACTATAGCACCTATCACCAGGGAGAGGTGGCGTATTGGGGTCCTGCACGTTACTCCCCTGTGTAGACAGAGGAATAGGCTCATATGGACGAATCGTGATTGGGTTTTGAGAATCTAACTGGTTAGGTTGGTTAGAGACTATCTCACCATCACCATAACACCTCTCAGGATAATGACTCATTAGAAGTGGACTTGCCTACGAGTTATTTAGTTACACTCACCCTTCGTGATGAATTTCTTTCGGCAATTCTTGACTGCTTTAAGTTCATCCTTGATACGTTGGTATGCTTCTTCAGGTGGGATACGTTTAGACATTTCCATAGCAATGATCACATCAACACGGGTGCCAAAGTGTTTCAGTGCCTCTTCAAAACAATTTAGTTCTTCGTACATGTCATTTAATATAATTGTTTTCCTTTAGCCACTGCTTAGTCAGTGGGGTTGGGGGATACTTCTCCCACATGTTACCCGCAGCACACGCTTCAAGCGCCTTCTGGGTCATCCCAGCGGTCTTTCCTGCCCATGTAGCCTCTGCCTCCCATGGCACTGCTGACGCTGGATAGGTTTTCTCTACCATTTCTCTCCACAGAGGTGGCACTTTCTCCTCGGGCATGATAATAGCAATCATGCTATTCTTGATGCTACCTGCCATACAATCTTGTGCTACATGCCATCCCTCGTGTCTCATTACTGACATGAGTGTAGAAGGACGGTCCATGTAATCCTTATTCAGAAAGAAGTTATTACTGACGGTATGATAGACACCACGATGTCCAGGTGGGAAATACTTGTCATCAGCAAGATATACTTTCACGCCCACATCATCCAGTGATGAGAGCATGTTGTTGAACTCTTGTGCTACTGGTGTGAATGCTTCAACCTTGTTGTAGGTAGATGACACATCCAACATAGAAAAGACTTCATCAACACCATCAGTGCATTCCCTCAGGATCATACAACCCATTGCGTCATAGGTATTGTATCCTTTAATCTTTTCCTCCTTTGCTGACCCCGCCAAAGGTGTCAACATTAGGAGGCTCAATGCGATAATTAGACGTTTCATTTAGGTAATCCTTTTCAGTTTGATAGGGATGCTTTTTACCTGACCAGATCTCATATCCTTCTACGAGATCTGGAATCAACCACTGGTCCACCCGATAGCAATACTTCCAGTTGGCAGGTTGAATACAATTCATCACGACAACTTGAAAGAATGCTACTAGGTGGATCCAGAAGGATAGCATTATATGTTTTCCTCTTGTTGATGTTGGTCAAGTATTTTCTGAGCAGCAGATGTAATGACATCAATAAAGTCTTGCTCAGTCCAGTCATTAAAGACTCTCTCTACAGGATCATTCTCATCCCAAGTGATAGTGAATGTTCCATCCTCTTCTTCTTTAACGTCCATTATTTATCAGTCAGCAAGGTGGTCAGCGCAAGCAAGTGTATCACAAGGAGGACATTCAATACCACTATTCCAGAACTTCTGGTTTGCTTCTAGCAATGCTTCTGATACATTCTCTTTGAATGAACGATACGGAATGAACAGTTCATCATCCTTGTTCTTGTATTCTGGGTGAGCATCCTTGAACTCATACTCTGTATCATAGATGAGAGATTGTGTGATGTCTCGCAACACCTCTTGGCATGTGCCAGGAAGGTTAGCATAGTTACCACCACCAGGACCATACATCATGTCCTTCACTTTATTCATGAGATGAATATACAGTTGTGCTTTCTGCTCAAAGAGTAATTCAAACTCTGCTTGGTGCTCTTCAGTTTGGAAGTCGGGGATACTCATAGTGCTTCTACCTTTGCTTTTACTGATTCGGGGGTTGCTTTTACTTGATACGTTACATCATCTCTACGGGACAATTCTGAGAGGATCTCAGCAGCAATATCCCAGAGTTCAGTTGTGTGTCTATGATTGTAGGGCCAGTTAGTCATTTGTTCTTCTCACAATACAGGAAGTACTTGTATTCAGCAACTTGGTGTGGTGCGTATCTTACTACATCACACTCTTTATACTTATCAACTACCTCAAAGGATGCTTCATTGATTGGTGTGTCATTCATTGATAAGGCTCCAATGATTAGCATAGCAATACCAACAATACCAAGAGTAACTGCTACACCATTACGAAACTCTTTGAGAGCATACTTATCTTCAGGTGTCATTTTGTTTCCTCACAGGTTGCATAGGTAGACGACCACGAAGATTGTATGGGTCAGCATCTTCAGGCACATTATTGTATTTCAAGTCCATGATAGCATGAACTAGGTCAAGTAAAGATGCGTCTTTACCTTTATATGATGCGGCACAGAATACATCTTCCCACCAGTCTGCTATGATATCATAAAGTTTCTGTTCTTCTTCAGTCATTAGAGCATCTCCCAGTATTATATCCTGTTAGGAAGGCAGAGTGCAACCATTTAATCATAGCATCTTTTCGTTGGTTTGGATCTTCTGTTTCACAATCACCATAAAACCATTCACACCGATGGGAATAGACACCATAGAGGTCATTAAACCATTCCTGAAACTTAATCTCAGCAGTGTCTTCCCATGTCCAATCATTTGCTGGATGTTTAGTCATTGTTTCACTCGTTCAAGATAATCCTTTCCTTGTTGATACAAACCATCAATCAGTGCATTAATATCAGCAGTAGGGATACTATTAAACTCATGGTTAAAGTTCTCATACCTCAACGCATCAAGCATACACTCTAAAGCCATGGCTTGTTGAAACTCTGGTGTGATATGTGTGCCCCAAGTGAGACCAGAAACTTCTGCATTGTAGAACATGTTGTATCGGTCAAGGATACGATGATTTCTTACCATACTGTTTTCCACCGCAAACTTATCAGCATCAAATACTTTCTGTTCTTCTTCAGTCATTGAGATAAACCCTGCAAAGGACGATAATCACCAGACTTGTAACGACGATACGATGCTAAGTTGCGTGGATCAAAGTCCAGCACATCAAAACGAAGCTCAAAACGTTTCCATCTAAAACAGAATCCAATGTCACGAGGACCAATACCAATGATTAGATATGGATACCATTCAAGAGGAGCAAAATCATCCCATTGAATTACCATATCAATGAGAGCAAACTTGGTAGAGATTGGGAGCAATTGGAAATGCCATTCGTGCCCAAAGTCTTCGTAGTGGACATAATCAAAGAGTTTCATCATGATAGTTTTTCTCGTCGTTCATCTGCTCTTTGCTTCCTATCAGCATACTCTTGAATAATATCAGCAAGTTGCATAATTTCGTGTTTCATTTTAGAATTATCAGTCTTAGCAACCTCATCATAAAACACTGTGATTGCTGATAACAACAAAACGTATTGTCTAAATGTAAGATTCATTATTCTAACCCGATAAGATCTTCCTGTTGTTGTATTTCAACCGTGCCCATAGGACCTTTCTTCAGTCGTGCCCATTCTTCATCACGAAGCTTCCACTCCTTGAACTTCTCTTCAAGGTCTTCATCCATCGTGATCTCATACTCTTTACAGACCTTACGCTGCTCTTCTT
>Ga0222714_10001091_pt1 | contig 30685 bp, 56 predicted proteins | sample C33_3DmetaG_FD_165048 | JGI IMG/M metagenome (GOLD analysis project Ga0222714, IMG submission 165048) | Estuarine water microbial communities from San Francisco Bay, California, United States - C33_3D | ecosystem: Environmental > Aquatic > Marine > Unclassified | place: USA: California... | reverse complement strand
TGTATAAAAACGAATCCAAAAATATTATTAAATCTTTGGAGAGTGTCTATCCCTATATAGATTATTGGGTTATTCAGGATAACGGTTCTACCGACGGTACTCAAGAACTAATCAGAAACTTCTTTACTGAAAAAGGTATACCAGGTTTTTTGTATGAGTTGGATTGGTGGAAAGGTGCTGGGGTAAATGCTGAACACCTTGTGAGGACTGCATGTGAGGCAAACCATGGATGTGATTGGTTGTTAAGAATTGATGCTGATGAAATTTTCATCGTAGACGAGGGGTATAACTGGTCGGTGTTTGACGATACAAGTATTGATTCATTTTTATTACCCGCGCAACAAGACAATTATCGGTATGTCAGACTTAGGATTTTGAATCCCAAACGAAATTGGAGGTTCAACCCTGAAAAGGCTCATGAAACACCATTTATTGAGGGTTTAGGAAATAATTTTTCAAGAATAGCTTTGAATTATGGTATTCGTAATGAAGTAACTCGGGAAGGGTTTTCCTATACGAAACCAATGAAGTATTTGGTTGATGCCCTCCAATTCGAAATTGATTTGATACCAAGTCAAAGAATCAAAGAGAATACGTATCATCTTTGGTACTTAGGTAAAAGTTATAATGACACTTACCGGTTTGACAAATGGAATTATCCATTTCCTCAAGAAATGACAAATGAATATGCCAGACGAACTATTTTCTACTTTGAATTGTATTTGAAATATATACACAATTTTCCTAATTATCAGATTAATGATTTGGAACGAGAAATGGGTTATGTGGCAACATTACATAGGGGACGTGCCTACGATTGGTTAGGTGACGAAGCAGTTGCTTTAAAGTGCTACGATGAATGTACCTTGTTTTGTCCTGAAAGAAATGAACATAACTTAGAAAGAATTCATTATTACTGGAGAAATGACAATTGGATTAAAATTTTGGAAATTGCCAATTTTTTACTACGGGATGAAAATGTAATGCCTTTTGAAAAATACAACTTTATTGTTGACATTGAGGGATATCGTGATACCAGTTGTAAACCATTGTTGTGGAAAATACGAGCATTGTATAATTTAAAAAGATATGATGAAATAGAAGAACTCTCAATTCAAATGAGAAAGTTCAATGATTTTACTGATAATGATGATAATGAGATTAACACAATCTTAGAAGAAATTAAAAAATAATTATGAACGTCGTAGGATTTTCAGTTGGACATCACAAGGGAGCTGCCTTGATAATAGATGGTGAATTAAAGGTTGCAATCACTGAAGAAAGATTGACAAGGGTAAAAGGAGATGGTGCTTACAAGACAGATCTACCAATTTACTCAATTGATTACTGCCTTTCTAACCAAGGACTTAGGTACGAGGATGTAGATTTATTTGTCTACAATACTGTTGATAACGATAAGGTGATGGAACAGTTCATCACCAAAATAGGACTTGACGAAGAAAAACTTATTTTTATTCCTCACCACCTAGCACATGCCTACTCAACGTTTTATTCATCTGATTTCGATGACGCGGCGGTTGTGGTTGCAGATGCCATGGGGAACGTTGTTACACCTGGATCGCCAATGGAACGTTGGTTAATCGAAAAAGGTGAAGAAGTTCACGATACAACAAAAGAACCTTTCGATTGGGCAGAAGGTGCCACAATTTTTCATTTTTCAAAAAACGGTGTGAAGGAAGTTTGGAAGAAATGGGTAGGGTTCCCTTTTATATTTGGTGAGGGTAACGAATACTCTATCGGAACTATGTACGGGGAAGGTTCACTCCAATTGGTTTATGATGAAAAATCAAACAGTTGGCAAGCGGGTAAATTGATGGGACTCGCCTCCCATGCTGACAAAGGATTTGTGGATTCCACTCCTGAGTTCACATTATACACTGAAGATAATTTTACAATACCATTGAGAAGAATCAGAGAAGATGTAACCTATAAATCAGATTTTTCTTCTAAGGCTAATGTTGCTGGTTTGTATCAAAGGGAACAAGAAAATACCTCCTTACACCTTTGTAAAATTGCTAAAAATATTACCAAAAGTAAAAACATATGTGTTGCAGGTGGTTCTTTTTTAAATTGCAATACCAATGAAAAGATAATAAAATCAAAAAAATTCAAAGGTACTTACTTTGTGCCACCCGCAGATGACTCAGGTATTCCCTTGGGTTGTGCTTGGTATGGTTACATTGAAGTCATGAAAGGCACAAAAAAAGATAAGAAACTTTTGAGTCCATATACTGGTGTTGTATATTCAAACCAAGATGTTTTGAATGCGATAGAATATATAGATTCACTAACACCTTTCCGAGACAAAATTGATGTTTTTGTAATTGATGATGAAACAGAGTTAATTGGTGTCACTGCAAATTATTTGAACGACAATAAAGTAATTGGTTGGTATCAAGGGGGTTCCGAAATTGGTCCACGAGCTTTGGGTAACCGATCTATACTTTCTACACCCAAAAATTCTTGGATGAAAGAATACATAAACAATGATATCAAACGCAGAGAATGGTACCGTCCGTTCGCTCCCTCTGTACTTTATGAAAAACAATCAGAAATTTTTGATTTGAATACATATTCACCTTACATGTTGGTTACCACAACCGTGAAAAAGAAATGGAAAGATTTGATTCCTGCGGTTGTACACATCGATGGTACGTCAAGGTATCAATCAGTTACAGAGGAAAACAATCCACGATATTATAAACTTATAAAACAATTCCAAAACGTTTCAGGAATTCCGTTGGTTCTGAACACCAGTTTTAACGGCAAAGACGAGCCAATCGTTGAAACACCTTTAGATGCTATTAATAGCTTTTGGAAAAATGATTTATTTGCGTTGATAATTAACGATATTATAATCAAAAGAAAATAATGGAAACACCAAAATTATTCGATCATCCCGTATTCCACGATGACAGAGGAATTTTCAATCAACAACCTATAGTTGATTATTACAATAGAGATATTGACAGACTTTGGATTCAATCAAATACGTCTGTTAGCCATAAAAAATTCACTTTAAGGGGATTACACTTTCAAGAAGAACCATTCGAACAAACTAAATACGTTAAAATTATTAAGGGGCGAGTTTTGGACTTTGTGGTTGATTTACGAAAGTATACTAAAAATTACAAATCTGTTTATTTTTTTGATTTAGATGACACGAATGCCTTGATGGTTCCCAAAGGATTCGCACATGGTTTAGTTACCTTGGAAGATGATACTATCATAACATATTTGACAGATAACAAATACAACCCTTCAAAAGAAAGAACTCTTCAGTGGGATACTATACCTGAAATTAAAGAAAGGGTTTTGGAATTAATCGGTGATTCTGATTTGATTCTATCTGAAAAAGATAGGTTGGGTTTGAGTTACGATGAATACTGATTTTGAAATATTTTTAGATTTCATAAGAAACTTTTATTACTTAATTTACAACCCCGAAACTTCCATAATTGCAATATCTGATAACAAAAATCCTACGGATAACTCAGATATAATTGAAATAACGGATATTCGTGGGGTAAGGGTATTGTTTGTGTGGGACAGTGGAAGGATGTATACCGACTTTAGTATTTACCATTCGCAAAATTATGCCTTAGTTCACAGTTGGATTGAAAAAACATTCAAAAATAAAGAGGTAATTCAGTTTTATGAGGATTGTATAATTACGAATGTCCCGTTTAAAATTCACATCCAAGAGTGTGATAAAGTTTTTGGTATAATTTAAATTTCTTATTATATTTGTATTAGAATTTGAAAAGTGTATGAATCACAAATTAAAACGTCAGTTACAAAAAGTTGCCCTCAAGTTTTTCAGAATGCTGAAATCCGAAATCGTCGTAAAAAACAAATATCAACTCGACGCTCTTAAGATTTTTAGAAGTCTATTATATAGTCCCGAAACTTTAGTTTTGATATCACCACTATCCAATAAAAGATACTTGAAAAATGATAAAAAGGGGCTAACAATTATCTTGGATGGTAATTCTGTTAACATAATCAACCACGTATATTCTTACAGCGTTGTTTTGGACGATTCAAACGTTACAAAGGTTGTTGATATGTTTAATCAAGAAGTAGAACGTCGTAGAAATGAATTTGAAAAAGAAATCACATCCAACATTAAACACTCCCTCAAAACCATTTTAAATAAAATTGAAAATGAATAAATTCAAATCATTATATCAGGGGGGATTGTTTATTTTCTCATTTTTTATTTTTTTGATTGTGACAATTGTGGCTACACTTTTACCGATTTATGGGGATTTCGTTTCCAAAAAAAATCAATCAGAAAAGTTTACTACTTTCAAATCTGAATCTAAAGAAGAAACAAAAGTTGTGGAACCTATAGTGAAAATTCAAGTAGACACTATTTATATTGAGAAGAAAGTTCAAGTTCCGTGTAATCGGAATCACTGCGAAACACCGGCAGTTAATGACTCAATAGTACCTTAATGGGAAAAATTTACAAACTTTATTTTGAAAAACAAATTGATGGATATAAAATCGTAGATTTTACAGGGACGAGTATTGATTCGTCATGTGAAGTATTTTTCGGTAAAATGTCTGAAAATGAATCTCGTTTCGTTTTGGAAGTTTCGAGTGATAATTTTAATGGCGCTTATATGTTGTATTTAATGGAAGAAAAAATCATACACTCCGAAGTGTGTGGCGTTTACATGGGTGTTAATCCCACTCGAGACAACATATCAGAGATAAGAATACCAAAATACTTCAAGGATTTATTCGGAGGATATCCACAAAAAATTTATTACAGAAAATTCTTTAATGTAAGATAAGAACAAATCAAGTATTTATAGTAAATTAATATCAATCATGGAAAATTCAGAAGTACTGGTAAACATCAAAAAAAAGGATTTAGTTAAAGAACAAATCCAAGTTGTTGTTACCAAAACAAATCCGATGCAGAACTTGGCATCAAAACTTATCCATTCACAAAGCCAAGGACATGTATTCCACTTACAAACTAAATCGTATGCGGAGCATAAAGCTTTACAGGGTTTTTACGAGGGAATAGATGGATTACTTGATAGTTTGATTGAGTCGTATCAAGGACAGTTTGGAATTATTCAAAACTATGACAGCTTTCCAATTTTGAGATATGATTCCAAAGAGCAGGTTATTGCTTATTTTGAAGGATTAATGGGGGAAATCAATATGTGTAGAGAAGGTTTTCCTTCACATTTACAGAACATAATTGACACCATCATAGAACTAATCACCTCTACTTTATACAAACTCAAATTTTTGAACTGATGATTGATAAAGAAATTAAAGAGCAATTGTATGACTTATGGGATTCAAATGATGGAGTTTTTGACAACAACAGTTTGAAACTCTATGGAGTTGATTTTTCTGAAATTCCATTCAAAGATTACAAAGAGGTTCATGATTTGTTTATTAAGTGGATGGGTGAAAAAAAGTTCGAAGACAAACTTAATAAAATTTTTGGAGGACAACACCGAGTACAGCTTGAAGATGACAGCACTGTGAGTTTTTATGTTGATTCTTACGCCTTGGAAAATGCGCCATTCAAAATCAGATTCCCAAAAACAATCGCTCTTAAGGTAATACCTAAAGAATATGACAAAACCATAGATAAAAAGTCACTCGACTCAATGGTAAAAGATGCGGTTCAGGATTACTTTAATGAGGATGTTAGATTAGAAAACTTGGGACTCATTAACTTAGGTGTTGATATGGTTCTATAATTTGGATTTTTTATTTTTATTTGTTATTTTTGGGGTGAGTAATAATTACAATTTGTGACTTTAGATAAACAAAAAATCGGTGATTGGGGGGAAAAAGTTTCCGAAACACTTTTGCAACAACACGGGTACAACGAAGTTGTCAATTTGAATAAAGTCAAACACAATTTCCCTGTCTTTGATTTATTGGCTCAAAAAGATGGAAATTATTATTTATTTACTATAAAGGCTAGAAACAAATACAATCCGTCTAACGGCAAATTGAATCGGCAATATAATATTTTAGTAACAAAAAAAAGTAGATACAAGTTAAAACGAGCTTTAGATTTGGTAGAAGAAATATTCAAGATAAAAAACCCGAAACTTTACTGGATTACCTCTCCAATTGATTATTCAACCAGTTTACAATCGTTTTACTACGGTGAATTAACGCATTTAGAAAATTGGAAAAAACTTGAAAAAGAAGATACCTACATAGGAGTCAAAATGAATGACGAGGTATTAAAAAGTTATTCTATTTTAGGGGAGTCTACGTTTTATTAACGGGTTAATAGGTTGTAAAATTAAAAAATAATTCTTATATTTGTACTACCATGACAATAGTACTTATCCTTATTCTTATCACTCTTTTAAGTATTAATCACAAACTCCGTAATTACGGTAAACGATAATGATTACCAAAGAATTAAATATTAAAACACAGACTTCAGGTTTTGCATCACCTGCAGAATCTTACGTAGATAAACGTTTAGACGTAAATGAATTGGTTATTGATAATGTTTACTCCACGTTTTTTTTCAGGTATATGGGACCTACAACATTAAACGTTGAGCATGGGAGTGTATTAGTAATTGATAAGTCGGTACAACCACAGATTGGAGACTTAGTGGTTTTAACGGACAAAACGTTTTTTAAGATTAGGGAATATAAAGGACAAAATAATTTGTGGGGTAAAGTAACTTGGATTTTGACAAAAAAATGAAAAAATTATTAAGACACATTTTTGATGAGGACTTCGTAAAGTCTTTTTTGGAGTTAACAATTGGATTGATTGGTGGAACCCTGTTAATTCTCACTTTAACAAGTTGTGAAAAAGAAATCATCCCACCGCAAAGAATCTTAAATGGAATGTATGAGGTAGATCATAAAGAATGGATACTATCAGATGGTACACGAAAGATATATTTCCCAATTGGTGCAGATGTTACCGGTATAAGTATAGATGGGAGGATGGCTCAAACAAGACTGACATTCCAAGGAGATTCACTTAATATTGCCCAATTGGGTAATAACGGTTGGAACGATGGATGGGTTGATGTTGAATGGATAGGTATTAAGCCAAATCAAGTTGGATGTCATTATGTTGAGAGTGTGGATGAAGGACAAATTTCTTGGTATCAAGATGATGTAATTATCAAATATATATTCAAATGAAAAAGTGGTTATTGATACTCCCGTTATTCTTTTTGGGATGTGAAAAGGAATACTCACAAGGTAAAAACTATGCATATACCTTTTCAGGGTTGGTAGTTAAAGACGAGTGGGGTGTAGAAACATGGGGTGCACATCATTTCGTAACGGATGAGCCGATAGATAATGTAGAATCATTCAAAGAGTGTTATGTGAATTATTTAAAATGGTCTGGGTTAGACATTGATGGAATGTATAACCGAATCTACTATTCAGATCCAAAGAATATTAAAATTAAGTATATAGGTACTACTTACCAACGATATACTGTAAAAGCTGTAAATAATTGTTTATGAAAAAATTATTGAATAAATTTGATGCTTTGAAATTGGGACATAAATTACACCAACTTCAAAAAAGATATAATCGAGCGCAATCAAATGGATACACATCCAAGATGGAAGAATATGCTCGTAGAATTGAGGAACTGCAAGAAAAGTTGAAACACATAAAAGGAAGTTAAGTGAAACGTAAAATTGGAATCATTGATTGTAATAACTTTTATGTCTCTTGTGAAAGGGCATTTAATCCTATTTCGGTGGGGAGACCCACTGTTGTTCTTTCTAACAACGATGGATGTGTAATTGCTAGATCTCAAGAGGCTAAAGATCTTGGAATTAAAATGGGTGAACCGTTTTTCCAAAAACGTGAGTTTATGGATCAACACAGGTTTTGTGTTTATTCATCAAACTATAATCTATATGGTGATATGTCTGATAGAGTAATGAGTGTCATCAGAGAATATGCAAATGAAGTAGAAGTGTATTCTATAGATGAGGCTTTTGTTGATTTTTCAAATATTGAAGATGAAAAGTTAATGGATACTTTATATCACATTAAATCAGAAGTATTACGTAAAGTAGGTATACCAGTATCTATCGGTGTCGGTCCAAATAAAACTTTGGCAAAATTAACATCTCACATTGCGAAAAATGAAGGGGGATTTAAAGGTGTTTGTTCATATTGGGGATTAGTAAATTTCAGAAATATGATGTATAAGGTAGATATATCAGAAGTATGGGGAATAGGTAGAAAATGGACAAAGAAACTTAGAAGTTATGGTGTGGATTCCGTAGGGCAATTCATGAATATGAACGATATGATTGTTCGTAAATTAACTAACGTTAACGGACTTAGAACCAAATTAGAGTTGAGTGAAATGTATTGTTACCCTGTCCAACTTAAAAATAAACTAAAGAAAAATATAGCATCTACACGTTCTTTCGGAAATGATTTGACAGAGATTGAGCAATTACAGGAGGCTATGTATAGTTACATCCAAAGTGGTGTCAAAAAACTGAAAGAGAACGAAGTGTCGACATCTAAGTGTGTTATATTTGTTGCGGGTAATAAACATAAAAATGAAGGACATTATGTTTCAAAATCAGTGACATTTCAAGAGCCAACTCAAAGTGCTGAAGAAATTTGGAGTCAAGTATATTCTCATTTAGTTGATTTATATTCAAACGATAAAAAATATAAAAAATGTGGTATCATTTTTAATGAGTTAACTCCTGAGAATGTAAAACAAATTACACTTTTTACTGAACCACTTAATAACTTTGAAATACCTTTAAATCAAGACAAAAAATGGGAAATGAAACAAGAATACATTACCCAAAAGTATACAACGTCTTGGGAGGATATACCTTCTGTTTTTGTATGAAACATTTCAGGTATGCTATTGTCGGGACTGTTATGTGGTTGATACCTATGATAGTTGAATTACCTCAATTAGTTGATATCATGTTTTCGTTTTTATCGGGAAGTATGTTTGGTTTGATTCTTAGAGATTTAATAAGAAAAGAAAAATAATCCAAACTATTTATTATCATGGACGCTACGAATCTGTTTGAAAAATATTGTGAACAAATATTTAAAAAATACCCTGACACGCCTGAATATGTGGTGGAAGAGTTCGTCTCAAGACAAATTTTGGGTAATCCTGAGATAGTCAAAAAAATCGAGAATACCTATTTCGGTGATGTAGTTCCATCGTTGAGGGGTTTTCCAAATTGGTTCTTAAAAGGTCCTTGGACACTTGAAGTATTGAACATTGGTTTTGAAGATTTTGACAGGACAACACAACAGGCTTTCTTAGATAGAAATTTTGGTGACATAAATGCTTATTTGGTTCCTATGGATTTTGAAAGAACCCAATTTCAAAGAAATGTTGCAAAAGGGGATGGTTCAAACGAACCAATAATTCTCGTAAAAGACGAGTCGGGGTATGTATTGTTTGAAGGTTGGCATCGAACGATGGCAATTCTTAAACTCGGTGAAAATGGTGAAAACCCACAGGATTGGACTAAACAAAAAATCAAAGCGTACGTTCATCAGTAATGTATTTATTTTCGAAATTCGTTTACTAATTTAAAAATAAAAATGCCGTATATATTTTACTTTATATTACTTTTTTTTCCAATTTGGTTGGTTTCACTGATTGGCGGTGAAATTTTAGCATCCAAAAATTACTTTCCTAAGTTTACAAAATGGTGGAGAGACAACGTTATAATGGAAAACCAAGATTGGGATTAATACTTCTTAATGAAGATAGTATCAGAGGATTCTTCTTCGGTATTCCAAGTGAAGTTTAAATAACACTCACCCGATGCTACATCGAAAACAAAATCACCCGAGGAACCTTCGTTGATTTCCCACCCGCCGAAACTGCTTTCTAACAAATGATAACAAAAATCTTCAATTACATTTGGTACGTCTAATCTTTCACCCGTTTTGAATGTACCCGAATCTTCTAACATACCAGAATCGCCACCTCCACTGAATTCGACATAGTATTGGTTATTTCCAACGTTTGTAAATCCTGAACGAGTCATATAGTCTTGTAGGTAATCAAAAATAGATTGCAAGCTTTCATTATCTTCTGATAAAATTGTTTCTCCATCAACCTCTTCGGTTCCGTAAGTAGTATAATTTCCTACTAACTTCAAGGTTCGATCGAAAGGATCGATTTCTAATATATAACTATAGTATTCAGCATCAGTCCAAGCATTGTATCTATCACCATTTGGTACAGTTTCATCCAAATATTTTTCTATCATTCTTTCAATTGGAATGGGAAGTGGGTGTCTAGTTCCATTAGTGCATCGGAATCTCACGCTAGAACCACCCCAAGATTCTATTTCCAAGGCGTCATTTAATTCAAATTGTGCTATACACTCAAAGGACTTCAAATAGTCCGTCAAAATATTAAGATTAACTCTAAATTCTTGTTCCATATTAATAAATATCAATCTTCTATTTTAAGTTTCATCGTACGTATCATCCACATAGGTCGAGTATTTGAACCCAAATTGGTAATCCACTCTTTGGCTGTTGGTACATAGTTATCACAATCTTCCTTGACATGTTGTTCTCCGACATACCTTGTGTAGACTGTTTTACCATCTGAGTTGATGAATGACATACCAAATTTTTTTTCACACTCAAAAATACCTTCGGAATGGTGTCTAAAGGCTCTATGATACATGTCCCCTGTCCATGCTTTCGTTTCATCAAACCAATTATGAATTTCGATATAGTCTTCTTCTTTACCGCCAAATTTTAATACTGAGGATTTTGCGTGTTGCAAGGGATGTGCCATATTTCTTTGTTTTTGGGTTGTAATTGTGAAAAAAATTAGTTATAATTACACATAAAATAAATTAAAAATGGAAGTAAAAAAAGGAGACAACCTCAAAGTTCACTATATTGGAACTTTGCAAGATGGTACTGAGTTTGACAACTCATATAAAAGAGGACAAACTTTAGATTTTCAAGTCGGCTCAGGACAATTAATCAAAGGTTTCGATGAAGGTGTAGTAGGTATGAAAGCGGGTGAGAAAAAAACCCTTACAATACCAGCTGCTGAAGCTTATGGGGATCTTAATCCTGATGCAATTCAAGTCACAGAAAAGAGTGTTTTTCCTGATGATTTTGAGTTCACTATTGGTGCACGTGTCAGTGGAACTAACATGATGGGGCAACCTATCACTGCGGTAATTAAAGAAGTTAATGACGACAACGTTGTACTTGATTTCAATCATGCATTAGCGGGTAAAGATTTGGTTTTTGCTATTGAAGTTGTGGAGATTAACTAATTTTTGAATCTTTCCATAGCTTTTTGCTATAACATAATCCCCAATAAATGGGGATTTTTTTATTTATTTAATTCTCTTTTAGTATTATTTATTAGTATGAAAAAAGTAATTGATTATATTTTTGTTTTAGGGGCATTTTTGTTTTTGAATTTTGCCGGACTTGCACTAGGAAGTATGTGGACTGATCCAGGTGTTTCCTCTCTATGGTATGAGAATATTGACAAAGCTCCATGGACACCACCTGGATTTGTCTTTGGATTGGCTTGGACGACTATTATGATTTGTTTTTCTGTTTTGATGACAAGTCTTTATAACAGAAAAGAGAGCAAATTCAATAAGTTGTTGTTGTTGTCATGGTTATTGAACATTATATGGAATCCTCTATTCTTTACCCTTCAATGGGTATGGATATCCTCATTGGTTATTTTAGCCCTTACGGTTGTTATCGGCAAAATTTTACACGAACTCAGATTGAATTACAAATATGAATGGATATTGGTTTTACCCTATTTTGTTTGGTTGAACATTGCAACCTCCTTGAATTTGTATGTTGCTTTGATGAATTAATCTTCTTGGTAAACCCAAATTTTACTGATATCTTCTTTGTATAGGTTCCTCATTTTGTAGGACTCTGATTTACTTTTACTTGAAAAAATAGAGACTCGGTAAAAACCGTCTTGAATTGGTAAAACAATACTACCAAAACCTCGATTTAAGAGACTATCTGACATGTTAAGAGCAAACTCCTCGTTCATGAAACTTCCAACGATTAGATGATAGTTTGTGGATGTCTTATAGGAATTTACAGAACTCACTTGTGACGGTGATTCATTTTGCATTTTGTAAATTCCTATTCCAAGAAGAATAAGAACGGCTCCCAATACTAATAGTGAGTTTATATCTAACTTAAACATGTGATATATTTGAAAACAATCCCCATACTACACAAATGAAGGCGAGTATTTCAATCCACCAAATGATTTTTTTAAGGTTGAAAATAATCAGTACAACTGAGAATACTAAAAACATAATTAAAGGTGCCCAATCATTGAAATAATAACCAATACCTGTTAGTGCAGAAAGAATACCCACGGCGGCTCCTGTAAAATGAAAAATAGGGGTGAACTTGTCCTTTAATTTAAATCTTGTTGCCGCTCCTACAAAACTAAAACCAATGCCAGAAATGAAAAACCAAATGTCACCCATAAACATCATGGGTATTCCAATTCCCCAAGTGAAAAAAGTGAAATAATACTTAATCGATTGCGGTAATTTATACCAAGAATCAGAAATTGATGGAAGGATTCCGTAGTTTTTAATTACGAAGGACAGATACCACAAGAAAACGAATATTTGAGAAAGGAGCAAGATTACCATAATACTTTCAAAAATAAAAAAAATTGACATGTACGTCAAGGGTTGATATATTTAGAATATGAAAAAGAAGGTGAAATTAGTATATAATTCGTTCAAACCTATGAATGGTTCGTATAATTTCTTTTATAAACCAAGTGTAAACAATAACATAATTGTTTATTGCTCTGCCCAATACGGAAATTATTTGGAAAAAATTTATGGAAGCTTCCCGAGTCGTTTAAATCCTGTGGTGTTGAGAATCGAAGATGAAAACGGAACTATGGTAAACGATTTACTCATTGACAGATTTAATACCAACCTTTTGGAAAAAATATTAGACGCTGGAGGTGAGTGTTTTATTGAAATGGAATATAATCAAAAGGTATTACTCCCTAAACTGTATCAGGGATCTGTTTTACTTTCACTTTGAATTTTATATAATCAACCCAAAACCCAAAGTTAAAATGAAACTAAATAAGTTTGAAGACATTCCCCTGACAAATCATAGTGGGTATTTCAAATTTGCATATAATCCAGTATCTTTATTGATTCAAACATTACAGAAAAAAGATAATAAAGAGGATATTTATGTTAATGAACCTACAAGAAAACATATTAAGGATTAAAGAAATGATGGGGATTATCAATGAGGAGGTAATTACCAATCAACCTGTAGAAATATTTTCCGATGGTGGTGGGAGTGAATATGCAGATAAGTACATAGGACTAATTCAGAAAATACCTGTAATAGATACTTTACCGAATGAACCATTCAAAGATACGTCATACATGGAAACAAGTGACAACATCAAGAATATGATTCAATCAATTAATTACGGGGCACAGTTACCACCAATCAAAGTCATTCAACATCCATACGACAATTCTAAGTATGTTGTTGTAGATGGTAATCACAGGAGATATGCATTCCTTAAGTCAGATGTTAATGATGTGGATTCTATTGTAATACCACACTCAGATGTCGTATTGATGAAATCAAGTTGGGGTGATGAAAACAAAGACTTTATCAATTTAACCGATGTGTTAAATAATAAAGATGTGATTGATAGATACTTTGTTAAACCTGATGGAACAAATAGTTTCAATGAAACGGGTATTCCTGTTGGTGGAAGTGGTGGAGTTTCTAATTCCGACTTTCAAAAGGGGTTTGAAGCCGCACTAATATAAGGTACCTAAATTATTCGAACCAAAAATCAATTTGAGGGTTTAGTTTCATTTTTGTCTTAAGGTATTCGAACAGTGGTTTTCTAAAATTATCGGTGTTCAGCCAAGGACTTAAATCAATCCTACCTGAAGCTATTGCATTCAATCTCAATTGAATGTCAGAACCCGAATTAGAAGTACGAATCATAAATTCTGTTCTATCAACTTTAACATCCGATACCAAATGAGATACGTTTATATCATCAGCAGTTTCGGTTTTCAGGAAAAGCTTCATATTATCCAGTAAATTATTCGTATAATTTTTGAGGTAGTCGGAATTTTCTTCTGCTATTATAGTTTTTATGTGATCGTCGATGGATTTGAAAACATTTCCAAGACCCAAGTATTTGAACGATTTTAAAATATCCTCTAATATATCATGGTAATCCCGATTCAAGAAGTTATAATATTTTTCGGAAAAATCAGGACTACCTTTTAGGAATTTAGATGGAAAAAATAAAATGTTAATTTGATATTCGGTATTATCTCCTTTATATGACAAGGGGGTTAGATAAACGTCAACATCGTACAGTCCTTTCATGAACTGATCTATCATTGTATTGACACTATTAATATCCATGACAATAAATAGCTTAACAAGAACAAAAGTAAGGGGCAACAATTATCGTCGAAGATAGTTTACTTGTGGAATCGATGGTTAATTGATAATTCATACATACTTTATTATTTTTGAAAAAAAAATCTATGAAGGACTTGGCTTTTCGCATTATAAATGACTTTATCAAAGGTGTTGATACTTACCACAACCGTGGAAGTATATGGTTAATATTCACAGATGAAAAGAAATGGGTTATAGAGTTAGCCAAAGAAGGAACTCTCTGGTATAACTATTACTTTTTCCAAAATTGTTTTAAGTATGTTTCTTTGGATGTTGTTGAATATCAACATTACATCACCGAGTGGGTTGAGAATTTCATTCAAAATGGGGTGAAACACACCGACGGGTGCCAAATTGGCACTTCAACTTCTATTGAAGACGCCATTCAAAATGGGGCGAAAGAGACCTTTTTAGTTGAAGGAACAAGGATTGGTATAGTTGAGGATAACATTCAAAATGGGATAAAAGAGACCAAACACAACACATTCGAGGACGGTCTTGCTATGGAAGATGCTATTCAAAATGGGGTTAAAAACACGAGAAGGGACATTAGTGGTCGTCAGTCTCGAATTGGAGACACCATTCAAAATGGGGTGAAACGCACTGAGCTCGGAGGTAAGGATAGAAAAATTGATGAAATTAAAGACTTTCTTGAAAATGGAATAAAAGAAACCAATCCACATTTTTTAGAAATATTAAATCCGATGACTTTTGAACCTAATATAAAAGAAATGAAACGAATGAATGAGGTTAATATTGTTTTGGGTGAGGGTATCAAAGAGGTAAAAGAACTTCCTGACAAAAGTGGTGAACTTAGAGGTTACGGTGATTACTATAACACACAGGAAGATAGAACCAAACCTCACACTCAATATGTAGATGATGTTGTTCTTAATGGTATTAAAGAAACTAAGAGTGTTCATATATTTAATGGAGAATCTATTGAATCAGTCATTCAAGATGGGATAAAGGAAACTTGGGGGTATGAAAAACAACCTCAAATTAGAGTCAACGAGGTTATACACCAAGGTATCAAAGAAACAAATTGGAGAAAGGTAGATAATTTTCCTGAATTCGTGGATAGGGTTATTAAAAAGGGGTAGGGGATCATTAAGTTCCCGGCGTATAAAAGATTTCTTTACATACACATTATAAACCATATTTTGTTAATATGGAAAGACAAAGAATATTAGTTACAGGAGGTGCAGGGTTTATAGGACACCATCTATCCAACAAATTGTATGAGTTAGGACATGAAGTTCATGTATGGGACAATCTTTCGGTAGGAAAAAAAGAAAGATTAAACATAGGGATTGTTTTCAAAGAGATCGATATACTCACAGATGAGCTTCCACCTTTTGACTATGACGTGGTGTATCATTTAGCTTCACCCACATCGGTTCCTGAATCTTTAGTAGATCCTCAGAAGTATGAAAGGGGTTGTTATCAGATGACAAAGAAGGTGGTGGATATGTGTAGAAAGTATAATGTCAGAGATATGATATTCTCAAGTACATCGGCAGTATATGGTAACACAGATGAATTCCCTACCAATGAAAATTCTACTGTCAATCCACTTTCATCATACGCATCATTCAAACTATTGGCGGAAGATTATATTGGTTCAATTCAAAACTATACAAAGACAAGATTCACCATATGTAGATTCTTCAATGTATTCGGAGAAGAACAACACGATAGGGGATCTTATGTGCCAGCAGTTGCCATATTCCTAAGACAATATCGAGAAGGTAATCCTCTAACTGTGACAGGAGATGGATACCAAACAAGGGATTATATTTATGTAAAAGATATTGTGGATTTCTTGGTGAGGGTAATTGGACAATCGCACTACAAAAAAGAAATATTCAATTTGGGGTATGAGAAAGATTTATCTATACTGTCCATTGCAAAAGTATTTAACCATGAGATTAAATTTATAGAAGAACGGATGGAACCCAAAAAAACATTAGCGGATATCACAAAGGCAAAAGACATACATGGATGGGAACCTAAAGTATCTGTAATAGAATGGATTAAGCAATTAATAAAGTCAAACGACTAAATCAAATGATTAAGTTAGATATATCAGTCGGGGACACCGTATTAATGGGTAGGTTCAAAAACAAAAAGGTGGTGGTAAAAACTATTACATACGATGAACACGGAATGCCATTAATAAATGGAAAACCTGCATGTACTTTTAGAATCGGAAATAAAAAGGGGTAGGGGTAAATTATCGTTACCGGCATCAGAAAGATTTTCTATTAGTATTTATTACCATGAAACAAAGAGATAAAAACGTTGCATTCACTAAACTACTTAATGAGATTGTAATCGAGGAATTCCCTGAGATTAAATTCATAGAGGTGCAAGATGATGAAGTATGGAAGGATAACTTTCTAACAACTGTTTTTGTTATCATTAATGAATTCCCTGATAACAGTGATGAAATCAAAAGTATGATTAATCAATTAGCAAAATACATGGGGATTAAAATATACAATATTGTATTTGCTTCAGAAAGTAACTACTGAACAAAGAGAGTATCCAAACTTATCGGTGTAGATACATGACAATTATCAGATAAGGCACAAAACCCAATAACGTGTAAATAAGAATTCAGGGGGATATATCTAATATTCAATCCAACATTATTATTCGTACCCATAACACTAAGATACGAATCATCAATTACAGGGAGATAACCAATAACATTACTATCACTATAGATAATAGAATCCCTATCAATATCTACTACTTCATAGTATTCCAATGTATCGACACTGTATACAACATTAGTTTTAAATGAAGCGTCACATATAATATCATCCTCACAAGAGAACAATAAAAACATAATAGGTATAATAAGGTATTTCATATATCACTAAATATAATACTAATAGATAGTAAGGTGTATGATTTTCATTCACTCACTTCCACGGACGAAGCAGAACACCCCACAAGGGGGTGTTGTCCGTGTGTGTTCATAAATGAAATTCCTACCCCCCTCTTTCAGAAGGGGTTAATATATAACCCCCCATTAACACATCACCCTATCATAGGTTCCATCTTTTGTTTTAGTAAAAGGGTAAACCCTTATATGGTAAACATTACGTAAGGAACAATCTTATGATCCTATTTATCCCACATTTCCCCACAGGTAAACCTGTCTACACCATGGGAGTTTTAATGGATAATATAGTGGGTGTATTTAAAGGGTTTATACTATAACCCATAATTAAAACCTATAATGAAGGGGGACATTGAAGGGGGTAAACGTTGAAGTGATTAACAACTATAGCTAAGGACTATCGTCTCCCTCGCTCCTCTATGGTTACTTACCTTTTTTGCTGGAAAATAGATATATATAAATAATTACCTTTCCTGATACTGTCAGGGGGGAAAAATCCACTCTAACGCTATAACCAGTGGGGTTTCTGTGGTAAAAAGTGGGGTAAAGTGTTAAATTATTTATAGACAAAATCTATCCAAAAGGATTATCCCCCATGCAGAGTCCCCCTGACATTTTGACAAATCCAAATAATTACCCATAAAGTTATCAACAAAATCCCTTTTTTTGCTAGCCCTGACACAATGTCTGATAGAAATTATCTATACATTTTATATGTTCCTATAGTTATGTTTATTGTACCATGGAACAATACATACAATTTATAAAGGAAAATTATACATTCAGGGTAGAGGAAGATAAGAATGGGATGAAGGTAATCTTCACTTCCAACGATTCACTAACCGAAGATGGTACCGTATGGTTCGAACCTGCAAAGAGGGGATGGAATAAAAAACCCCTCCAACAGAGAAACACTTATATTATTGTCGATGCATATCTGGTACACATCTTCGAATTCTTAAGAAGGTATTTTAACTTAGAGGATCAGCTCACCGAGGTGAGGGGAGCACTGATTCAACTGTCGATGGATGTTATGGACGAACACTCTTCTTCGGGCGGACAATCTTCCGAATCTTAAAGTTATCCATAGCACGATAGTTCCAATACGCAAAACCAAATCCATATAGTTTAAACTCTCGAGCAAGAGTACGAGCAAGATACCAACGGATATCTCGGTTAACTCTGATGGTACTGACATACGAGGGGATCTTATTTATGTTTATGAAATCTTGCCCCCTCCATTGTCTCCAACAAAAATCATCACTCAAGATAATATCTACAGCATTACCACATTTAACAGAAATGTATTTAATGGTAATAGAACCCTTCAAATTTTCACTATCAACTTCAAGAGTCAAACCCTTAAGCCAAAGGTTAATAGATTTATCATCCCAATGCATGTAACTCATACTACAAAGTTAATGAAATTACTTGACTCCACCAAACCCCTCACCTAAAATTATACCGTGGATAAATTACTTAACCATATTGTGGAGACGATGGGGGACATCCGTGTCACTGTGGATGAAGGTATCACCGTAGTTACCCATACCCCAAAATGGGGAGACTACGATAGTCGTTTTATAGCATCATATACTCATAAAAATATAGTCATTAGATACTTCCCCATCCTCCACTCTTATCTGTCAGTACCCCACCACGAAATCTTAGAAGCTATCCACCACCAATACAAGGGGAAAACATTAGTGAACTAATACCTTATCTTTTTTTTTAAAAAAAAGCATCAACGCTAAGTTACGGCAAAAGTTTTTACCCCACAACTTGTGCAGTAACTTTTTTCGCCGTATCTTTGTGGGGGGGTTTTTTAAAAAAAAATAACCCCCCATATTTCTTCCCCCTCTCTATTTCAGTTGTTGTCTTTTTTACAACAACTGATTTTATTTGTGTATGTCAAATATTATCCGTACCTTTGTCTTATGATTGAGTGATGAAGTTGGACATGGGGGAGGGGCTAAGTGTTGGTTGTACCCCTCCCCCGACAATATGTCAGATACTACCCCCCCTTTACCCCCCTTAGGTGGGGGGTCCCCCCTGTATACCCTCCCGTATCCCCCCTCCCCCTGGGGGGTTTTTTGTGTGTTTGGGGGGGTTAATCCCGTTTGCGAAATGTGGGTATATCTCAGAAAAAATTCTGGAAAAATTTTTGGGAAATTTGGGGTTACACTCTTGTGGTTCCTATGACATAGAACTCAATGTCATATGGGGACATGAACTTAAATGTGTCAATGTTCATGTATCTCTTAAGTGCTTGTTTGATTTCGAATCTATGTTCCGCATAATCTGTTGAAGAATTTACTGTGTGAATATTCCCTCCAAGTATATCGTGGGGGTCGAGAACTATTTTGATGATTGTTTTGTCGTAGTATGACACTCCCTTTACCTTGGGGTCCATGACGGCTTGTTTTTTTACGTCAAAATTTACCGACACCACATCTTTGGTTGTACTCCTAATGAGATTTTCAATGGAGTTATTCAGTTGTGATTCGGTGATAATGACTTTCATGTTTCATAAATAGTTTATTCAAAGGAAAAGGAATATGTATTTTTTACATAATGCTCCCATAAAGAGGGGTTTGTCCTTCCTCCACTTAAATCTAAATGGTAGTATTTATCTGTATGGTAACAAAAGAGAATTTGGATAATTTATTGGGGGGATTGGTTTTTGAACCCATGGGTATTGACTATAAGATTATTCAGAAGATTCAACCATATGAGTTTGAACCACCATTTGATATTATGTTATACTTCGATCCTGAAAGGTATCACAGGGAGGGAAATGACTATAATGAAAAGTACTACGATTTTATTTACGAAATTGAGGATAATATCGATAAGGCTATGAAATACTTGGGGGAGGAAGGAATAGATTCTATCGATAGAGTTTTATATGTACCAAAATCTCATGATGTTTATAAAAGAGTAAAAGACAAAATTGTTGATGCAATGCCTAAAGTTACCAAAGAGTTTAACTCAATAACGGGAAGATACTTACCTAAGTTGAAGGATGTTAAAGTGGTATATAACTACAACCCAAATATACTAAGAGATTACATCGATTTAAATTTTACATGGTCGGGAATAACCGACTTCGAAACTAATACAAAATACTTGAGTTTGTTTCACAAGATATTGGGAAAGTATGTTAACACGGATTCATTCATTGTTAACATAAATCGGGAATAATATTATAGACAAAAAACTTTCACCAATTATATTATACGAAAAGGTATATTATGAACAACCAAGAAAAAGCTGAATTGTACGACAGATTTTTATCTGAGTACCATAGATTGGATAATCAAATCAGTCAGGTAAAAATGAATAAATTCGATTTGAGTATTGAAGATCAGCGTATCATTGCTGAGTTGGAAAGAAAGAAATCCTACATTATGGGGAGGATTCAAGAATTGGGGTAAAATGTATTCACAATTTGATGAGGATTTAATAATCGGAAAATATTTCAAAGACACCTCCAATGGTGTGTTTTTGGATATTGGTGCCAACGATGGTAAATCTTATTCCAATACCTATCAATTATTTTTGAACGGTTGGGAGGGTGTTTGTTTGGAACCCTCCAAAACTGTATTTCCACATTTGGAAGAGTTATATAAAAAACATCCCCATATCCAATTATACAATTTTGGTATAAGTGATAAGTTGTCTGAATTAGATTTACACATCAATAGTGCTCCCAAGGGGGACACCGAGGCAATCCCTGGTATTCTTTCAACATTACATGAGGGGGAGAAGGTACGTTTTTTTGGTTTTGATTGGTTTGTAGAAAAATGTGATTTTGTTACCTTCAAATTTTTTTTAAAAATATCCCAACATAAAACCTTTGACTTTATCAACATTGATTGTGAGGGACATGATTATGTTGTTCTATCACAAATAGATTTGGATAAAGTGGGGTGCAGTCTCATATGTATTGAACATAACGAGGAGTCATACAAAAAAAATCAGTATATCAAGTATTGTGAATCTTTTGGTTTTGGTATCATAGGGGAAACCAAAATAAACATCCTATTGGGAAGAGTATAAAAAAAGAACCCCTCTTTCAACGGAGGGGTTTTTTATTTATGTGTAAAGGGTGTCCAAATTTATTTTGTCTTCTTCGGTTAGTGAATCCCACCATTCATCCTCTTCGATATTTTGTAGGTGGTAACCTGCACGGGTATCTATTTCATCTGTGAGTAGTAAAGGATATACAATTCCTGTATTATTATCTAACACCCATGTTGCATCTACTAATGTTGTAAAATTTTCTGGATTTTCGATATAGTCTTTCGGTTTTACTTTAGGTGCGTTATACTCGTAAGGAATATCTTCTAAAACAACCCCTGTATTGTATAGTCCGATATATTTTAATAACTTCTCTAAATTTACGGAAAGAAAATCGGGGGTTACATATCTGTATTGTGTCCATGATTCTTTTTTCATGTTTCTTAGGGTGGCAGGAATTGGTTTATCCGTTTTTACAAATAACATTATTGGAGGAAAATACATGGGTGAATCCCTAAGTATATCGGTGATTTCGAAATGAAATTCTTTGTTGTATAAACTTTTGAATAAATCTGTACCTAGAGTGTTGAATAACCTTTCTACCGATTCTTTTATTTCTTTATCGTCCATGGTAATAAATATAGATTAGTTATAATGTTTTTTTATAATTTTATTATGATAGAAATTAATTCATATTCCCCCATCTCTTTTGTTTTAAATAAAGAGGACAATAACGGTATAAACAATTTTGATTGGTTTGTTGATGTTCTTTCTTCGAAAGCATGGGAACCCACAACTTTTGAATCGTTTAAAAAACATTCTAATAAAGATAAGATTGCATTGGATTTCGGTGGATGGATTGGAGTTACCAGTATTTGGTTGTCTCATTTTTTTAAAAAGGTTTACTCTTTTGAACCTGATTCCGTTGCCATTGAAGCTTTTGAAAACAATATTAAAAGAAATTCTTGTGAAAATGTTGAATTACTTAGTTATGCGATATACAATGAATTAACAAATATTGGTTTTGAAAACAATATAGATAAATTGGGGGGTTCGGAATCTCAGATTAAACTTCATAGTGATTTAAAAGTTGAAACCATCACATTTTCTGAGTTGAGTAAAAACATTCCTTTCGATCAGGTAGGTTTTGTTAAAGTTGATATTGAAGGTGCCGAACAATATATTGTTGAGGATTTGTTTTACTATGCTTTGAAATACAAATGGGTATTGTGTTTGGAGATTCATCCGCAGTTTATACCGAAGGAATCTTATGACAGGATTATCGAGTTGTCTTATGAATATCCTAATCGTTTGAATTTGAATAGGGGACTTGTCCTTTGGTTTTAAATGCAGTGATCCACAATCGGAGCGTCTATGTAGGTTTGTAAATCATAAATAAATTTTACTTCACCCCCTTTATGGTTTAGGATGGTATTGGTTGTTCCGTCTTTATACTTCACTTTTATTTTATCATCGTGAATTGAAAGTTCTTGAATATCGTTTAGTGAAAATTCCATATGTATAAATATTTGAAATTAAATATAGTATATTTATTGACATGGTAACTCCCGAACAGAAAGAAATGTTGTTTAAGTTGTGGAATCAGCTTGGGGTAGATATTGATTTGGCGAAATACTTGGGGATTGATTTTAACAATGCGGATGTTTTTAAGTTATTGGTTGCCGAATTTTATGGTTTAACAAAAAATTCTAAAACCGATACTTTGATTGCCTTGGAACAAGATTTGAAAGATAGTCTTAATAAGTTTTTTTCTTTACCTGAAAATCGCCCCTGTGGTGGGACTGTTCGGATGATTGGTAATGATGTGTTAAAAATTAATTATTTTGCGGGTTCTAAGAAAAGGTTCGTTCCTTTGATGGGGATATATGCCTATTCTCTTCCTGAAGATTTTATTTGTGAAGATATTGAGGAATACGAAGATATCGAAAAAGAGTATCAGGTGGATGAATGTTTTACTGACAATTGTTTGAGAGGTGTCTTTAACGATGCTAAAAAATTCATTCTTAAAAAGTATGGGTTGGTACTTAATAACTATCAGCTTCATAGTGAAGATAACGTTATTGGTGATATCCCGATTCAGAAGTATAAGTAATTTCTAAAACACGACCCCCTTTTTGAAAATACCCCCTATATCGTTTCTGGAATTTCCGGAAAAATTTTGGTAAATACCCCCTTTTTTCTTATATTAGCATTATGAAAAATCTAATGTTTCTTTTTTTGGTTGTGGGATACTTCTTGGTGGGGGGTTCTGATGTGTATGGACAGTCGCGAAGCAAGAAACCGAAGGTGATGACTCGTTTGGATTCGGTGAATTACCATTTTGGTATTTTGTTGAATCACGAACGCGATAGTATTAATCAGTACCACAAGAACGATCCTACTTTTCGTCAGCTAAACCACGTGGTGGTTGAAACCGACGAGAGAAAGTTTGTGAATCCGTGGAAGCATTTGGAGTATACCGTTGAAAAGATTCATAATGCCGAACGTTTTTATCCACACACTGAAACAAATAAAGAAAATTTTCATTGGCAGTTTGGTACGGGGGATTTCAGTCCTTTATTTTATAAGGATGCTGAGCAAATTGCAGAAACATTATTTCGGAGTTGGAAGAATTCTGATAAACACTATCGGTTTATGATTCAGAGAACATCTCAGCCGAATAGCTTTTGGTTCGAGAGCCGAGATTATACTACATTTAAGATTTTGTACATTAACAGTTATCGTCCTGAAAGGGAGTTTAATCATTGGGTATTTGTTGCAACATTTACAGCTTGGGAATGAAACACGATTTAAAAAAAATTAAAGATTCGGTGTTGGAAGAATTGTATTCTTCATATGATGGTATTGCCGATTTGTTAATTTTGGAACCTCCATTTGCCGATAACTTTGAAAACTGTAAAATATCTGTGGAAATTGTTTTTTATCGGCAAAGTTATTTAGCTCTATTGGATGAATGTGAAGATAGAGATTCCTTGGATTGGGATATAAACAAGAAGGTTCGTTCATTGTTAAAATACATGGGTATTGAAAAAACACAAATTGAATCTGTGGAAATACTAACTATCGAAGATATGGATAAAACCTCTGTGGGTATGATTGTTAGTTTTATGATGTTGTAACCTTTAGAAAAAATTTTTTAACGGAACCTCCCCCTACCCCCTCCTAGAAAATTTTTTTTTCACCCTTCGGGTTCTCTTTAATGTCCTCCTTCGTAGGTGTCATCTAAAAAAAAAAGTTCGTTGTTTTTAAATAATTTAATTTACTATTTATATAAATGGAAAGGAAAGATTTGGCAGCTTCTGCAAAACTAATTTTAAGAAATTTGGTTTCAGGTATGTATGCCGATGATATTGATTATGTGGTTTCTTTCGAAAAACACGATGACACCCAAGAAGAATATTGTGTTGTCGATGTGATTATAGAACCTGAGACTTATTGGAAAATTATGGACGAACATAACTATATAGATAACTACCAATTCAAAATTGAAATTTCTGAAGATATAAAAAACTCTTTGAAGTATTTGGGTATCACAAGATGTATTGTTGAAATATTGGTGGATGATATGGGTGGCGTCGGAATTTACGATTAACACTTCTTGGGTTGATATTGTAATTTTATTTTATTATTTTTTTAAAAAAATGATATGATTGATTTTCCTACATTTAGTTACATCATGATGTTTGGGTTCGTGGGCTTTATGATTGTGGCATCCGTATTCAAATGGGGACACGATAAAGAGCAAAAAGGTGAACGAACTGACTTTATGGGAAGACCCAACAACCATCCTGAGAAGAATGAAGAAGAAATGGATTAACCTTTAACACCAAAGAGAAATGAACCAATGTAAATGCACTGCCCCAACTATCGCTACAAAAGTTAGCGAGAACGGAATATACTCATACTGCACAAAGTGTGCGGAAGAAGTAGAAACCTTTAACACCAAAGAGAAATGAAAACATTTAACGACTTGAAATTCAATGAACGAAATTATGGTGGTATTCAAGCAATCATGGATTTAGAAGATGATGTATTCATCAGTGTGGTTGCTGGTGAGAATATGTACTCTACACCGAAGAACAATCATTCAGATCCGAACCACTTTGAGGAATTTGAAGTTGCATTGATGAAAAAAGATTCAGATGGTAAGAGTGAATTCGTCACCCAAGATTATTTTCCAAATTTTGGAGACGATGTGATGGGATACCAAAATAGAGCACAAATCAACACAACTCTTTGGAGTTTTTATACTAATGTAAAAGAAAAATGAGAAAAGGTAGACACATGAGTATGTCAAGAAAATTGGAGATTGTCAGAACCGTTCTGAATAAATCCAAAGGGTTGACACAACTCCACGGTGATAAATTGGTGCACCATGTTGCCAATTCGATTACTCTTTTCGAATTGGAACAGAAAGAGAAAACAAATAATCAATCAGGTATTTAAACGAGAGTAAAATATTTCCTTAGCTTTTACTTTTTTACTCTCTTTTTGACTGAGGTATACCCCAATAATAAACATCGCTTCCCAATGGGTGCACTTATTATCTATTACGTCTACATAAACAGATTGATCTACACCAAGTTCTTGAGCTAAACCAAAATCAATCATACCGAAAACACCAATATCTTCCATTTTTAAATTTTTTTAAATATCCATTTGATAAATTCAATAATCAAATTGAAAAACCATTGAATTACTTTGTAAAGATAGTAAATAAAAATCAAAAAAAGTATAAAATTCCACATAAGTGAATTATAAAGTGTAAAATATTTATTGTAAAATATTGAAATGGCAAAATCTAAAAAGATAACCCCGAAACCACTAAGTCGCAAGTCACAAAACAAACGTCACAAAATTCAGAAAAACAATCACGAGGTATTGAGTAAATTGGAAAAATCCATATGATTCTCTTAATATGGACTATAGAAAATTAAATGATTCCGAATTGATAAAAGAATATTCAAGGATTGTTGACAAAGGCATTTACTCTCAAGTTTGTTGGATTGGAAAAAATCTTTTGGAGCGGGAAATAGAAAAAAGGAATTTGAACACTTAATATTCACACTTTTATTTTTTTATTTTAATTTTTATTGTGAATGTTTCAAAAAATAGTTTAAAAAGTGTTTCAGACGTATTGTCATGGATATTACAGGAAAAATTTGATTTTATTAATCGTGTTTTTTTTAATTATTACGTGACAGATTCATACGAAACAATCTTGACTTTGTGTGTAGAAACTACTGATAAAAAAATTTCTACAAAATTGGATAATATAAACACATTGGATTCATCGCATTTATTCGAAACTACTCAAGATAGGTGGTATTACCTTTCGGTTCACGAAGACATAATGACGACTATTGTCAGTTCAATAAAATACATTGTTGGCTTCAAAGCTCATGAATATGGTGTCAGATTTGTTTGAGGTGTATAAAAACGATATTGAATCAGATATTTGTGAATATATCACGAATCACAATAACAATTTATTTAAAGATTACCCCATTTTTTGTTTAGAAATCATTTCAAATGAGGGTGAATTTATCTTGAAATGTAATTTCATACCAACAAAAGAAAAAATAATGAAGGATGCGGACGTATATTCGATTAACAGACACTACTATTTGTTATCTTTAATGACAACCGACATAAAGAACTATGCTTTAAAATGGTTTGGTTTAAATCTTCGTATTGACTCTGATTATTTTTATGTTGATTCTAAACCTTATTATGATTATGAATCTGCTTATACCTTAGGGTTTTGAAATAAAAATCTGAGTATTTATAAAAAAAAGTATTATGTATCAAGTTTACGTGACATATATAAACAACACGGATTGGACTATGAAAGTTTCTGAACCTGAAAAGGAAACTTTAACGGTTTTACCTGACTCACAACAAAGTGTTGAGTACACAGACATTTGGTTTGAAAAAAACATGTGGATGTTCGGACCTGGAGAGTTCGATTATTTTCAGGGGGAACTAAATGTTGGTGAAATTGAAGGTGTATATGTAGACAGAGGATCGATGCAACCTGAGTGGGGACAAATTTTCGAGTTATTAATCAATGTAAATGGTGATGAAAGAATTCAGAATACCGACAAAGGTTTTCAAATGGTGGATTACGAACAATTTTCAGGAGGTACCATCACTTGGACAATTAGAAGAACTACATAAATTTTAAATTTCTACTATCATTGTTGTATGGATAGTATTAAATTTAGCGTAGGAAAAATCATAACCAAAAACGAAGATGGTGAAAAGTTTATTTGGTTATCAAATAGAAATCAAATTATAGAAACGGGTTCACAATACCTAAGATATGATGGATTAAAATATATATTACAAGTTTCAGACAAAAAATGACGTATATTTTAATTTTTATTTTACAAGTTGTTTTTAATGTATTGAAAGTGTGGGAAATTCAACTTTCTGTGAAGAAAAGTCAAAATAAATTATTGTTAAATTCAGTATTAATATCTTCTGTAACTTTAATCGCCTCGTATTATTCTCTTGATGAGCTTTTCAGTGGAAATTGGTTAGTAATTCCAATATACGTAATGGGAAGTGTTACTGGAAAATATATTGCCCTGAATTATAAAAATATATTCACCAAAGGTTGAGAACTGAGTATTTATCTTTATGAATCTAAATGAAGAAATTTCAAGACAACATTTTTTAATGCTTACTGAGGCAAACCAAAACATTAAAGGTTTGTACCTCACTTTTCCGAAAGCAGGATGGGAAACCGTTGGTGCTAAATTGATGAAATTGTTCGGAGTAGTTTCAGGAGTATTTAAAAGTTCGGGAGATGCTATCGAAAAAATCAGAAAAGTAAAAGAAAAAACATCTGAACCTTTGGACGAATTTGTTGTGGGTTCACATGGTGGTGGACAAGAACTTTTTATTTCCCAAAAAGGTGAACAACCTGATGCCTTAGTGAAGATATTGAATGAGGCTAAACCATTGATAAGTTCAAATACAAAGGTATTTTTTACTGCATGTTTTGGTGCTGATTTTTTGAAGAGATTAACAGACGCCTCTAAACAACTCGGAGGGGTTGGAGTTTATGGATCGGCAGGGGTTTATAATTATTTAACAAATCAAAGTGAGAGAGGTTTTTATTACTGTAAAACATCAAACGACGTAGAGTCAGAATTTAAAAATCTTAAAAGCACAGAATACAGTAAAACTCCCGCACCTGAACCATCGAGATCAGAATTCAATAAATTTGTTTTAGATAAGGGTTATTGTAAAAAAGTTGACAACCCACCAATAAATTGGATAAAAAATTTAATTTCCTAAAAAAACTATGAAAAAATTATTAATAACACTTATATCATCTATAATGTTGATTAGTTGTTCAAAACCACATCCCGAGAAAAACATCTTACAAATACATGAAGGTGCATATGCCTTCTGTGGAGCATCAGGAGCAGTACCTACAGGTAAAAAAATAATCGTTCAAGGAGTTGAATTTGATGAGGGTTGTGCGATTTGTCCCGTTTTAGTGGGTCCATCTATTGCCAATTTAGACATGTGGGGTGATGGAGGTACTTGGGGTAAATTTTATGTGAAAGACAATCCACAAACACCTGATGGAACAAATCAAACTGTTTGGTCCTTTTTCTGGTACTTTGATTCAACAACAGTTGTTCCACAATTCGATCCTGAATCAAAAACATGGGCATGGGAATCACCAAATAACCGTGCATTTATAGTAAACACAGACTCCGCACATACCAGTATGAGTAATATGTTTGCAATGCCTGGTCGGATTATTGATACCTTAGACAACGGTATTATCTTGGCTGAATGTTATGGACCACTTAACGAGGCTGCGGTTCCATTACGTAAAGCAATTCCTGTAAAATCAGGTATGAAATCAATTACTGCAGCTAAAAAAGGTGCACCATACCCTGTTGGTACACCAATACCAACAATGAGTGTAAAAGATGATGGATGTCCTTGTCCATTCACGGATCCTTGTATGTGTCCCTAAAAATAAATAAATAAAAAATCAAACTTATGAGTGTATTACTAAAAATCACGAACAAGACAGAGGTTCCCGTAGAGTATGCACTTTATGAGTCACCAAAGTTAGACAATAAACCTACAAAAAATGGTGTATTAAAACCTGGCGAAACAAAAGAATGGGACGAATGGCATGTTACTATTGGAGATTACTTTGTTATGGGTATTACCACAGGCGATGGTGAAAACCATGAATGGACTAAAACAAATAATAGTAGTCCTGACTTCCCAGGTTCACTTGAAATGAAAAATACCTACGATGATGATGGTGGGTTTGAAAAATGGCACGAAGGAAATTTAGATAGAAATGATTTCCAGGCTATGACAGATGATGAAATTACAGGAACTTTCGGTGAAGGATTTTGTTCAAGTGTATGTCCTTCTTTTAGTTGGGCAGGTACAAATACTCGTCACATTGAATTTATCGGTGGACCTGTATTCCTTAAGGATGATGCGTCTAATTTGTGGAAAATCGCAAGACCGGATAGTGAACATGCTGCACAGGACTTCTTGGTATATCGTTCAGCATAATTAAAATTAAAAAAAATAAATTAAAATGAAAAAATTAATGATTGCGATGATAAGTCTTATGGCTTTAGCGAGTTGTAAGACAGAGCAACTAAACACATATACTGTTGAATTTGATGTAGATTATAATGATTGTGGAGCCGACCCTCAAACTTATGTTGGTGGGGTAGACTTCGGTTCTGCTGGCGATGTAAAAGCTGGAAGAGTTTGTTCTAAGAATGGTTATAGAAATATCTCTAAGATTGAAGTGGATATTGATTTATCAGGATTGGCTCAAAGGGAAGGTTTTACCGGTGATTGGTTAAATGCTGCTTTCTACGCAGTTAGTAGCAACAAACAACCTTTAGGTGATGGAAATTATTGTGATGCCGAATTCACTCCTTCACAAGGTCAACAGGGTTACCCATGTCCTTTCTGTCAAGAGATTGATTTCTTAGAAACCAATGGACAAAAAATGTTTCAGCACACTTTACACTTAGCTGATGGTAAGAGTGGACCTCAAAGATATGAGGTTTCATATACTGAGGCTGCGAACACAGATTGTTGGCAGTGGGATGAAATGAATGCAGCAGCAACTTCTGATGGTGTTCATAGTTTGGTAGGAAAGATAGACCCGAACAAAGTATTTCATATGGTT
>Ga0222714_10001090_pt1 | contig 30711 bp, 22 predicted proteins | sample C33_3DmetaG_FD_165048 | JGI IMG/M metagenome (GOLD analysis project Ga0222714, IMG submission 165048) | Estuarine water microbial communities from San Francisco Bay, California, United States - C33_3D | ecosystem: Environmental > Aquatic > Marine > Unclassified | place: USA: California... | reverse complement strand
TTCGAATTCTGCGCGTTCGGGCGAGCCTTTGTCGATTAATGCGTTCATTAACTCGCCCGGATCGACGCGAATGAGCTGCAACGCAAACAAAATGAATAGCGGGATATCGCTCCCGGTGGCGAGAGTCGCGCCGAACGCGACGACACCGATGATGAACGACGTGCGTTTCTTCTTTTTGTCCTTTGCCAGTTCTTCTGGGGTCTTGTTTGCGTCTTCGGGCGAGAGTTTTTCAACTTCCACATCGTCGTCGAGCGTATTCGTCCACGCGCGAATAATGGCGCGCGGAAGCAACGTCGCCGGCGCAATGTAAAACCCGTACGCCATGAGCATCGCCGCGGGCGCTAGTACAAAACCAATCAATCCTCCTCCTCGCAAAGCCCCGATGGCTTTCATTAACGTCGTCGATGCGCTCGTCAACAACGTCGCCAACGCCAACGCGCCAAAAATCACAACCGTCGCTCGACGAACCATTCTAATCACCTTCCCCTTACGCCCGCCAATCCACCGCACGGCGTACAGCAAAGGACACAACAACAACCAAAAGCTACTCCCTTCACCCCCGAGCGCGCCGGCTGGGAGCAGTAACATGTACCCGAGGTGAAAATCAAGCCACGCGCTGCGACACGCTCGCGAAAACGTAAACGGCGCGTACTTCCCTTCATGCTTCACCACCGTGCGATTCGCATACCACCACTTGCGAACGACGTACATTAATGCAAACATCGGTAGAAACACGAACGCGAGCCATTGCGCGCCGACGATGGGGACATCACGACTCTCGCGAAGCATCGCTCCGGTGTAGAAGACGAGCGTCGCCGCGAGCGGGTTCAAACGCCCGAAAAACATCGGCACGGCGTCGAGCGCGCGTGGATACAGCGCGTCGGCGATCGGTGCGATCGTGTCTGGCATTTCTGGGCGCGCTTCAGCGCCATCAGAGGCGTCAGCGGCGAGAGACGACGACGATGCGAAGACGCTGCGATGACGCTGCGATGACGACGCTGAAACGACGCGGTGCGCGGGCGGTGCGCGCGCACGCGCGCCCCGCAGCGCGCGGGTGTGCGTAAGGAACACGCATGCGTGCGGCGCGCGAGCGATGACGCGCATCGGGCGAGGTGCGAGCGCGCGGCGATATGTGGCGATGTGAGCCGGAGCCGCTGAAAGATATTTCGACAAAGACGGCGCGCGACGTTTCACGCGTTATAAATAAATGTGTGGTTTTGAATTAAATATGAACTAGTAATAATGCGCCGTGCCCGTGCGCGAGCAATGCGGCGATGGCGATGACGATAAAGCCGCGGTGGAAGACACCGACATTGACAATGATTGCGTCTGCGTTTCGGTCGTCTTGGTTGTTAAAACTTGAAATTCGGCTCGGTCGCATCCTTCGGGAACATGGCGTGGAGCTTGACGCCAGCGAGGGTGGTGAATACCGCCTTGGCGCCTTCTCCAATGAAATCTGCGCTCGCGGTGCTCGCGGTGGGGGTGATGACGCAGTTCATTTCCGCACCGACGGCGGCGCGAAGGCCGACCAAGGAATCCTCCACGACGACGCACTTGGACGCGGGCAAACCAACCTTTTCGCGCGCCAAGTTATAAATGAGCGGATCGGGCTTCTTGCGCGTGACATCATCACCCGCCATGACGACATCCATCTTGCTCAAGCGCTCGACGCCGACGACGGAGTTGACAACCTTTTCAAATCCCGCCTTGGTCGCCGCGCTGCAAATGCCGACGGCGATGGACGGATCCGCGATGGCTTCATCCATCAATTCCAAAATCCCCGGTCGCGCCTCAGCAACTTCCTCAACGATTTTCTTATAAAATACCGTCTTTTGATCTTGCAAAGCGTCGACAAGCGCGTCACGCTCCGCATCCGTCGTCGGCGCCGTCGGAAACAACGACGACGTCGGCCACGCGTTTTGATTAAAATGCCACTTCATCTTCGGCTTCCCCCCACCCACGGTGTTTTGCAACACATCATAGTACTCAACCACCCAATCCACGCGCTCACCATCGATGCGCACGTCGTAGTGTTCGAACGCACCGTTATACGCCAACCGGTGCAACTCCTCCGTCTCGACAATCACCCCGTCGCAGTCAAACAACAACGCGAATCGCGCATTCGTCGTGTTCGACGCGCACGCGCGCACCGCCCCACGCCGAGCACCGCACATTTTCTTCGACGTCGTCGACGTCACGGGCGACGCACGCACCGCCACCGACGCCCGCGCGCACGAAGACATCATCGTTCCAAGTGATTCAACTCCACAAAGTGGATAACAACCGATGAGCTCACCTCTCGTTCCACGACGCACTGGGGCGTTTCAACGCACGAAACCAAAGTCGCGAACGGAACAAAATACGCGCGACGCACGGGCGCGGCGTCGAGGTGTGGCGACGCCTCGCGCGGCGTCGGCGGCGGCGTCCACCTCCAGCAGGGGCCCATGCCACGCCACTAATGTATCACATACCATCACCATGCACATCTCATCTATATACACCAGCCACAGTACGATACAATCTCGCGTGTCTGTGGATAAAAATCGCAGATGTCGCCACATAAAAATAAACTCGGACACTTGGTCAGTATACGAGTACACACTCCATCCATGATTCGACCCGCGTGGGATTCTGCGGATCTCGTCAGCGCCAGAGCATTCGCGCGATCGCGCGCCACCGATCCGGCATACCCGCACACGCCGTCGCCGTCGCCCTCCGTCGTCGACTCCGCGCGCACCCACAGAGAAAAAAACCTTTACACTTTTTTTTTCTACTCATCATCACCATGTCCACGTTCACGGTTTTCGCCGCCAAGGCCCCGATGAAGGCGCCGATGAAGAAGCCGATCGCCGCGAAGAAGCCCGCGTTCGGGGCCAAGAAGGCCCCCGCGCCGGTGCGCCGCGCGCCCAAGGGCGACGACGAGCTCGCGCTCCCGGGCACCGAACGCCCCAGCTGGCTCGACGGCTCCCTCCCGGGCGATCGCGGGTTCGATCCGTTCGGATTGGCCAAGCCGACCGAGTACTTGCAAATGGATCTCGACCGGCTCGATCAAAACGCCGCGACGAACCCGTCGGGGCGCGTGATTGGCAAGTTGAAGAAGGTGGACAATAAGCCGCAAGCGCGCACGATTGTGGTACGTCGTTATGTCGTGTGGAAAGTCTGTCGTCGGTTGCGTGCGGGCTCGCGTGGCGCCACGCGTCGACGGCGACGGCAAAGCGCGGCGTGCATCACCGTATCTCGTTATCCGTATCTTTCATGTGAAGTTTGAGCGCGCGCGTGGGGACTGACAATTATGCGTGTTTTTCGATGCGTTTTTTCGACGCACACAGCCGTACAACGAGTCTTTCGATATCATGCGTTTCCGTGAGTGCGAGTTGTTGCACTCGCGCTGGGCCATGCTCGGTTTGCTCGGCGCCGCCGCCGCCGAAGCCGCGACGGGTGTCTCGTGGGCGGATGCCGGCAAGGTGGAACTCGAGCAACCGCAATACCTCGGTTTCCCGTTGCCGGGTTTGACCGTCACGTCGTTGACCGCGATTGAAGTGTTGCTCATGGGTTACCTTGAAGTCGCGCGTTCGGCGGAACTCGATCAAGACAAGCGCATGTACCCGGGTGGTCCGTTTGACCCGCTCGGCTACTTGGCCAACGCCGACGCCGAGGAGGCGTTCCGCTTGAAGACGGCGGAGCTCAAGCACGGACGTCTCGCAATGGTTGGTATGGTGATCATCTCTATCGAAGCTGGCGCTGGTAAGTCTGCGCTCTTCTTCGCGCAATAAATATTCTATTGCGTATTATGTGAGAGTCACGAGGAGGCGAGCGCCGAGCCGAGACGTTTATGGTCTCAGGTTTCGAGCCTTCGCCCCGTCGCGCGAACCACTAGCGAACATCTAGCAATTCGATCGTCACCGCGACCGCGGGTGTCGCGCATGACACGCGCGCACATGGCACATGGCACACGTGTGTGCGTGCGCGCGTAGCGGCACCAGAGAGCGATGACAATCGGTGCGTGTAATTGAAACGCCACGAGCACGAAAAAAACTTCTAAACTTTCTCCGCGCGCGACGCGGCGCACGTCATTCATCCACGCTCGCGTCGCCGCACTCGCGCGCACCCGAGTCACACGGCACCGACATGCTTCACGCCATCGCATCGACGTCCGCGGCGCGCGCGTTCGTGCCGCACGCGTCGACCTCGTCGTCGTTCAACGCGCGCGCGCGCTCGAGGGCGCTCAGCCCGCGCGCAAGCTCCACGCCGCTCCGCGCGCCCGTGACGCGCGCCGTCGCCGTCCCAGCGCTCGCGCGCGTCGCGCACGCGTCGACGCGCGCGTCAGCCGCGCGGCGCGCGCGCGTTCGCGCGCATGCGAGCGAGAAAAGCGCGGGCTTGAGCGCCGGCGCGGTGGCTTCGGCGGCGTTATCCGCGACGCTCGCGTGCGCGTACGCCGCGTTGGTCTATTTCGCCGGTTGCAACGCGTTCATGTGGGCGTTAGACATCAGCGCGCCTATCATTGAACAGCCGCTCCCGTTCGTGCTCGGTCGGTTGTTCGTGGCGATCGGGATGACCACGCTCGCCGGGTTGAACTTTTATCCGCAGGCGAGGAAACAGTTGGGTTTATGTTTGCGTTGCGCGACGTCGAGCGAGTCAGATGCGGCGACGAAACAGTTTGCGGGCATATTCGCCGCGAAAGTGGTAGGAAAGATTGTTCTGGAGTTCGTCGCGTATTGGTACGCGTTGACGGCGTTTACGCCGTGTACGGTATCGATGGAATTGTGCGCGTATTACGCCGTAGCGTTTGTCGGCCACGCGGCGTTCATGGCGTCTTCGGGTCGGGTTTTAGGCGCATCAGGATCGATTGAGACCATTCCGCAAAACGTGCGCGTACTTATTGGATCATTTGACTTGGTGCTCGCGGCGTTGTGCGTGGCGACGTCGAGGCTGGCGTTGGCGGGATGGGGCGTCGCGAGCGCCGCGTGCGGGACGGCGTTTTTGGCGCTCGCGTTGTATTTTACGTTTGAAAACAAACAAAAGCCGCAAGTCGCGAGCACGTAGCCAATCATCGAATTCGAATTCAAAAACCATTGGATGCTTTGTTAATATTCATATATCGTCATCATGTATCACACGCCGCATCGGGCGTAGCAACGCGCGCGCGAGCGGCATACCGTAGAGCGCGACTCGCGCGCGCGTTCGCGAACCATGCGCGGTCCACCCAACGCCGCCCTGCTCCGCCGCGTCGCGCAGTTCACCACATCGTCCTCGTCCCGTGAGGGTTTACCTTTCATTTTACCCCCCATCGATGTCGCGTACGACGTGGAGACTGCTGAACGCGCGCTCGCGGCGAGAGGCTTTGCCCCAGCGACGTCGCCGCGCGAGGGCGAGCTCTCGCTCGTAGGTTTCGATATCGAGATGCGTCCAAACTTTTCCGGGGGCGCGGCGAAGAATCCACCCGCGTTGGTGCAGGTGGCGAACGCGACGGGGTGCGTGCTCGTGCACTTGGCGTCGATGCGTCCCGAAGTTCCTCCGACGCTGCGGGCGATGTGCGCCGACGCGCGAATACTATTCGTCGGTACGGGCGTCGCGCACGACATGCAAGACATGCAACGCGCGCTGGGTGTGGAGTGTAAGGGGTATGTAGATACTGGCGCGATTGCGCGCACGTTTGGGCATAAGAAGTTTGGATTGAAGGCGATGAGCTCGTACTACGGGTACGACGCCGACAAGCCGAAAGCGACGCAAACGAGTAATTGGGAACGAGGGCCTTTAGATGACAAGCAAATACGGTACGGTGCGGAAGATGCCGCGCTTGGATTGTGGGTGTTAAAGTGTATGCATAATGAGCGCGGGAAAGGGAGCGAGTTGATGGATTGGGTGGCGGCGTTTGCCAACGCGCCTTCGGCGGATGCGTTGGCGAGGCGAGCGCGCTCCGCGAATGTTCCAAAAGTTGTCGCTGACGCTTTGGTGGATTACACCAAGGAGGAACGCGCCGAGGCGCGCGAGAAGTGGGTGTCGAAAAAAGTGCATCGCGGGAAAAAGCTGTTATCGAGTATTTTGAATGGGAAACTACATCCCGTGACGGCGGCGTCTTCGCTGGCGGATTGTTTTCGAGCACCTCGCGCGCGTCAAACATCCGTCGTGTGGCACGTCGAGCAGCCGCCAGATAAGTCGACGTTTAAGGCTACGATACGGATAGGGTCAGAGCTCGCGGGTGTCGCATCGGCGACGTCGCTCAAGGCGGCGAAATTCGAGGCGGCGCAGACGGCCTTGGCCGCGCTTCGTTCGATGGATCCAGACAAATGGCTCACAAAAGAATTAGAATTGGTGTGCGATGTCTAAGCCGCAGTAGCATTTATTGTAGTAGTACACACGTTGTAGAAGGTTTCATATCGCGCCGCGGGTCGTTCCAATCCGGCTCATTTTCGAGCATTTCATATGTTGTGTGTAGTGTCATTACAAGCATCGATGATGCGTCATTACAAGCATCGATGATGCGTCATTACAAGCATCGATGATGCGTCATTACAAATTGCCGTTATCGCTCGGTCGACCGTAGACGATGTTCGCTCCCGGTTGCGTAAACACGCGACCCGGTTGCGAAGGCGTTCTCTCCTGCGTCGTCCTCTGCGCCTGCGTCACGACGGCATCGGCCGGCAACACGCGCGTCTTGTCGGTAACTTCATCATAGACAGCCACGATGTCTGGCTTGGTGAGCGTGTTGCGATCCTTATCGATGGCGTAGCAAATGAAAACCGCGTCGACGCACGAGAGCAAAATGTTAAAGAAGAACGAAAGCACAATCCACGACGAAATAAACGCCGAGAAAAACACCACGCCGCCGTAGCCGCTCACGTCCACGTTGGCGATGGACATGGTCAAACGCGACATCCACGTCACGATGCTTGAATACGCCAAAGAAAGGAATACCGCAGCCAAATTGAGCACCATTTCCGGCAACCACCAGACGCGAACGGCGCTCAAAAAGTTGTCATTCAACAACCGCGTCACTTCTCGTCCAGACGTGCACAAATCCTCACCGGAAATCGCGCACTGAATTGTGGCGAAATTCGTGAGCGCTTCGATGATCTCACCGATGCAATCCATGATGGTGGTGACGATGCACGCCAAGACCGCCATGAAGCCTTCGCTTCGTCGTCGCGCGCGTTCGTTGAGCTGTCGCATAACCGACACCGCGGTGAGCACCAACGCTCCAAACGCCAACGACCCGAAAGAATTGCTCCACGCGTGCCCGATAAACGTGCGCGTCGTACCCACGAACGACGTCGTGCCTACTGGGGCAAAATACCACTTCGATACCGTGCCACCGATGACAAAGTTGCGCGCTTGAGCAAACGTCAACGCCGTCCACGCGGCGACGAGCGGGGCAAACGCCAAAAACGGCGGCACCCACGCGTCGAGCTTCCACGCGCAGCACCGGATGGGGTTCGTCAAATCATCCGCCCAATAACACGCACCATCTCGATAGATCATTTCATCCGGCGCACCAGTGGCGACGACTGAGCCGTTCATCGACGCGAACATCACGCACGCGCCCGCGACCAACAAGCTCGAGCACAACCCGAGCCCCGCGAACGTGGACACCGTCACCAAATGAGGGTTATCTTTCAACGCCGTCGACGCCGCGGCGAGCAACTTGGCCACGAGTTCGACCCTATCCTTCGTCCTCGTCATCCAAAACGCCCATAATCCGGCGAGCGCGATGAAAATCACCCCGCCGGCGATGGAACCGCTCGCGAGCAAGATTACCCCGAGGGTCAAACAAATTCCACATTCCGCCCAAATCATCCCCCAGGTCATCATCCGCGGATGATTCTTAAACAAATGTATCGTCATCAACCCTAACACAATCGCACCGATGGATACCGCGATCGCCGCTGGCGTTTCGCTCGCCGCGAATTGTTCGCTCTCCTCGTCGTCATCCGACGACAACACCATCCGTCGCCTCACCGCGCGCCCATCGCTCGCGTGACAGCTCCCATACTGCTTCAACACATCGCTCGACATCAAATCTAACGCATCGCGCGGGGCGTTGCTCGCGCCCACGACGCCGCCGATCAGAACGAGCGCCAGGCACCCGATGAGCGCGCGTCCGAATGCGACGTCTCGCGGCGCGCGAGATTCGTCATCCGCGCCGCTCGATCGCGCGTCGCCGGGCGCGCCGGCGCGCAGGAACGACGCGCGATCGTCGTCGTCGGATGGGATGAGGGTTTCGGGCGCGAACGCGGGCGGCATCGCGACGCGCGAGGGCGGCGAATGGCGACGTCGGGACGACGATTCGGCGTCGGAAGTTCCGACGGGATCGTGAACTGGGCACCCTGTTCGGGCGTGGATATGGGTGCCTGGTTTTGTATATCGTCGCCCTTCAGGCGCGCGACGACGACGACGACGCGCGACGGGGGCGCGGATGGACGCGAGATGTGTGATTATGTGCGTGCATGCGTTACAACGCGGTGGCGGTGCGAGTCGCGGGGCGAGTCGCGGGGCTAGGCGGGGAGGTTTTTTGGGGCGAGGAGGGGCGCGCGCGCGGGGTCGTCGCCGCCGCCGTCGCCGCCGCCTGGTGCGGCGCGTGCGCGCGACGGCGCGGTGGTGGTTTTTGTGAGTTCGCGCACGGCAGCCGCGTCGAGGGCTTTGGCGTGGTTGAAAAAGACGAAACCGACGACGGCGACGGCGTAGCCAAAGATTTCGAGCGCGGATACGTCGTCGCCGTAAATGACCACCGCGGCGGCGATGACGACGACGTTCTTCAGCTGCGACATGGTTTTCACCATGAGTGAGCCCGCGTGTTTGACGACGCCTAGGCACACGTAGTTTACGGCGAACCCGAACGTGGCGCAAATCGCAAACAGATACCAATACTCTCTAAACGCGCGCGCGTTCTCGCCACCCTTGAGGAGCTCTTCTGTTTCAAACACCGCACTCAGAGCCATTAAGAACACCAACGTCGCGGGCGAAAAGTAATACATGCCGTTGAACAGTGAAAACTTTCTGTTGGCAATCAAATACTGAATGCCGACGGAGCGAAACGCCTCGGCGACTTCAGCCACGAGCATGCACGCCAAACCAAACACCGTAACGTGTGCCTCGCCCCATGACGCGATGAAACACCCAAACATCACCACACTCAGCGTGCTCATGATTCGCGCGCTCCAGCGATCGAGCCCAAACCCAACTAGAGTAAAATACGTCACCACGGGCGCGAACGCCTTGAGCATCTGTATAAAACTCAAACTCAAATAAAAATACGCCACGTTCGCCGCCGCTAAACTCAACGCCGTGCACGCGCCTATGGGTAATATATTCGCACACCACTCCCCAAACGTCAACTTGTGCGATAACGGCTCCATACCCGTGTGTATCGCCACCGCCGCCGCGCCCCAGCCAAACCAACTCCCGAGCGAGCTCACGAATATCGGGCAGTTAAAGCTCGTCTCCGTGATCAAGTGCTTGTTCGCCAATATCAGCACCGTGGCGAATATCAAATATAACACCGAATACGTCGCCGCCTTCGTCGCGCTTCCCGCGCCATACGTCGACAGCTCCATGTGATCTACACCAACCAAAGCGCCAACACTATACACTACTAATTTTCAATCAATCAACGTATCAAACCTCCTCCTCGTCGTCCTCGTCGTCGCCGCACCACCGAACGAGTCTACTACCACCCCGTCGTCTCCCTCGTCGTCCTCGTCGTCGCGTGCGACTCGTCAACGTCGTGGTATGACGTCGCGACGGCACCATTTCATGCAATTGCATTTTTTCGTACTCGAATCATATCCTCTGGTCATAATTGGTCGCTGAGTCCCTCCGTCTGAAAAGTTTCTCGCAGAAAAGTTCAAGCCTTCTCCGCCTCATTCCTCGATGCGCGCCTGCGCGAGCGATTGTGCGCGCGCGTACGTCCGCTCGTCGCTCGCGTCACCGTCACCGTCACCGTCGTCACCACCGCGCGTCGTCGCCGGTCGGGGATTCGCGACGCCCCGGGCGCGCCCGACGCGCGCGCGTGCGGTGGCGGCGGCGAGCGCGAGCGCAGACACGATGCGCGCCGCCGTGATGGCGCGCCGCGGCGTTCGCGGCGCGTGCGCGATGCGCGGAGGGTGCGATGTGGTGTGGCGGAGCGGTGCGCGCGCGGGGATGCGCGCGATCGGCGCGCACGCGGGGGCGAACGGCGTTGGATTGGATGATGAGGTAGGGCGGCGCCGCGCGCGCGCGGTGGAGCTTTTGGTTTTTTTGCGCGTGATGCGACGCGTGTGCCCGCGTTTGAGACGCCGATGATGCTATATACTGCGTTATCTTCCTTATTAGAGCTTCACCGAGACGCTTTCGGGCTGACGCGTGAGCAACCTATGCGGCAAACTTAACAACATTGAGGCGTCGTCGAACGCGGGTACTTTTTTTTTGCTTCTTCTTCGTCTTCTTTTGATGCATCGCTTCGCTTCGTAAACGCAACGCAACGCGGTAACTGACGGGGCGTTTTATCATTGTACTTTTCTCAGACTATACATCCGAAAGTCACCGCGGCGTTGCGGAATTTGGGATTTACCGCGCTCACGGAGATTCAAGCCGACGCCGTCCCGGCGGCGGCGGCAAACGTCGACGTCGTCATCGCCGCCGAGACTGGGAGCGGGAAGACGCTGTGTTATTTAGTGCCGATATGGAGTAACTTGTTGAGACAGCTCGAAAAAGATTCCGCGAGTGGCGTGAGTAAGGCGGACGATGGGGAGATTAAAACAAAGACGGGGGCGTTGATTTTGTGCCCAAACGCGACGTTGTGCGAGCAAGTGGCGCGGGTGGCGGATTCGCTCATCGATACCGCCACGGGCGAGCCGCTGTTGCGCACGCACGCGTTGACGCCCGAAACCGGTACGCCGTTTACGAACCCGGATGTGTACGTCACCACACCCGCGCGCGCGATGGATGATTTGTTGCGGTTTCGCGACGGACATTGGCGACGCGGCGGTTTCGCGCCCATCGCGCAAACATTACGCCACGTCGTGTTCGATGAAGCCGATATGCTGTTCTCGGGTGGATATTTAAAACCATTACGTGCGTGCTTTGACGTGTTGTACCGCGAGGAAAAGCTCGCGAGCGAAGGATTTTTTGTGAATGAATTGGAATTTATAGCGAATCAAGAAAACGCGGCGCAGGCGGCGGCGGATGCGTGGGACGGCGATGCTGAACGCGGTGAAGCGGATTATGAGCGCGATTGGCGTAAAGATCACGACGGACCATCACGAAAACGTGGACCTGCACTTGGGGGCAAAGGTAAGATGGGCCAAGGCGAAGGTCGCGACTTTAGGCGACAGTACATTTTCGCCGCCGCCACGGTGATGAGCAACGGCAAGAAAACTCCTGGAGCAATGATCAAGTATGGGTTTCCGGACGCGAAGTGGATTGAAGGACGTCGCTTACACCGCTCAGTTGCAAGCGTGAACCAAACATGGATCGATGTCACGATGGAATCGCGCGCGGGCGAGCTCGCCCGAGCGGTCGGTCTCGCCGCCGGCGCCGCCGCCGGCTCTGAGACAAAGACGATGGTATTCGTCAACACCGCTGCTGCTGCGGATGAAATCGCGCGCGAATTCAACGCATTAGATTTACGTGCGGCGGCGTTTCACGCCGATATGAATAGCGTCGAGCGCGCTATTCGCTTGAATGATTTCGCTGAAGGTAAAGTCACCGCGTTGGTGTGCACCGACAGCGCCGCGCGAGGCGTCGACATTCCCGGCGTCGAGCACGTCATCCAAGCCGAATTCGCAGGCAACGCCGTCGATTATTTGCATCGCATAGGGCGCACCGCGCGCGCCGGTGCCACTGGACGCGTCACGAATTTATGTTTACCCGGAAGCGCCGAGCTCGTGCGCGCCGTCCGCGAAGCCGAAGCCAAAGGCGAATCTGTCGAGAGCGCGTTTAGCCGCAAGCGCTCATTCAGGAAAAAATTTAAAAAGTATGGAGAAAGCAGAAAAGGCGTCGCCGACGAGTCCCTTCGTCGTCGCCGTTAGTTTTAAACATTTGTGTAACATCTACCGTAGTACAGTACGCTTCGCCCGCACATCGCGTCGCGTCGCGCGTCACGTCGCGCGTCGCGTCGCGGCAAGCATGCGCGTAGACGTCGACGATGACATCATACACGCCGCACTTCCGTCATCCGCGCAGGTACGCGCGCGCGCGCATCGAAAATCGCGCGTCGTGACTCCCCCGACAGCTCGAGCTGAATTTAAACGCATTCGTTGCGCTCACACGCGTGTTTCGTCGCGCACGCAGGATCTCATCGCGCGCCGGGCCGCGCTATTGAAGCATCGCGATGCGCTCGTCGATGCGTTGTCGCGCGTGAGCGTGCGCGCGGGCATGGCGAGCGATGGACGGTGGTGTGACCTCGTCGACGCGCGCGAGGCTGACGAAGACGCGAGACGCGCGTCGACGCCGATGCGTGGCGTGTATTCGCTATCCCCAGGCGCCGAGCGCGCCGCGGCGTTAGCGTGCATACAAGGAGCGACGATTCCGATGGATAGCTTTGACGTTGCAGGCGCGAATGCGGGTGAGCTGGACGACGACGCGAGCGAACCGACGGCGCCGACGGCGCCGCGTACAGACGTCGAAGGACAGGAAGACGACGTTCGGCGGCGTACGATTGATTTGGCGTCGCCAGTATTCGTACACGACACCACGCCTGCGTCAGTGCATGATTCGGGGAGTGATGCGCGTCGTCCTTGGGCGGCTGATGGAGACGAGGGCGAGGACGCGTCGGCTGGTCGAATGGAATCGAAGCGCGCGCGCGTTGAAGAGACGCCTTTGGTCGCCTCTCCTCACGCATCGCGCGATGATGGCATGGACGATGACAGGTGTGATGGTGGTATCGACGGCTCTGACGCGCGTGAGGGCAGTCCGGGACGAATGTTACGATTTAGCGTGGGCGGCGCGGCGAGCGACGATAGCGCCGAAAAACGAGCCACGAGAGCCGAGCGCGCCGCGACATCTCGGCGCGTGTTCTCTTCTACGTTTAACAGTGGTGTGCCCAAGACGGTCATTTTGAGCGCTGATTGCGATGATGACCAACGCTATGTGACTTTGGGTGTCGTGGTGGAGTTTCCGAGCGACGGAGGCGCGTCGACGAGTCAACATTCGAGCGCCGACGACGCCGATGTCGACGCTATGGATGTCTTGGTATTTCGCGTGGGCGTTGCCGGCGATGCGCGCGGTTCGAACAAGTGCTTAGGTGCGTGCTCGGTGTTCAAGTCGTCTACCGCTGGTCGACGGGTGAGTCGTAGGCGGTCATCCTTGACGGCGCCCGTTCGCGCGCCGAGCGCTGACGCGGTGTTCGTGAGCTCGAGCGGGCGTTTCGTGTTCGCGCCGCACGTGACGGATGGTATGCGCATCATGCGCGTGAACGGGATGCCGAATGGTGATGATTCACCACTGAGTGTTGATGACGAACGAGAACAACGTTTAGAGTGTGGATTTCGAGTCGTGCGCGTCGCCGCGCGACGCGTCGCGAATGATTTCCTTCTCGCCGCCGCGGGCGAGGACGGCCAGTGCGTCGTATGGTCTTGGACCGCCGCTTTAGAGGGCGACAATGAAGAAGACATGTTTACTCGCGCACCGACGGAAACAGTGGCACTTCCCGACGTGTTATTTCGAAACGTTGCTCCAAAGCCCGGAGCGCCGACGAGTTTAGCGTGGATTAGCGCGGCTTCGACGCCCAAACTCGTCGTCACCCTCGATCACGCGCTCATCGCCGTGTGGAACGTGCGCTTAAAATCGCTCGAACGCGTGTCGTACGTCATGGAACACGACGTGCGGTGCGTGGTGCCCATTCATTTCGAAGGTTTACCCGCCGCGGATGGCGAAGACGCCGCTATTCCGGCACTCGCCATCGCGACCAAGAAATCCGCGCCGAGCGAGTCGTATCGATCGACTGAAGACTGGACCACAGTCGACGACACATATCGCGATACCAACGTATGCGCTGCGCTCCTTCGTTCGCACGGCGTATCCATAGGCTCGACAATTTTTGACGACGTACCAGACGCGAACGCGTTGGCATCCGGCGGCGACGTCGCCTGCGTTGGCACTCGCGACGGCACCGTGCTCGCCTGGAACGTGCGCACTGGTCATGTTGCATTGCACGCAATATTAGATGAATACGATGACGCCATGTCGCCCGCCATTACGCGCGTGGCGTGCCATGAAAACGTCGTCGTCGCCTCGTGCGGCCGACGCGTCGAGTGCTTCGTCGTCGACGACGTCAACACGCGCAGTACAACTCAAAACCACGCCACACCACCATAGTCATTCATTCATCGCATTGTCGCACACATCACACGCAGCTTTAAAACACTCTGCTACTAGTACGTATTACAACTTTTCTCTCCTCCGGCGCTCGAGCCTCTACCACACCGGGCGCTTCCCCTCTTGCAAAGGAAGGGAATCCGCATCCACCACCGTCATGCGCGCCTTATCCTTCAACCAATACTTATCCACCTTTGTGGGTTGGTCCCAATTATCCTTCCTGCGACGTTCGGCGAAACCGTACGCGGTGAGTCAGTCTTTGGTCGACGCGTTTTCGAGCTCGAGAAACCCCGCGAACCAATCTCTTCGCCTCGACTTCCCACGCGCGCGCGCCGTCATCGTCGACGCGCTCAGCGCGCGCGACGCGTCGCTCTCGCGCGGCTCTGGCGTTGCCATCGCGCGCCGTCATCCGCATCCCGCCCCCGTCGTCGCGCGAAGACCGAACCCGCGCGAAGATCGATCATCTTCATCATCATCTTAGCACCACCCGCGACGCGACGCGCGTTCGATCGAACGCATCGAGCGCACGTACAAGCTATCACACTTCGCCGTGACCGTTTTCACGTGCGCCGCTCGCGCCTCGGCGCGCGCGATGTCGTCCTGAATGCCGCTCGCGATGAATCGCGTTAAAAAACCCATGGCGCGGCGCACTGTGACGCCACATTCGCACCCGTCGCATCGCTCGACGCCGTCGTCGCGCGCGCGCGATGGCGTCGGCGGTGCGCGCGCAGGGCGATGCGGTCGGTGCCGACGCCGTGCGCGCGGTGTTCGCGCGCGCCATCGCGGCGATTGTGCGACAGTTTGCGTGCGATGGGACGGACGAACGAGACATTGGCGACGCGCACGCGCGCGCGGCGCTGCTCTCGATGCGTCGCGCGTTCGCGGGCGATGGCGGCGGTGCGGTTCTTGATGCGGCGCGCGGCGGTGAGGCGTCGGACGCGGAGGACGCGGCGGTGAGGGGGTTTGTCGCGGATGAGCGCGTGGCCAACGACGCGGTGTATCGCGCGCCGTCTAAAGGTTTAGAGATTGTTCTTGACGCGTGCTCGCGATGCGAGACGATGAGCGTTGCTGGGGAGATTGGCGTTCTTGGATTGGCGCTGCATGCGATGGATGAAGACGTTGATGGTGGGCGGCTGTGGGCGCGAGGCGTCGCGGCGTGTAACCGTTCGCTGCGGCGGTTGACTGGGGAGCGTTTGGCGTCGGATCGCACGCTCGAGCGGTACTATCGCGGTGTGCTCGCGCGGTTAGACGAGTTTAGAATGTGCTACCGAGATAGTTTGCGGCTGGCGTTCGCGCGCGTGTGCGGGGCGAGGCAAACTGAGACGCGAGAGACGTGCTGGGTGCTGCTCAAGCTCGCGTCGTTTGAGAAAGTACCCGTCGTCCGTGCGGCGTTGGTGTCAGCGATTGATGCTTTAGGTGGCCCGCACGAAGACACTGCGGTTGAATTTAGTAGAATGTTCTTCAACGCATCGGAGAAGAGTTCGATTGTTCGCAAACGAGCGCTCGAGGCGGTGCGTCGGTTACGGGGACCGAAACATAAATGGTTGGTGGAAAAAGTTGCGTGTAAACGCGCGCTCGAGCTCGGGAAAAACGATCCAGAGCTGCGTCAGATCACGTGCGAGGCGTTACAGCGGTTATGGGAAGGGCGAGAAGGCGATCCGGCGACGGATGGGTCGGATGACGTTAGATTGTACATGACGGTGGAATTTGTCGGCGCGTTGACGACGGACGCAGACGCGGATGTTCGCGCCGCGGCGACGCGGTGCTTGGGTCATCTTCGCGCCGCAGCCGCCGCAAAAGTCAAGCTGATACACGCACGCGTAGAAGATGTTGACGAGGGTGTGCGGGATGCGGCGGCAGAGGCGCTCATCGCGCTCGGCTTTGTCAACGCCTCGACGGGAACGTTCAAGGCTCGAGGCAACTACAAGCCATCGAAGTTTTCGGCGAATAAGAACTTCTTCGCGGCGTTGACTGGAGATGTTGAGAATATTTCGACGTCGAGGGTGAAGATTCCGATTGGCGCCATCGTTCGCGTGTGGTGGGAGCTTGATGAAGAGTACTATGAAGCCAAAGTCAAGGCGTACGACAAGGCGACGCGCATGTACACCATCGTATACATAGAAGATGGCGTGGAAGAAGTTATGAATTTCCGTAAAGAAAAAGTAGATTTAAAGCACAAGTTGGGTAAAAAGCGAGCGACGTGGATTCCTTGCGGTATGGTGCCTAGACAAAAGAAGCAAAAGAGCGCCGACAACGCCACTGAAACACGTGGCCGCGCGTCTCGACACGTCGAACGGCCCATTCGCGAAGATCTTCCTGGTGATTGGCGTAATTACATCGCGGAATTACATCGGGATAAATCAGATTGTCAAGTCGGTGGGCGTGTGCGCGTGTATTGGCCACTCGATAAGGCTTGGTACGTCGGCCAAATTCGGGCGCACGTCGCCGGATCGGACAAGTACTCTGTGCATTATTACGAAGACGACTGCGAAGAAGAGCTTGATTTCGCCAAAGAAAAGGTACAAGTGTATATTTTAAACCCAGATGTACGACCGCCTTCCGTGCGAGGAATAGAACCTATGCGCCTGGAGGTGTACACGGGACCCGAAGACAAGCGCACGAGCGGATGGTTCGAACCAGGCATGCCAAGGGGCTACGAATGCGTGTCGTATGTCAACGAAGAAGGCACCAAGGTCACGGCTCGCGCGACACAGTTTTGTACGTATTTTAACCCAGACATCGACAAGGGCTCGCGATGGCGTCGTGAGATTTACATCAAAGCCGATGGCGTCGACGGCTTGGACGACGACGCGTCGTTGAACGACTGGTTCAAAATCCAGGGCGAGCGGTGGAGCTATGCCGTCGTCGGCCAAACTTTCGAGATTAACACCAACGTTGACATGCGCGATTTCCGCGACGACGACGACACCAAAGACCGCGATCCGGTGTGGCAACTTGTGAAAATTGTCGATTATAACAACCCGACGGGTGAACATCAAGTCGTCAACGTCGACGCCGACGGCAAGCCAGATCGCGACCAAGCCATGTGGGTGCCCTTGATCACCCAACACACGCGGTGATTTCGTGAAAGTCCGCGCACGACTAGTAGTGTACAATAGACATATACAAGAACCATGAAAATGATGAGCCGTCAGTGGCTTTTCATCAGCCGCCCGAACGGCGCGCGCCCCACACCGCGCCTCTCGCGCGTGTCGTCAACGCCTCACGCGCATAACCTCGCACCGCACACGTCGCGGCATGTATAGAACCATGACCCTCGTCCCGTCGTTTGCACGCGCGCTGCGTATCACAGCGCGTCCGACGTCGCAGCCGCCGTCCCGCTGGGTCGTCGTCTCCAGCCGTCAGCGTCGCCAAAGCCACCGCAAGGTCGACGGCAACGGCGGCGAAGATTACACGCGCGTCAAGCACCAACCTGATGCTAACGCGCACCCGTCGCACGCAATTCCAGACGACGTCGTACCGCCGCCGCACGACGCAAAGAGAAAGAAGAAACCAGTGGCGCTGCTGCTCGCGTACGTCGGCGGCGCGTACAAGGGTAACACGCACAACTCGCAAGGTCCGCGAGGCGACACCGTAGACGATCACATTGAGGATGCTTTGTTTGCGTGGGGTGGGATTTTGCTGCCAAACTATCGCTCGCGCGGGTTGCAGCGATTGAAGTGGAGCCGGTCGAGCCGCACCGATAAAGGCGTGAGCTCGTTGTGCACCGTGGTGAGTTTACGTGCGGAAATCGATCCAGAGGTGTGGGATGCCGACGCCGAGGCGCGCGAGACTGCGAAGGAAATAACCAAGTTGTTACCGAACGACATTGCGTGTTTTGCGGTGTACAACACGCCGAAATCGTTCCAGGCGCGGAGGGAATGTATCATGCGGACGTACGAGTATTTACTTCCAGCGCGCGTCCTCGATGCCGAGCTCGAGGGCGGCGAGGCGAGGATTGAGGCGTTTCAGAATGCATTGCGAGCGTTTGAAGGGGCGCATCCGTTTCACAACTACACCAAGCGGTCGCAGTATACGCGCAAGGCCAAGTCTACATTTTCACCAAAGCTTCGAGACGCGCGCGGTCGCCTCGCGTGGGAAGGTCAAGAAGGAGCAACAATGGATAGCGGGTCGAATTTAGACGACGAAATAGAGAGTGATAGTGAAGAAAGCGACGGTGATGAAGAGGGCGACGTTGGCGATATAGCGACTGATGACGGTGACTCCTCGTTTCCTGAGCACGTGGGCAACCGCCGCAACGGCACGTATTGGCTTTTTGGCTCTGACCCAAATGATAAGATTGGACCTTCGCATTTCAGGCGAATTCACAGTTTTACTGCGAGCTCTGTTATTGAGCGCATGGAAATTACCGCCGAAGATGGTTCGACGACGACGATGAGCGAACCATTTGTGCGCGTGAGCGTGCGCGGCGAATCCTTCATGTTGTATCAAATCCGCAAGATGATTGCCACCGCCGTTGCAGTCAGCCTCGGGTACGTACCGCTTGAGTTTTTACCCGCATCGTTGAGTCGCCCGTGTCGTGCGGCGATGCCGCTCGCGCCTGCGTCGACGTTGTACCTGTACGACGTAGAATTTATGAAGTTTCGCGTCAATTTGGATGAGAGCCAGCCGAATAGACTCGAGAAGCTCGTGCCATCCGACGCCGTTCGCGCCGACCTCGCGCGCTTCCAGCGCGAAAAACTTGAACCTGCGTTAGCGCCGTCGTTATTGAATGATGAATGGGACTTGTTCAAGGAAAATTTGGCTCAAGGAAACATTACGGAGGATGTAGCGACGCCAATTCTCGAGGCGTACGCGGCGTACCGCGCCAATCGCGACGAAGCGCACGCCCGTCAAGACGCTGAAGCCGCCGCCGCCGCCGCCGCCGCCGCCGCCGCGTCAGCTGATGCGTGATTTCTGCGTTTCTCGTGTACACTGTAGCTCAATAGCGCCGCGTTGCATAATAATTTACACTCTCTAAGATAAGTAGGCATCCAGCGAAGAGTTCCCGGAAACGCACACCCAAACCGCGCCGAGCACCGCTAAAAAAATAATCGCATTCAACCACGTGGGAATCTCCTGACGCAACGCTTTCGTCACGACCCAATACGCCGCTAAGGGCGACGCCAAATCCACCGCTAAATCCGCCGTCGCGTACGCGGCTTCGACGGTTTCATCCGAACCAAACTCAGGAACGCCCCCGGAGCCACCCACGGCGAATCCCGCCGCCAGCGCCGCGCACGGCGCGAGCGCAGATACCAACGCCACCGCGACGGACGCCATCGCCGGCGCCGGTAGTTTCGATGACTTTGCTGCGACTGTAGAAAGATGGTGACGATGCTGATGCTGAAGATGCCCCTGACGACGCGACGCGACGCGCTCGAACGCCGCCGAACGCCGCATCACGGCCCGTGGTGATGATGATTGCCGCGCGCGATGCGCCGCACCGCTCGCGCGCGTCGCGCCGACGATAGATGCGCGCATCGCCAATGTGCGCTCCATCGCGTCTCTGAATGCCGCACTCAACGACGCGCGACGACGCGCCATGGCCACGTCAACGCTCGAGTTCGCCCGTCGAGCGCACGAAGACATCGAAAGACTCGAGCGCGCGTGCGTCAAGGTGCTCAAGGATGCGGCGCCGACGACGCATAGGGCGCGGTTGACGCAGAATCACATTGTGGATCGATTGTTAGAGGCATCGACGACGCGCGCGAAGCGACTGGTGCGTTCATGCGAGCGCGTGCGATGGAGACGATGCGCCGCGCGTGTACGGTTACGTTGACGTGCGCATCGCTGTGTGCGCGCGCGCGACGAGGCGAGCGGATGCGTGAATCGTGCATCCCTAGCGCTCGACTGACGGCTGACGACTGACGCGACGGATACGTTTCTTTTTCACGCACGAACAGCGCGATACGTACGCAGACGAGGATAAAATGCGCGAGGAGGAGTTGGCACGCATGGGTGGAGACGAGGCGGCGCAGATGCGGGCGTTTTATGAAACTATAAAGGCTACGCGAGCGTCGCACAAGCCGTTTGCGGGCGTCGTCGCGACGGATGGCGCGGAGTTCATTGACGAGCTCATCACCAAGGATTTGAGCGAGGATGTTATTTTTAGCGGTGAAGAGGCAACTGGGAGATATCTTGATTTGCACGAGGCGCACATGATGTACTCGAATGCGAATTTTGGTGAGCGATGCGACTACGGGGAGTATTTGGAGCGCTGCGGGAATTTCGCGGCGACGAGTCGCGGGAAAAAGTTTACCACCGCGTACGGCACATATCTCGATGGTTTGATCGAGTATTTGCGTTCATTTCATGCGCGCGCGCTGCCGTTGCAGTTTGTAGACAAGGCGCTAGAAGCGAGCGCGAAGGAGTTTGATGAGAAGTGGACCAAGGGCGAGTGCGACGGTTGGGAGGACAAGGGCGTGCGCTCCGTGGACGCCGCCGCGATAAAGTCCGCGGCGGTAGATTTATCGGGGTATAAAACAGTTGACGACATGAGTAAATCCCTCGACGTCGATGCGATCAAGTCGGCGCTAGAATCCATGGGTCTGAAGGCGGGAGGCACGCCCGAGCAACGCGCCGAGCGCTTGTGGAGCACCAAGGGCAAGACGCTCGCTGAGCTCGACAAGAAGCTTTTCGCCAAGGGTGTCGTCGTCGGCGCGAAGAACGCCAAGGCGACCAAGGAAGATGTCAAGGCTAAAGAAGCCAGCGCGCGCGCGGTGGCGTTTAAGGAATACCAGTGCGCAACTTTGTTGAAGCTTTTGAGCAAGCAACTCGACGCGACGAGAACAAACGTAGAAAAGAAATCCACGCTCTCTCTCGCCGAACTTCAAGCCGAAGCCGAAGATGACGACGACTTTTCTGACGCCGCCACGGATGACGAAGAAGAGATTTATAACCCGCTCAAACTGCCGCTCGGGTGGGACGGTAAACCCATTCCGTATTGGTTGTACAAGCTTCACGGGTTGAACATGGAGTTTACGTGTGAAATTTGCGGCAACTACTCGTATTGGGGTCGTCGCGCGTTCGAGCGTCACTTCACCGAATGGCGCCACCAGCACGGTATGCGGTGCTTGAAAATTCCGTTCAGTCGTGCGTTCAACGAGGTGACGTCGATTAACGATGCGCTAGCGTTGCATAAAAACTTGAACCAACGCGAGCACGGCGCGTGGAACACGAGAACGGATGAAGAAGTCGAAGATGCCGAGGGTAACGTGTACAACAAAAAGACGTACCAAGATCTCGTGCGGCAAGGATTGATTTGATGTGTATTGGTACAGTGAGTATAGTTTAACACGAGTATGACATCGGTGCTTATTCGTTCACGCCGTCCTCATAACGCGACTCGACCGCGCGATGCGCGCCGCCGCGCGACCTCGCCGCCGCGCGCGCGAGCCATTCAACCCACCGTCGCACGCACCAACGCCCAGCACATCGCACGTCATTCAACCCGATGTCGTCGACGAGGACGACGCATGTTCGCGCCCAAAGCCCGACGACGTCGCGCTCGACCAAGCCGCGCTCGCGAGCGCCCTTTCGTGCCCCATCACTGGCCGCATTTTCGTCGAGCCATGCACCACGCCGTGCGGGCACACGTTCGAACGCGAAGCATTGGCGCGTTGGATGACACGCAGGGACTTAGAGCGCGCGAATCCGAGAGATGCGGCGTCGTCCGCCGCGGGCGTGGGCGCGAGCTGCCCGAGGTGCAGAGGCGCGTTGTACCACGAAATGCCGCACGAATGGCCCATAAACACCGTCGTGCGCGAATGTGTAGAGGCTATATACGGCGTTCAATCGTTCCCCGCCGAGAGCGGTGCGCGCGATGGCGTGAGTGATGGAAACCATGGGGTGAGCTCGGGGCCGCGAACGACGACGTTGCCGGTGTTTTTCCTCGACGCCTTGGTCCCGGGACAGGAGTGTTCGCTCAACGTCTACGAAGCGCGGTACAAGGTGCTCGTGCGCCGCGCGTTGAGCGGCACGCGAAAGTTTTTAATGCTTTCGCTCGAAGATTTGGATGAGGATGAGTTTTTAGAAGCGACGCGCCGCGCGGAGGGCGCGGATGCGACAGCCGGAGCCGGAGGCGCCGAAGACGAAGACGGTCGATGGTTGCCGTCTGGCGTAGAGGTTCCGGACGCCATGCGCGAAGGATGTCGAATGATGCGCGTGTCACTGAAGAATCTCGGTCGATATTGCGTGGAGTGTCACATCGTGAGCGCGCAAGAACTCATGGATGGTCGATTCGTCGTTCGCGTCAAAGCGTTGAAACACGCCTACGTGCGCTCCGCCGAACGCGACCCCGCGGGCTACGTCGTCGCACAGTGTTCACACGTGTCTGACGACGATATCAACGTCGATCCGGCGACTCGTTGTCGCGTACTCATGCGCGCCGAGCGCGCGAAGGAGTTATTCGACATTTGGGTCGCCACGACGTCGGGGCCGCGATGGTTGTACAATTACGGCGGCAAAATGAGCACGTTGTTGCAACACGTCGGCCCGCGACCAGCCAAGGATGATTTACACGCCCTGTCGTGGTGGATGATTCGTGTGTTAAATCCGCTGCCTACCATAGACGGCACGATTGAAATGCGCTCGATTAGTCTGAACGCGAAGGATGTTGAAAGCCGATTTCGCGTCATCGCCCAAATGCTCATTTACTCCATGGCGCTCGTGCAACACGTGCGCGCGAAAGATTGGGTCAGGCGTGAGCACGCCATCGCGGCGTGCGTTTTGGATAAATTGTTGGATAATCTTGAAGAGGCGTTTCGCGACGGCGACGGCGGCCATCGGCGAACGCGCGCGCCCTTGGTCGAAGGCGTGCCGCCGACGTGGTCGCGACTGTGGCCAAACGAGCGCGCCGAGCCAATCTTTCGCGAACTCGCGAGCATCATTCGCCGCGCTGGCTGGTCCGTCGATCAAGACCCCGACTCGCGCACGGGGGACGATGCAAACAATAGCGAAGATTTCGTCAGCGAACGTTTCGTCAGCGGGTTTGACGGCGAACGCGGCGTCGTGTACACGCGCACTTGGGCCGACGCCCCGGATTTTATGTTTGACGCCGCCGCTGGACGTTTAGCGGACACGCACGGAATCAGCGGCGTCGTGCTCGCGGCGTGGCGCGTGCTCGCCAATCTCGAGAGTGACGATGAAGATTTGAAGCACATCAATGAGCGATTGCTCGCGTTGTGCGGCGCCAATCTCTCGTTGTGCGGCGTCAATCTCAACGATACGGTCACGTCGGTGAACGACGTTCTCGGCTTGTCGGGCGCATTCGTCGACTTGCTCCGTCGCGACATGCGCGCGGGCGTGTACAAATTCTTGTACATTTTCGACCTCGCGCGTTTCGCGGCGTGGTTCATCTATCGCACGTTGGTTCTCATCATCTTCGCCTTGGGTTTCATTTTTGAAGCCGCCTTCGATCGAGAATTCCACGGCGGCTATCGCACGGCGATTCGAGGCGTCGCCCTCGGTCTCGCGTGCGTATTCGGAGCCAAATGTGGATTTGGCGCTCGAGCCGCCTACGACGCCATTTACGCGCGCTCGACGCGAATTTGATTTGATATTACATTCTTTTCCCGTTGTAACATTACTACACACGCACTCCTTTCCACTCACGCCCCCATGCGTTGCTTCTTCTTCGCGTCTCGCACAATCTTCGCCGTCTCTATGCGTTCGCCGCGCCCGTATCTCCACCGTTCATACGTCGTCATCGACCGTCGGCCCTCGTCCCACGTCTCGCGCTCCTCCCGCGTCAGCAACCGCTCCAATCTCCCAACATCACTCGATCGCCCGCACGCCTCCCACAACACCTCTCGCCAACGCCTCAAATACGCCTCTTCGAGTTTATCTCTGATTAACATCACGTCCTCGTCGTCGTCGCCCTCGTCGCACTGTTTCGCGAGCGCCGACGCAAACTTCGCGCCAAAGCCAAAAAAACTCTCATTCCACGCGCGCAAATCCATAATCCTCGCCCCTTGCTCCGCCCCCATCGACGCGAACACGTCGTTCGACAAGCACGCCGGTAACCCGGTGATGTCCAATTCATCCACCAGCGCGCCGTCGAGCCACCACAGGGGCACCTCGCACGCGTGGTCGCGCGCCACGTGGTCGTCGCGCGCCGCGGCGCCGCGACCGCTGATTTCCGCGCCTAAACCCAGCGCGCCCTTCTCGAACGACACCGGCACGCCGTGGTCGGCGGCGAGGAAATCGTTCGCGTCGTAGTAGGCGCTCGACATTCGGCGCACAATGTTCGCACGGTCGCGGCGCGCGGGGCGGGTGACAGACGGACGGACGGACGGCACGCGGGCGCGCAGAAATAACGCCTTCGAGTGTCGACCGAGGGGGATCCCCGTTGCGGGCGTCGCGGCGCGCGCTGCGGTCGACGGACGACGACGACGACGGGCGTGTGGATGGCGTTTGAAAATTCGGACATTCGGCGTCCTGGCGCCGACGTCGACGACGTCGTCGGCGGTCGTCGCCGCAGACCATGACGGGCGCGGACGCCGACGCGGACGCGCGCGATTTCACCGCGTGCGACGCCGCGGTGTTCGATTGCGATGGCACCCTCGTCGGTGCGTGCGTGGGCGACGGATGACGTCGCGCGAGGATGTCGATGCGCTGCTGCTGAACTGTCGTCGTACGCGCGGTGTGGCGCGACGATGACGCACGAGACGCGCGCGCGAGAGAGAGAGACTGACGCCGAGCGTTTGATTTTTGTTGTTCTCGCGATTGACGCGCAGATACGATGGGGTTATTCTACGCCGCCGACGTCAGGGCGTGCGAAGAAGTTGGCGTGCGCATGAGCAAGGAGGTGTTTTATCGGCTCGCGGGTGTTCCAATTCGCGAGATATTCCGCCGACTCGCGGTGGAACAAGGGAAAGATATGACGGCGCACGAGTTGGATGTCATGGTTGATCGCTGTGGGGCGTTTGCGCATGAGTTGGGGACGCCAAAAGCGATTGAGTGCGTCATCGACGTCGCGCGCGAAGCCAAGGCGAGAGGCTTACGCGTCGGCGTGGCGTCGTCTGGCGTCAAGACGACGGTGATGAAGCACTTGCGCGAGCATGGATTATTAGATTTATTTGAGTGTGTGGTGACGTGCGAGGACGTGGAGCATGGGAAGCCGGCGCCGGATTTATATGCGCTCGCGGCGAAGACGCTGGGCGTCGCGCCCGAGCGATGCGTGGCGTACGAAGACGCGGAATTGGGCATCGAAAGCGCGCTCGCCGCGGGATACGCGCGATGCGTGGACGTGAGAAAAATGTCCAAGTATGAACCCACAGATTATTTATCGGGCGGTAACGAACCGTAGGTGCGGCTGTGCGTAGAGAATGTATTCTTGTTGTAATAACGCAGCCGTCGACGTCCTCGCTTTATCCACACTGCGCGCCTCGGTAAGGCTATGCGGACCGTGGCGAGAGTTTCATCGTCGCTCGTCACCCGCGTGCGCTCGACGACGGCGAGGAGGATGACAGCAGCCGCGCGCGCGGCGTCGGCGCCGGCGCACACGTACGTCGACACGCACTGTCACTTGGACATGGTGCTCCCGCGCCTGGAGCTCAGTTTTGAAGACTGGCGCGCATCGCTCGACGCCACCGCGCACGACGACGGCGCCACGCTCGACGCGTGCATCACCATTGGCTGTTCTCTCAAGAGCTTGGCCAGCACCGCGGAGTTGTCGCAAAAACAGGGGGTGTATTCGGCGTTTGGCATACACCCGCTGTCGGCGCCCGAGTGGGCCGGCGCCGGCGTCCCCGAGCGCATCGAAGCGCTGTGCGCGGACGCCAAGTGCGTCGCCGTGGGCGAGACCGGGTTAGATTATCATCGCATCAGTGAGGACGTGGACGTAGAGGCGTACAAGGCGACGCAGCGCGCGTCTTTTGTCGCGCAAATGAAGTTGGCGACGAGGTTGGACTTGCCTCTCATCGTGCACACGCGCGAAGCGGAAGAAGATACCCTCGAATTGATGCGCGCACATTTACCTCGTGACGCGCGCGTGCACGTACATTGCTTTACGTCGTCGTTGACGTTAGCCCAGGCGTTGCTCGCATCGTTTCCAAAGCTCTGTATTGGCTTTACGGGCGTGGTGTCCTTTAAGAATGGCTCCGACGTACGAGCCGTCGTGGCGAGCGTCCCTTTGGATCGAATCTTACTCGAAACCGATTCACCGTACATGGCACCGACGCCATATCGAGGACAAGTGTGTCACCCTGGTATGATTCCACGCATCGCCGAGGCGATTGCGTCGACGCACGGCGTCCCGGTGAGCGACGTCTACCGCGCGTCGCGAGAGAACACGCGAAGCGTCTACGGCATTTAGCGCAGTCATCTAGTAGGTAGTAGCATTATTCAGCATTATTATTCATTGTTTTTGTAAAAGTGTACGAGGTAGCACCACCGCTGGGTATTGACGTGGCCGATTGAACGACACTACGTCGAGCGAACCACGGATAGCGTCCTCACAAAGCGACGCGCGTCGGGTGCCGACCACCAACCTCACGCGCACCCAAACGATCGACGCACGGCATCGACGACGCATAGCATCGCAAGGAGCGCGCTTCCGAAGACGCGATGGGTATCGATGATGACGACGCGCGAGTAAAGCTTCGCCTGGTGGACACGATGAATGCCCCAGAGAATGTCGCCATTCGCGCCAAAGCTCTCGCCCGAGGCGCCGCGTTGCAGCCCGAGTACGACTCACAGAACTGGGTGAAGACTGTGTTTTCGTTTGATTACAGAGGACGGGGCATAGGGTCGTTTATTGCGCCGTTTCTGTTTATCAACGCGTGCTCGGTGGTTTGGACGTGCGCGTACGAGTTGGCGCTTCCGAAGAGTCAAGCATCGTTGAGTGCGTACGACGTTGTGTATCAATTGGTGTTTTCCACGATGGGTTTTTTGTTGGTGTTTAGGCTTTCACGCGCGGCGGTGCGGTTTTGGGACTGTCGAACGGCGTTTGGGAATATAAACGTCGGCGTGAGAAATTTAGTTGACGTCGCGTTGGTGTACGGCGACGGTAGAGATCCCGACGCCATGGATGATATCTGCGCATGGACATGTGGGTTTGTGTTGGCATCGAAGCAGTACTTACGTGGGATTAAAACCATCCCCGCAAACGAGGTTGTGGGAATTTTAAGTGATGAAGATCGAGCGCGCATTGAAAAGTCTTCGCATCCGCCGTTGTTTTGCATTTCGATGATTCGTCGCGCAATCTATCGCGCATTCGGCAGAGACAACGTCGGGAAGGATAGCGTGAATGACACAATTAGGTTTGAATCTCGCGTGCGAGAGTTGCACGCGCAGATTGATTTATTAGTCCTGCAGGAGGGCGCGCTCGAGCGGTTGCGGGCGACAAAACTTCCGCAAATCTACGTCATTCACCTGAGGACCTTTTTGGTCTTGTATTGTTTGAGCATGCCGTTTGTGTTCGTCAGCCGGTGGGGCTGGGGCACAATCGCGGCCGTCGCCGCTGTGTCGTTTGCATTATTAGGCATTGAAGGTGGCGCCACGGAATGTGAAATTCCATTCAACCCGACGCACTCCAATCATCTGAGAATGGACCAGTACATTCAAGGCTGTTTCAACTCTGTGGGTTATTTGTTGACGTGGAACGCCAAGCGTGAAGGCATGAAAAGTCTAGGTAACAGAGAAGGAAACGTGTCGTGCGCATCGCTCGATGAGCTCGTGATTCAGGTGGAAAAACGAAATTGATGGACGGCGGCAAGCGCGATTGATCCATTTGTAAAACATTTTTAATTTATTACAACGTATGACGGCGTTAATTACTTCCCGAAGCCACCACGGACGACGCGCACGCTCGCCGAGTCGATGGCGTACATCTCGCCGTGTTCGGGGTGCGTGCCAAATTGCAAGTCAAAGGCGACGACGCCGCAGTTGACGATTTTCTTCTTCTTGCCTTCGCACGAGGAATCGCTCGGGAGAAAATGCTTGAAAAATTCCCGAAACCAAATCGAGTGTCCGCCGGCGATGATAACGTCCGCAGACGCATTCATTGACCACGCGGCAAACTCGCGCAGAGAGTTCACACCCTTGCGATTGAGACTCTTTTGCCCGGCGTTGGCGCTCGCGTCCATAATCGCGCTCGCGTCAAATTCATCCAGTCCGAGCTCCTTGGCCAAATGCTGCGTGGGTACGATTTCGCCTCGACCGCTCGCCAGTGCATATGTATCCACATTACGCGCCATCTCTTGCAATGCGCTGTGGATGACAACATTCTCGCTCTTTGAGCGCAATCGACACCACAACGCGTGCACCGTCGTATTCACCGCCCGGCGCAAGTTACTCGACACAATCACCGACCGTCCACGTACGCCAACGATAATGTCCACGATGTCAGATTGTCTATCGCCAACCCCGGCTTCGCGCAGCGCGCGCTCTTTCGTGAAAAACTCGCGAAGTTCTGTGGCTTGAGCCGCGCCCTTGGCGCTCAACGGCGAGTCGAGAAAATACGAGTCGTCGCTGAAAAACTTCAGCACTTCGCACGCCACGCCAATCACGATGCGCACTGGCATAGTCAGCCCCGAGAAAAACCCTCGGTTAAACACCTCGTTCCACGTCGACTCACCGTGACGAATAAACACGATGGTTTTTGTCTTGCGCACGTGCCAACCGTCGCCAAACACCCGCGATTGATTATCCTTGGACCATTTCTTCTCGCTCGACAACACCAAGTGCGCGTTCGCCCGCGCGCCCGCGTGAATCTTCCTCACCCCGCGTCTCGCCCGCGCGCTCACGATTGACGCGCACAGCAGCGCCCCGTACGCGCTCACCGCGCACTTGACAATTAATCCCAAAACCATGTCCAGCGGCGTCGTTCGATAGTACTCCACGTCCACGAGCGGCGCAAACTGCGCGAGAAACGGCGCGATGACGCGCGCGTGTAACGCAGTGATCGACCAGGGCGCGGTGGCGGCGACAGCGGCGCGGCGAAAGGGCATGTGCAGCGCCGCGAGCGCGCAGCGATGTGACGATTCGTTTGGTCAACATCGCCACTCACCACCGCGCGCCGCCACCGCCGTCGTCGCGCGCGTCGCGGGTCGCGCGCGGCATCGTCGGCGTCGTGACCGTCGACGCCGCCGCCACCGTCGCGCGCGACATGACGCGGCGACGACGACGCGACGATGCGAATGGTGACTGCGCTCGCGGTGCAGATGCGCTGCTCACGACGCTCCGTCGGCTCATCCTGCGCGCGCTCCGGCGCGGCGCGACGCCGCGGCACATCGCGGTGATTATGGATGGGAATCGTCGCTATGCGCGCACGCGAGAGTTGCGCGCATCGCGCGGGCACGAGGCGGGCGCGGCGACGTTGGATGCGCTCGCGGCGTGGAGCTTTGAGCTCGGCGCCGACGTCTTGAGCGTCTACGCGCTCAGCACGGAGAACTTTAAGCGCACGCGCGAGGAATTAGAGGAATTGTTTGATTTAGTGTGTGACAGGCTCGAAGCCATGGGGGAATCGGCGGCGGTGCGCGAGTACGAGGCGCGGATACACGTGAGCGGGGACTTGGACGCGTTGCCGAAACGCGTTCGGGACGCGGCTCGAGCGGTGATGCGTGCGACGTGGACGCACAAAGGGCCAATGTTAAACGTGTGTTTAGGGTATACTGGTCGTGAGGACATCGTGCGCGCGATCGGAGACGTACGCGACGGTGTGAAAAATGGTGAGCTGAGGGCGAGCGACGCGGATGAGCGCGTCGTCGAGGCGTGTTTGCACGGGTGCGAAAGATTTGGAGATGTGTCTCGATGCGATGAAGGACGAGAATGTTCGACGACGGCGACGACGTGGGCGGTGATGCCCGAGGTGGATTTACTCGTGCGCACGTCTGGGGAGACGCGATTGAGCGATTACATGTTGTACAACGCTCGATTCGCCGCGCTCGTCTTTGTCAACGCGTTGTGGCCAGAGTTTACGTTTATGCACATGGTGTACTGTGTATGTAAATACCAGTGCGCGGCTCGCGAATTGCGCCGAGCGCGTGAATCGTACGCGCGCGCGCGCGACGATGGTGTCGATGAAGAGCACGTGTTATCCAACGCCGTGGCGGAGGTGAACATTCGCGACGTCGAAGACAAGACGATTGCCAACGCTTCGTCTTCGTCTTTGACGACGATTTCGACGCGCGCAAAAGCTTTCATTGCGATGCGATTAGAACGCATCACGCGATTGACGATGACCTGACCCGCAATAACCGGTAGCAGCTGTAGATAGATAGATAGATAGATAGACAGCGAGAGTGAAATTCACATTTGATTGTCACATGATTGTCATTCCCACGCACACACCACACCATGCGCCGCGCGCGCCGACTCATTCGCGCAATCACGTACGCCGCCATAGTCCAATGCGCACTCGCCGCGAGCGTCCACGATTTCGAACAGCCCGGACCGTTCGCGCAACCGACGCTG
>Ga0222714_10001089_pt1 | contig 30715 bp, 36 predicted proteins | sample C33_3DmetaG_FD_165048 | JGI IMG/M metagenome (GOLD analysis project Ga0222714, IMG submission 165048) | Estuarine water microbial communities from San Francisco Bay, California, United States - C33_3D | ecosystem: Environmental > Aquatic > Marine > Unclassified | place: USA: California... | reverse complement strand
CGTTGTCAAGCACTTCTTCATCTAATTTCACATCTTCTACATCATCTTCGGCCGGTTTATCAAAATATTTTGGCCTGCGTTTCGGCACGGCCGGACCGGTCTTTTTGAGTTCTTCTTTATCTCGAGCAGTTTGATCTAACTGTTCTTGTATCCAGTTTAAATATTCATAGTTGCCACTATCACCTTCGATCTCATCGAGTAGTTGTTGAAGGTCGATGCTTTGTAGATATCTGAGTTTAGTTTCAGATTGTTTGGCCTCTTTCTTTATTCTACGGATAAAACTATAATAAGTTATCTGTGTAAAATATGCGAAAGGGTTGTTTGATTTGTCAGGGTTGAAGCGGTCAGCATACCTTAGACAGTTTTCAATACCGTCAAGTATCATCTCGTCTCGGAAAGTATAATTTACAAAGTTGGACTTATAGGCCAAGTGGTTAGAAATTTTTACAAAACACTCACCCAAATAGTTTGTACACTGAGGTTTAGGGTCACCGGCTGCTTCAGCGACGGCAAGTTCGTCCTTCCAGTCCTTCATGGCTTGGAAAAACTTTTTGTTGTCAATGTAATGTGCTGTACTTTTACTCATATTAACACCATTATATAGTTAAAATTATTTATTGTCAAGCGCTAAATAATGCTTGACATCCATTCACTTGATTGTTATACTTGTGCTGTAGGCATTAAAGGATAGCTCTAATGAAATGTTTTATCCTTGTCCAACAACCCATCTAATACTTCTTTCATATATTCTGCTTCTTCTTTTGTATATTCTTCACTTTCTTCTTCGTTTATAAAAGCATTCCCGTCATATTCCAGCCCTCTACTGTAAACCGTATTTACCATTTCTTCATATGTTCTGATAAGTTTTTCATCTAACACATTTGAATACAGTACATTATAAGTGTCAATGACCACGTTATTCTCAGCAGTCATAATCAATAAAGGTCTTAATACCATTTGTTCTCCAACAATTTTACCATTGTTGTCGTGTATCGGCTTTGCAGATACCTCTAAAGGATTTGATATGAGAATATCCTCAGGAGTATACACAGCTTCTCCAACAATAATTGTATTGTTCAAAAGGCGTACTACCATATAATTATTCTGCATTTATTGGCACCCTTACAAGTTTGTAGTTGAATCCTTCTTCATTATATAATTTTATACGCTCAACCATGTGTAACAGCGTATAGTTTTTCTTTGACTTCCATTGCAAATCATCACCAATGTCAAACAAGTTACAAGAGACTTTGTTGTCTCCTTTTCTTAATCCTCTACCGATACTTTGTAAGTTTCGCACTCGACTTTTACTCGGTGAAGCAAAAACAATATTATGTAAGTTACGAATATTTATGCCTGTTGAAAATGTCCCGTATGACGCAATAATTATAGCGTCTGTTTCTTTCTCTGTGATTGCACGTATTTGTTCTCTTGTATCAGTATCAGTACCACCAAATACAAAAAACACTTTGCGCTCATCGCCGACCTTTTTCTCTATCATATCATACAGTATTTGCCCGTGCTTTTCTACATACTGAAACAACACAAGTGTATTGCCTTTTTGTGTGATAGACAAGTTACGTATAACAAGATTACGACTGTGATTAGATACAAGCCAATCCATTTCTTCCTGATACGTCATACCTTTAACTGTCTTTCTGTCAGCGTCAGGGTAGTCTAAAACCATAGCAACGACTTTTAGGTCTGCTACTTGATTAGTGTCCATCAATTTTTTTGTAGTAATAACTTTCTTTACTGTACCAAACACACCCTCTAACACGAGCTTGTGGGTCTTTGTCCCATCAAGTGTGCCTGTTGTGCCAATACGGTACGGTGTGTTTACGCACTTGTCTAATATGGTAGTAAGAGATTTTGCTTTGAATAGGTGAGCCTCGTCACCGTATACTACGTCAAACTGCTCGAACCAGGACCTGGGAAACTTGTAGATTGATTGCCAAGTAGAAATCGTTACGGGGTATTCGTTTGACTTTTCTTTGCCTCCGTAGATTCTATGACAGTTCTCAGAGACCTGCCAGGCATCTGCTGTTGCATAGTCTTGGAAGTCCCCATACATTTGCTCAACGAGGGAGGTTGTTGGCACAATGATGAGCTGCTTGCGATTAAGATGTTGATGATAGCGAAGAAGATTATAAATGATAAGAGACTTCCCAGATGCAGTGGGGGATAGTAAGAGTGTTCTCCCTTCGTTGATAGCATGTCTGACAGCCTCGATTTGATAGTCTCTGATTTCAATGTCTTTTCCGTTGCTTTGCAGTTTTAGTTTTTTAGCAAAGTTCTCAACGTACTGCGTTGATACAGGGTCGCCAATATCTTTTATCTCTGTTTCTAATTTGTACTCTAATGTGTCTGCAAATTCTTTTAGGTAAGGCAACAAGCCTACGTACAATTCTTGCCTGTACATATTATATAAACGTGCTTTGCCATCCCACATACGATTACGATACAGTGGCATAAACTTAGCACCGGGTACATCAAAGGTAAAAAAGTCATTGAGCTCTTGTGAAATTCCCGGCTCTGTTTGTATCCTTAGATATACTTCATTTTTCTTACTGACTTTTATCACATTAAACCATTAGTAAACTTGGTCCATTCCACGGCATTCTTAATATCCCAAGTTCTGCTGCTCAAGGATTTCATTACGAATTCACACTGATAAAGACAAGCACGTATATACTCTACTTTATCAACAATTTTTATTACATCTGGATCGCTATCTAAATACTCTTGCATCTCTTGCTTTAAAGGCTGGTTGCCTAAGTATTGTTCCCATCCAAGTTGTTCAAGTTCTTCTTTGCTTAGCTCGCCACGAAAGTATCTACTTTTAATTCTACGCAAAGATAACATCTGTGCTTCGTATTTACGTAGCTGTAATTTAAAAGTAGTTAGATAGTTGAGATACTTAGCGTGTAGCTCTGGTGTTTTAGTTGATTCACTGCCCAGATTTAGCTCATCAATTTTGCAATCGGACTTCCACTCCTCTTGCAGTTCATTCAATGTAATCATACTCTACCTATATAAAATAATATATTATCTATTTCGGTTACAACATCTTTTGTGTTATACCAATCGTCATAGATACATAATTCACCTTTTACCCAAAGAGTTTTATCAACCCTATATTCACAATATTTATGCCCACCCAAAACAGTCATATTTTCAGGGCATATTTCTTTTACTCTGTACACTTCTTCTATACTATCAAAAGTATGATTGATTGCAACAGGTCCTATCTCACTCATACCCCAATTAGTTATGAACCTACAACCTTTACTTACGAACGCCTCAATAATATCCCATGTTACTCTGTCAGAGCCGCACATTATTGTTATGCCTGTAAGATCTAAATTACGAAATCCCTTAGTACCCATAATGGCTCTTGCATGATCGGGTGTAATATGACTATGAGTATACAATCGTATGTCTTTAACAAAGTCATATGCACTAAACTTTACAATAGTATTTTTACAACCTATCACTTCACATGGTAGTTTTGTTACCAATAACCCTCCGGCGTGTGTTAGTTTACAACACGTATATACTTTACTTTCAGGGGTTAGTTTTAATACATCAATTGCTACCTGAGAAGCAGCAATTAATTTTTGTGGAGGTTGGTAATATAACTTTGGTTTTCCGGTAGTCCCAGAACTCATCACGCTAACATTATCAAACATAAAACTAACTCAAAGCATTTATTTTATATTGCCTATATCTAAATGATGCAAGACCAACAAAATATTCTGAGTCGGTCAGATCAAAATCTAAACCACTCAATGCTGTAGGAAAAGCATCTTGAAATATAATTTCCGTAGATGGATTATCATTAGAGTCTAATACAAACAAACTTGCGTCACTTAATAAACCATCAATAGTTTTAGTTACATTTTTTCCTGGGAATCTATATAACTGACTTTGAAGATAGTTAGTGTATTGCTCTGTTTTTTCAGGATTGCCCATACCAATAAGCCAGTTGTATAGCTCTTTATAGTTAGCCATATTTTCTTGTATTAAGAAACGTATATTGAGCTGACCAAAAGATAGCTTTTCGCCTGGCATAAAATAATCTGCAAGAGGTGTTGCTTTCTGTGCTTCACCTATAGTAATGTCAGGTATATTTGCCGACTGGCAGAAAAAAGAAACATTTGGCAGGTTGTGAACCTGAAAACGAAAACCATTCGGTTTTAAGTAATCAAGTTCACTCGGATTTCCCGCATCAAATGATGCTTCAGTTATATTGTTTATCGGTGTGTATGCCATAGTAGTTACCTTGATTGTATCTACTATTTATAATACCTGTCAAACGGGGTACAAAATCGTTATTAACAGATAAATGGATACAGAACATAATATATAATATAGATACTTTAGAAACCGTAATTAGCATATACAATGGCCGCCGGTAAACCGAATGCTATAATGACAGTTGCTAATGACTGGATTGTTGCTAAAGTGTAATCGCGCTTTCTCATTTCTTTTTAAGTCCTTGCCTTGTGGGCATCTTTAATCGTTAGTTATACGGGTGTGTATAGGAAAGTAACACATAGTGCTACTTTCCGTACTATATATAATAAACGATTTTTTAAGACTTGTCAAGCCCTATTCAATATTTTTCCACGTAAACGCACCGAAGAACATTTCGTCCTCCGACATTTGTCCCCAAGGTACTTCTCTGCTTGGATCAGGGTTCATAGGATTGTCGGCCGAATTATCAAACCAACCTTTTACGTGTAATCGTGTACCCTGTGGTAAAAACTTAGGCTCTCTCCATGTGTATGATAGTTGCCAAGCATATTCATAACGTGGAATATCAATAAGCTCTTCGTCTGTACCATCTGGGTAGTGTGCTGTTGCTCGCATTGCTTTACCACGGAAGTGCATATGTGGTAAGAATGTGTGCAGCATTACATCATTCTTTAGTACAATCTCAGCTTCTTGCATAAAGTTAGGATCGTATGGAGGAATCGGTGTCCACTTGTCTGGGAAGATACACGCACAGTCGCCTGCCATTCTTTCTTCTGGTACTACGCCTTCGTCATGGAAGTACAGACCGATACGTGCTTTATCAGTACGTGGTGTGCCGTCTGGCGTATAGTGTAGTTGCAAGTTTACTTTACTGCCTGCTCGCAATAGTCCACCTGTGTTTTCATCATAGAAGTCAGGATCGCCACCAGGAACATAAGCACTGATACTTGCATAGTCCATGTTCTGCTGCTCAGCGCCTTGTGTGCCTAAGATGTTACCGTTGCGCTCACCAGGTATTGAAACTGAGTTTAGCATATGGTGCATTACAGTAGGCTCTGAAGGCAAATACTCTGAACCTCGTAGCCACTTATCTTCTGTAAGGCCTAAGTCTACTCCTACGTAGCGATAAGGTATTGCTGATGGGCCTGCAGGTATTTCTTGTGCAGGTACTTCAACAATCATATCAGGTTCACCGTGTACCCATTCTGAATCAGGGTATACTGTTTGAGTTAGAGGATCTATTACACCTTCAACAGGTGCACCTGCATCAACCCAATCTACGAGAGTTTTCATTTCATCATCACTTAATGTTCTGTGATTGATAATAGTGTCTCTGTACTTGGGATTAATCTGTCCAGGAGGCATACGTCTTGATACAATAGCCTCTTTGATTGCAGGAGCAAATGCCTGTACTACTTGATAGTTACTCATAGCCCAAGGAGCAATGCCACCTTCTCTGTGACACATTTGACATTGCTCTATCAGTATAGGCGCCACTTTATCTACGTACTCGTTTGCTTCGGCTCTAAGCCCCAGCAACAATACTACAATGCCAATAGTAGCTGTGAAAGAATTTATCCTACTCATTAATCATCTCCCATAATAGTTCTTTGTGCTTTCAATTGCTCGAATCCTTCTTCATCTAAGTGTGTAATGGCAAGCCAAGCGTGAGTCATCTCATCCGCAGTTCTACTACCGCCTACTACCCAAAAGTCTGGATCTGGATTATTTGGATTGGCTGCTGTGTTGTCATACCATTGCTTGAGAATGATAACAGCACCTGTTGGTATTAATGGTGCTACATCAGGATCGTATAAGTGACTGTGATGCCATGTTGCACTCCAGTTGCTTATCTGACTAATTTCTTCTGTGCGTCCTGTTTGTGGGTAGAAGATTTCAAGACTTGCTGCGTTCATACGCAGGTGTCCGTGTGGTTGAAAACTATCTAAACGTACAGGATGATCGAAACTGTGAAAGCCCTGCGTCATTGCATATCCATTGGGTGGGACTATTAAGTCTTCCTGGGCGCCAAGGCGATACAAACTCAAATCTTGTTTGTATTTTAATTGTTTGCTTTCCTCTTCGGTATATAACCAGAGTCCAATCTCCACTACGTTGTCTTTGATAACCGCTCCTGGAGCCATTGCGCCAAGTCCACCGGGGAACATATGAATGTCCCACGACACTTCTGCGTTTGCTGGGATCGTGCGACACACTCCCTCTGGCACGATCTCTCCCCACTTTCCCATAGCATACTCAGTGAGCATGCCTTCACGCCCTTCCGCTGTGATAATGCTTGAGTTAGCGTGATGGACAACTGACTTAGCATTGCCACGTGGTTTAACTTGTACTGCTTTGATACAACGGTCTTCAGTTAACCCTGTTGGTACTAAATGCTTGTGCCACATATCATTACCACTTGCAGGAATGTCTATTGCTACTGAAGGAATGATTGCGTCTGGTGCGCCAAAGTCACTTTCAAAGTTCCATGCTTCTGGATCTCGCAATTCAGGTGGTTGTATTACCACATCAGCATTACCATACTGTGAGCCGTTGTTTACCCAGGCAACAACAGTATCTATATCTTCTTGTGATAGACGCCAATCGCCTTGAAGGTCTTGTATACCAATGCCATGGTCGTAAGCATAAGGAGGCATTTCTCTGTTTGCTACTCGCATTTGTATAAGAGGTGCCCAAGGTCTTACTTGTTCGTAGGTTTCAAAACTCATTGGTCCTATGCCACCAGGACGATGACATACTACACAGTTGTTGTTAATAATATCAGCAACACCGTCTGTGTATGTTTGTGCTGTTACTGTCAAAGGTAGTAACATAAGAAGTAAAAATTTCTTCATGTGAATTCTCCGTATTATCCATTACAGGAATCGTAGCGCTATCTCAGCGGGTTTACACTATTTATACACAATTTATACTATAGATAAAAAAAGGGGCTACGAATAGCCCCTTCAAAAACGTCCCTATTGGGATTCTTTTTATTCTTACATCAAGTTAGTTACTTTAACTTTTCTGTAATACTGGTTACGTGCTGCAGTGAATGTATCACCGTCAGTAGTACCATCAGACTGAGTTACGTATGGGTTAGCAATCATGCCGTAACGAGTCTTGAAGCCGATTTTTGGCTGGAAGGTGTTAGGGTCAATTGCACGAACCATCTGTAATGGGACGTAAGGACAGTAGAATAAACCAGCGTCATAAGGTGAAGTACCTTTATAACCAGCTACATAGAACTGAGAAGCTGCACCAGTGTTAGCACTGTAAGGGTCGATGTATACTCTGTAACGACCGTTAAGAACACCAGCAAAAGTATTGCCAGTATCGTCAACCTGAAGGTTGGTGCTAAGAGCAGGAGTATAGTCAAGAACGCCTGACATTGCAAGTGCAGAAGCTACGTCAGAAGAACAAATGATAAAGTTACCTTTGCCTCTACGAGTATCTTGTGCAATTACGTTAGCATCACGCTCAATGTTGAACATGAGGCCTTTAAAGCGCTCTACAGACCAACGTCCGTTTGAGTCAACGTCAAGATCGAAAGTACCGGCAGTTGCAGTAGATGCTGCACCAGGCTTAGCGACTTTGTAGATTGTACGAATAACTTCACGGTTAATTTCAGCGAGAATTTCCTGAGAAAGAATGTTGCTCAGTTCGCTTTCTGCGTCAAGACCATGAATTGCTTTCAGGTCCTGGGCAAGTTCAACAGTGTATTCTGCTTTCAGAGCACGAGACTTGGCAGTTACAGTGGTCTTCTCAATTGAGAAAGCCATCTCTTGCAAAGTAGTTGAGTCGCCGAAACCTTCAGCAGTTGCAGTAGAAACACCAGTACCAGTAGTGTAAGTACCATCGACAGGGTTAGTACCTGCGTGAGTACCAGCACCAGAGAAATCAGTGTCAGCTTCGTTAAACAGAGCTTCAGTACCAGTCTGGCTTGCATAGTGTGACTTCATAGCGAAGATCAAACCAGTAGGACCAGTCATAGGCTGAACGCCAGCTACGTCATAAGCCATCAGGTTGGGAAGAGCACGTCTAACCAGGCTGATAAGAATAGGATCGTAGTTGTCGATTGAAGCGCCAGTGGCGTTTTCGTGTGTTGCTTCAAACAATGCACGCTTTTCTTCGCGCAGTGCTTTTTCTTGGTTTTCGAGAACAACCGCAGTTACCGATCTTTTGTACGGGTCAGTGATTTCAGTCATTGACTCGTGCTTAAGAACAGGTTCCCACTTCTTCTCTAACTGTTCAGATAAAAACATTGAAGTTTCTCCTTATTGTTGTTATAAACTAACTTTACTATTTATAATATTAAAACTTTTGAACCTTGCTAAGAGCATTTGCATATCTGCTCATAACAGTATTTTCAGTCAAAGAAACCTCATCTACAGTATCTTCTAATTTATCAGAAGAATCAATAGATTCTTTACGGAAGTAATTTTCTTTAACTACCTTTAACTTGTTTGCATATGACTCTGCACTGGTGTAAGAAATATCTTCTACCATTACAGCAAACTTTTCTGCATCTGTGTCGGCTAAGTCTTCAGAGATTTCAGCAAAAATATTCTGCTTCTTCAAGTAGACCGCTTCTTCGTTAAGGTCAATGTTCTTCTGAACCTGCTCATCAAGCTTTTCAGTAAGTTCATCAATCTTAGTCTGCATTTCAGTCATTACGTCATATTTTTCTTCGGGTACTTCAATGTAGTGCTCGGTAAATACCTGCTGCATACCCTTAATGAAGGACTCAGTGATCTCGTTACGAAGGCCGTTTTCAACAGCAAGTTCGTTTTCCTTCATCCAATTTTCTGTTACATAGTTGAGGTACTTGTCGATGTTCTCAACCATTTCATCCAGTTTGATTTCAAACTCAGCGTTAGCCTGTTCTTCAAGTTCTGCCTCGATGGCTTCTACTTCGTTTGCTACTCTGGAGGTAACAACAGCTTCAAAAATTTCAGCTGCCTTAACTTTAAATTCTTCTGTGAGGTTTTCATCACCTTCAAAGAGAGCTGCAAGATCTTCTTCGTAGAGGACATCGTCATCTACTGCAACTTCTTCTTCAGTAATTTCTTCAGCATCTTCCTCAACGGCTTCGTCTTCTGCAAGAACTTCATCATCTTCAAGTTCTGCTTCTTCCTGGTGTACGTTTCCGGCAGAAGCCTTCTTCATTACATCAGTTTCGCTTGGCTTGTCATTGACATAGTTTGCAGGAGCTTCTTTAGCACCGTTTCCTGCAGGAAGAGTACCGTCTTTGCTCGCTTTAGCAGAAGCAGCCTTACCTACGGCAGAAGTCAAACCACCCTTTGAATCAGCACCACTAAGGTCCTGCTGCTCAGGGTTTGCGTTTGAATCGCCTTGGGTAGGGTTGCTATCGTCACGAGCAGTGAGCTTGTCTTTAGGACGGTTTGCTGAACCTTCCATAAGCTCTCTGATTTTAGACTCTACACCCATTGTTATATCTCCTTTCGGTTAGATTTAAAACTGTCTGATATATTTATACAAATTAAATATTAGATAGCCTATTTAAAAACTCGTTGAAAGCACGCATTTTAGCCTCATTGAGATCTTTTGCATTTGCTTTCTTAATAAACTGTTTTGTTTCTTCAATTTCTCTTTCTTGCCATACGCCTTTAACGTATACCCATTCTCTGCCTTCCATGATGCCCTGTACATAAGCATCAGGAGCTGAAGGGTCAGCTACAATGTCAGCTGCTGTGGCAAGCATGAAGTCGTCTTGTACTTCATTGATACCGTCTCTGTTCTCTTTAAGTGAACCGAGTCCACGTGAAGAAACCCCAAGTCCAGCGCCTTCTTTAATAAGGCTTGCTGCAATATTACCCATTGGAGTATCAAGTATTTTGGCCTTGCCTATCCAATTGTTTCCATCTTCTTTGAGAGATACAATCATATGTGATACACGGTCCAAGTTAATGTTCGGACCGTCTGGGTGCCCTAACTCACCGTATGCTCTCTTAGTGTTTACTTGTTCAGTAACATAACGATCTACTTCCTTCGCCATTATTTCTCTGGGATAGACTCGACCGTTTCTGTTCTGTAAATTAGACTGTAAAAAAACACCTTCAATAAACAAGCTCTTTTTGCCTGTTTCAGCATTTTCTTCTACAATAAACTGTAGGTCTTCATTGAGTTCTTTTATTAGTCTCATTAGCCTAAATCTCCGTCAGCGCCTTGGTGTTCCTGTGAGCCATAACCAGATACTTTAGCACAATCAACTATAACAGTTCCGCCAGTACCGCCTGAAATAACTACCTCAATGTCCTGATCGTTTTCGTCATTGTCCGCCCAACCGTAAAAATCTAAAACACCCGATTCTATTAGTTCGTATAAAATTTTGCTATTACGCTGAACATAAGCACGCGCTCCAGACGACAGTGTCCACTGTAGTCCTTTGATATTAACAGCGGGGCTTGACTGTGTTTCTGTCCCTTTTTTTAATGTTGTTGCTAAAGCTATGGTACCTGTGTCGGCTGTGCCTCTGACGGCCACAACACCCTGGACCTGTGTCAACTTTAGTACGTCTACTGTGACCGCCATTTATTTCCCCTTACTTTTTCTTTTTATGTGAGCCGTGAGAGCTTTCTTCTAAGACCTTAACATCGTCGTCAGAAACCTCTACTGTTTCGATACCATGCTCAAACATGACCTTATACCAAGCAACATTTCCTTCATCATCAGGTAAAGCGTGCTCACCAAAAATAGGGGTGCCTTCACCAAAACCTTCTTTGAAAATTTTAGTAGCACACATATGGTCATCATTAGGAAGTGATCCTTTGGCCACTCCATCTACTGGCGCTTCTGAAATTTCTACTTCAACGCCTTCTCTGAATTGTCTAAACGTCTTCATTATCGTCTCCTGTTTCGACTGTTTCAGGCTCGGCGGCAGGGTCTACCTCAAGAATATGTTCTTCGCCATCTGCCAAACCCATTGCTTCTAATTCTGGATTCTTAAAAACACTTCTTGCAAGCTCTTGTTTATAATCATTAAGAGCATCGCCGGCTCTTGCCTGCATGATGTTATTAAACTTGTCTTGTACTTCACTGGCCTTACCTTGGGCCATAGACTGCATCATGTCTCTGATTGCTTCTTGTCTATCCATCATTGTTCTCCTGTGTCTTCACCGGCAGCCTGTTGCTGCATTGCCATTTCGTGTTCTTGATCCTGTGTCATAAAAGGTTCTTCCATCTGCATCTGCATATTAATTTCTTCTATCTGCTCATCTGTAAGCATGAGTATTTCTTTTTGTACATACTCTTTGCTAAACAATGAGCCAATATAAGAAGAAGCACCTTGTAACACTTCAAACCTACTTCTCAAAATTTCCTGATTCTTTGATTCAGTATAGTACGCATCTTGCGCATACTTGTATACAATTTTTTCTTTAATGCCTTTCCAATCTTCTTCAGTCATTACATTTTTAAGTATTAACTGAGTTTTCAAAAGATCATCAAACATGACAGAGAATTTTCTTCTTAACTTAGAAACAAACTTGGTAAACTTTAATTCATCTCTGTTAATTTCAGCTGCTCGGCCAAAGTTTAGACCCGCCTGCTGCTCTAATCTTGATACAGGAACATTCAAAGACTGATATAACTTCTTCTGGAAGTATTCTATATCTTCTATTTGTCCTAAGTTTTGTCCTGCTGGCAGTGTATCAATACTTGTACCCTGACTGCCTTCTCTACGTGGAAGCCAAAAGTCTTCTAACATAGACATAAACTTTTTGTCGTCCCTAACTTCACCTGTGTTAGCGTCATACACTAACTTGTTACGATATCTATCCATGATATCCTTCAGGTATTGTTCTGCTCTATTTGCTGGTAAGTTACCAACGTCAACATAAAAAATTCTTCTTTCAGGAGCTCGTGTTATGCGATAAATGACCGCTGCGTTCTCCATCATTCTAAGTTGGTTAGCAGGTCTAATTGCTTTATGTAGATAGGACATTGGAATGTTTTTGTCCTGATCTATCAGACCACTCGGACAATACACAATTGCATCCTTTGTAATTTTCAAAGCGTTGTCGGAGTCAGCTGCTTTGTATTGTCCGGGTTTTTCAGATAAACCCTTTTCATTAAAAATAAAATATTCTTCTGTGCTTTTAACGAAAGAAACACCCTGTGGATTTTTTTCTTTCTTTACCTCTTTGATCTTCGTCATTTTACGAGGATCAATATAGCGTATATCTTTAATGCCTTCTTGTGGCTTGTCAGTATCAATTACTTTATGAAAGTACATTCTACCATCAATATACCAACGTCTAAAATAATCCTGAGCCCTATCATTAAATTGCATCAAGGACAAAATAAACTCAAACTCTGAATGTATTTTATTCTTAATACTATTCGACAATCCAGTATGATCTAAGTCTAACTTCAATGCAGGTTCATCATCTAAGTTTGCTATTGAGTCATTCACAATATCTTCAATAGCAGCATCAACATCCGCCATCATGGCAATGTCTCGATACCTTTTAATTAACTGTGCTTCGGTGTTAGCGACGCCCTCAATATCTAAGTAAGTGCCGTAATAGCCACCTGCTCGTATACTTTGGACACCGCCATCATCCGTAGGTGCCACAAAGGATTTCTCCGTTTGTGGCACTTTAGCACGAGTTATCTCAAACCCAAATATATTCATATTATATCCCTAAGCTACGATTAAAAGTTATCGTAGTGTTGGTATTGGAAAGTAACCGTAAATTCTTCCAAAATGTCATTCTGTGCGTATGCTAATGCAATCTCACTCATCTGTATTGGGAAAGCATTGCGTAGTGTGTAAGTACCACCAGGCAACACTTCATCATTTCTATCTAAATGCTGTACAACAATGTCTGCTTGGTAGTCAGCGGGAGTAAGAACTCCTGTGTTACTCGCAGTAGAATTTAGTCCTTCCATCCATTGTTCAAACGGTCTACGTAGAGACTGGTCAGTGTCATTTACAATGGTTACTGTCCAAGGATCAAAAATACGTTCACCAGCTAACTTAACCTCACGACCTCTGTACTGAATAATCGCTGGGTTAACAGTGGATGCCGGGACTGCTGCCCCGGTAACCAACAAACTATATGAAGTATCTACACCCGTTACATAACTTGGAAATCCTAAAAGCACTCTAAACTGATTGGGACGCGCACCACCAGCTCCAAGCCTTGCTTTAAATTCTGTGATATTCATTTATCTCTCCTGTTTTTATTTTATTTATACGCCTTACGCGCCAACTTCTTCAAACTGAATACCTGTACGTGTTGCTACAAAATTCAGAGTAATGAAGTTAACCGAACGTGCTGGCTGTATGAAAATATCTGCAACAAAAGAGTTGGAATCAATAACCTGCTGTGTATTATTTGTTGAATCACAAACTACACGGAAGTTATAGATACCTCTTCTACCTTGTACATCTCTCAGGAAAGGCTCTACTAAGTTTTTAAACTGAGCTCTACTAAACTCATCATTGAATTCAAATAACTGGAATTTAGATGCTGTAGAAATAGCCTTTTCAAGTACAATGAACAGTCTGCGAACATTGATACGATCAAATGCACTCGGCTTTTCAAGCAGAGTTTTATCACCAAACAGTACAATACCTGAACCAGGGAAGCCTACAATAGGATTCACACCGGCTTTGTACAGAGTATCTCTATCTGTCTTGTTAGGTGAGTATGCAAGTTTAACGGCATTTTTAATGCGCCCTCTGTTATAACCTGCAGGTGAGAACCAAGGATCTGCATCTGCGTCAGTTCTTGCACATAGACCTGCTGTATCACCATTGCATGGTACCCATACATAGCGATCATAGTATCTATCGTACATATACTTCCACCCAGAATCCATAACAGCATACGAGCTTCTTGTAAGGGCCGCGCCAGTAATGTCAGCAAGAATGTTAGCAGCCTGTCCTGTGGTTTGTCCTACTACTGAATCTCTGTCAGGAGATACAAAAACTAAACAGTCTTTACGAATATCTGCTACGTTATCAATAACTGACTTACAGTTAGCAACTTCAAGACCGCCACAGAAGATCAAATTAACATCTATTAATTCGTCATTAGCAAACAGTTGCATAGCTGTTGCAATATCGCCTGCAGAAGGATTGGTACCAACACCGCCTGTAAGAACCGCTCTTAATTCATGTGGTAACAGTGTAGTAGTGAATGATTTGTTGGTAGTTCCATTTGCAACAGTTGTAGTAGATGCCCAAGGTGCTGTGCCGGACACAGTTTCAGACGAAGGGTGGTCCATCCACCAAATCCAAGATGATCTATCATTAATTACTGTGCGGTAATAGTTAGATTCACCGAAAGAGTTTTTAGCATCTGATGCTTTAGAAACACCCTGGAACTTTTCAATAATAGTTCCTGCTACACCAGTGATGCCGCCTGTACTGTCTACTACAACAATGTGTACTTCATCAGCGGTAACACTTGCATTGGTTGCCCAAGCAGTAGTGCCGGGAGTGTAATCAAACTGTGATAAGTATTCCCATTTACGTGTAGCGACGGCTGCTGTAATTGCTACTGCTGCGTTTGCTGCTAAAACAACATTATTAGCGTCAGTAATAGAAGCTACTGTACCAATAAGAGCATCGGTTGCGTCATAAATTGTAGCACCAACATATAATTCAGTAGTTGCTGCACCGGTTGTTCCTGTAAATGCTGTGCTTCCAAGTGTGGTTGTCCAAGTACCTGTAAGTGCTTTTGACGCATTAGCGCCGTCAGACATACCCACAACAATACCATTTGCAAGCACTCCTGCGTATTTACCGGCCCACATACCCTGCGCATCGCTATTGCCGCTGGCATATGTTAAATCATATGCGCTCTCATTCTTAATAAGAACAGCTGTGCGTGAACCTGATACCGCATAATCATTAGATACATAGGCATTTTTTGCCGCTGTATCCGATGCTCTAATTACTTTTAAAGCTCCAGTATATGAAAGAAATGAAGACGCTGCAAAGAAAGTACCGTAATCCGATGATAAAGCAGGTGGTTTGCCAAAACGGTTTACGAATTCAGTTTCATTGCTAACATCGACGATTTCATCTATAGGACCCCATGTGAAAGTACCTGCAGTTCCCCCAATAGAGGTTCCAACCGCAGGCACAACAGAGGTCAAATCTGTCTCTGTTACCTGTACGCCAGGTGATAGCTGAAAAGCCATATTTATTCTCCTCGTTAAAAATCAGACATAATTTACTTACGTTAATTCATCTGATTATTTATAAGTTTTAGTATTTGTATCCTAACTCTTTAATTTTTTCTGCGTATGATTCATCTGTTATCCAGTAATCGCCGGAAATAACCTCACCCTTTGGCTTGTCATTTGATTTTACATGAACAAAAGGAGTAAGATCTTGTGAAATTGATTTCATCTCTCTCTTATATAAAGCATCTCTTGTGTTAATATCTACTAATTCTTTAAAGAACGGCATAGTAGACAACCACCCAAACAGAACCATACACATAACAAGGTCATCGTGGTAGCCTTCATCAGCCTGATACCCTTGACCTTTCTCAATAAACGTAGAAATTTCATGTATAATCTCTGCGTCAAATACCAATAGTTTCTTTTCTTCCATAAGAGACTTGAAGTTAAAACAACCCTGTCTCTTTACTTGTTTAGAAGTATTAACACCTAAACGTGCAGATCTACCAAAACCAGGAGTAACATACTGTCTGGCCTTTTCGGTAACTGTACTAAATAGGTTCTCATACTCTATTTCTTCATGTAGAATTTCAATTATCTGTCCGCCTATATCATTGTTTTCACATAATATGTAAGCATTATTGAAGTCTCTACCTAACTTAGCTATAACCTCAGGATACAATAGAGGTGCTATCTTGTTATTTCTATATGTAGCTACTACCCTGTATGGCATTTCTGTTATATCGTTAACCACAAAAGCAGAATAGTCACCGCCAATACCACGAGCAGTATCAACAGTAATACAGTAATAATGATTTTCTTTTGGTTCTTCGTATATTCTCAACCCGTCATCATTATAAAAAATAGGTTCTTTGGAACTCAATGTAGCGATAGTTCTTGCATTGATAAGTGTGTTGGATGAACCTAAGAATTCACATAGAACCTCTTGGTTAAACTTTAGTTCGCCAAGAAGTTTAAGTTGTTCTTCTGCCCACTTCTCATCTCTACCGGGTATTTCTTTGTACGGAATAAAATGATGAATAAACCCGTTCGCTTTCTTTTCTGCCTCGTTCCAAAACTTCCAAAAGTGATTGTATCCTAATGGTGTAGATGTGAGTAGAATCTTTGTAGTTTCACCAGCAGAAATAGTAGGATATACAGAAGCAAAGAACTCATCCGCAACATTGTTTGGAATGATTGCCGCCTCGTCAATGTATAGCCAGTTTACAGACTTACCACGAATACCTGAAGTAGTCGTTGCTGCTGTGAATATTCTACAATTATTTTCTAATTCAACGTCACCCTTGTTCCATGTCTTTACACCCTGCTGCATCCATATGGGCAGGTTTTCGTACATAGTTTGATAACGTGCCAACACCTCTCTTGCTGATGCTGTTTTGTTACCCATGATAGCAACAGTCTTGTCGCTTTGAAATATAGTATAATGAAGTATGCAGGCCGCCGCTGTTACAGTCTTACCCTGCTGTCTGCCTTCCATCAAAATAACTTTACGATTATTAAGTATGAGTTCTACTTTTTTCTTCTGACATTCGTAAAGTTTAAAAGGCTGTAGACCCCTGTCCAGTGTAATAATCTGAACATAGTTTTCGATAAAATAGATCGGATCTTTCTGACACTTAACATACTCTTGGAGCTGTTCTTTAGTGAAAGAATGTTCGTACCCTATATTTTTTAGATTAGGGTTCCCATGATAAGAAGTACGTTCATCACTCATGGTCTATAACGTCTTTATTCAATGCTCTTAATAGATCTTTTGTACTTCCCACAAACAAATTGTTATTAGTTACACCGCCCGCAGGTTTGTTGTTGCCCATTTCAGCATCAACCTTTTTCTTTTTCTCCTGCACGTCTAACATATCCTTAGCATTTTCTTGCATTGTTTTTATTAGTTGTCCTGCTACTTCATATGCTCTTGGATGGTCGCTGTTCTTAGCAATATGTAAAATACCTTTTACTGCTTCTTCACTGTATTCGGCAGTCCTCTTCAGCATTTCTCTTGCCTCTTGGAAATCGTCTTCCAAATCTTTATTGGCATCGTGAGGAGGTGCAGGCAAGTTGTTATCTTCTCTTACCTTTTTCAAGTTGGCATCTAAAGCCTTAGTAGGCTTAGTCTTAAATGTGTCGTCTAAACTGTCAAATGTACTCATATTAATATCCGAATTTATTTGGGTCATTAGTGGTCAATTCTAAATGCACATCATCTGAAACTTTTACTAACTGATTAACGTCCTTTTTAGTAGATGGTTTAGGTTTAAATTGATCTAATACCATTTTAGGCGTAGGAGGTTTCCTCACTCTTATCTTTGACCAATAGAAACGAGTTTTTCTTTTTACAACAAAAATTGAAATTATATTTTCAGGTTGTAAATCTATAATTCTATTGCCCGGATCGTAGTGCAACCAAGTATATTGTCCATCTTTACTGACTTTTAAATTGTATACCCACAGTTCGTGTACATAACCAGAAGCGTAAACAATTCTTAATTTCTCTATAACTCTACGTTTTAATTTGTATTTTATTAGCATTCATCATACACCCTCAAACACATTTTCAAATTCAGCAATAAATCTATATGGATCTGCTGCTGTAGGTGATGCAACATAGTTTGGTGGATTCTCTATAACCACTGTAGGAGCTGAGGTATACCCAGACCCTGAATTTGTTATTACTAAACTATTTACAGTACCATCAGTATTTAGTTTCGCTGTAGCTGTAGCACCAGAACCGCCGCCTCCTGTTATAGTGACTGTGGGAGGATTAACATAACCAGCACCGTTATATGTCATAAAAATATTACTAACCGAACCACTTGAAATTAAAGCATATGCAGTAGCAGTTGTTGCTCCAATTGAAGCGGTAACCTTTGTGTAGTCATTAGAGCTTACGAGCGTTGCAGGTGAGGCATATGCGTTTGCAATGGCTGTTCTAATAATGTTTTGATTCGCCACAAATCCATAGAAATTTAATTTCATTGTAAAATTAAAAGTCCATATAATAGATACTCTTTTAGCAAACTCGCCTTCATAGTCATCATCATAATCTACACTATCTAATGTAATATTAATATCTCTTTTAATTCCTAACTCAGGTAATTCATTAACTGTAATATTAAAATCCGGATTAAAGAAAGGCATTATTTGTTCTACAATTTGCAGACCGTCTTCTTGGTTTTTAGCAAAGATATACAAGGATAAAGACATATTGTAGGGAGTAGCAACATATGTTCTATTCACTCCTGATACTGCTTGTCCGCCAATAATCGCTTTGTTTTTTTGTATAGGAGATACTTTTCGTGAGGCATCGAAATCAAACCCTTGGATTTCAAAACCCATGCGAGGTAAACTAATTGCTATATCGCCACGGCCATCGGCATCTGATATAAGAGCAATCCTCGACAAAAACTTTTGCTTAGTTGAATAAGATAAAGGAACTCTTAATACCTGTTGTGTTACATTGCTTCCGTCAACACGATTGATATTGATGTTTGTAAATATCATACCAAAAGCAGTAATTGCTTTCTTAATATGCTCATGGTAAAACTGTTGATTTTTAAACATTATACAATCTCCCCAAACGGATTAACCTCTGAGAAGTCTATAATGCCCTCCAGGTCATTGAATTCTTGGAAGTCTGCTCCATCAGTTCTTGCGGCATCAGTGTCACTCGAATATGATTCAAGTATCAATGAGGAACTATCCTCAAGTAAAAACAAATCACCTGTTTCAAGTTTAAACTGATGCACCAACATATCAATGTTTTCATCTGTGTAAATTGCGTCAAGTTTAGTAATGCCTGTATCAATAACTTCACTGCTGTATTCAAACAATTCACACTGTAATTTAAATACGTATAATTTTCCGGCCTGATAAAATGGATCTTGAAACTGTACAAGTCTAATTTCAAATAGGGAGTTTGTTTTTTCAAAGTATAAAAGATCGCCTTCTACTGGACGAGTATCTAACTGAAAAATACCATCAGTAGTCTGTACCATCTCCTGCCATCTACGTCTTGCAACAACAAAGGTTGCCTGGTCTCGTATCTCTATACCAAAACGTGTAAACAAATCTCCCTCACCTTCGTAACCATCTACATTTTCAAGATACATTTCCAAAGGATATGCCTGGGTAAATTTACTCAGTGTATCTTCGTCAAATATTTCGTCCTCGTCTACTAATGTGCGAGGTAGATAATATACGTCATGTCCGTATATTTTCAGACTTTCAATAATCAGGTCTTCTATCAGCCGTTGTTCGGCTGTAGTACCGCTGGTATTTCCTGATTGAAAGTAAAAGTTAGTGGGCATCGTTTACCCCACCATGAATGTCGGAGGAAGCTCGTACTTTAACTGCATATCTCTTTCTATCTGATCTATTTCAGTTATTGCCTCCTCGAATATTTTATCTCCGTTGAGTGTAACGCCACCTGGAAGTTGTATGCCTCCAAACTTCTTCATGTTCTCACCCCACTGTCTTTTGATAAGAGAAGTGGCGTATTTTTTCAAAAACATATCGTCATACACTTCGGAAAATTCTGCTGGATCTACAATACTGTATGCTTCAAATATAATGTAATCACCTGGATTGAATGTAATATCCCAGTCAGCATCAATATACACACGATTCATTTTTCTGTTAAACCGAATCTGTCTTTGATTTACAAGTAACTGTTCAAGGGTTGACAGGTGGCTTTGAACCATCGAGTAATAAATCATATCAGCACCGAGCAAATTGTACATATCATTTTGCCTAAACTGATACATAATATCAAATATGTTACCGCCAGTAGTGTTTGAGTTTACTGCCCCACCAAAGTTAAACATACGTGTAATAGAAAGAACGCCGTCACCAACTGCAATATATTTGTTAGACATATCTCCTGCAGTAAATCCTGTAGAAGAATGAAGGGCTACACTTGCTCCTGAGATTGAACCGGTAACGGTCTCACTATTAACAAAAGTTCCCTTAGTGTTTTCTGTAGTAAAGGTATTTACAGATGGAATGGCTTTAATAACTGTGGTAGCACCCGATGTGCTTCCTGTTATTGTTTCACCCACTGTAAATAGACTACTTAAAATAGAAGCGAGGGTTATTGTGTCACCAGTTATCTGGTGGCTAATAAAAGTCTTTTGACGACCATCAAAATGATACTCGTACCAAAACTGCAAGGCATCATCAATGCGATCAGATATCTGATCGTCGTCTACGTTAATTTCAATTACTGGAAAACCAAGCCTGCGTAAACAGTAGTCGATTAGTTCTTGTCTTGATGCTAATGCCATGTTACTATTTATCCTTTATTACACACCGCCAAACGATTTGCTACGACCCAGTACATGAATAGTATGACTTGCAAACGTGCCTATTTTATACATATCAAAATACACAATGTCTTTACCGTTTGCTGTTCCGCTTGGAGCACTGTTACCTTCCCAGGTTATAGTATGTGGAGTTCCGTCTATTTGAACGGCTGTAGGCATATATGCTGTGCTGCCTTGTATTATCATAATTTCTACTGTGATTGCTCCAATACGATCACCGTTATTTACTCCTCCTGCAATCCATCTACCATTGGTAAAGTAACCACCACCTGATGGGAACGGTTGCTGATTATCGCTTTCGTCTTTCATGTTTCTAAAGTTGCAGGTAAAGTCTCCGGCCGGTTGATTAACAATAAAGTTATAACCATATTTAGCATCAAACAGCTTAGTTCCTGCTCCGACTACGGATACCACAGTATGTTTTCGGTTGACTTTAGCGAGGCTCAATGTCGCATCAGGGTATGTTCCTAAGTCAATCCCTTGAGCGCCTGTGCTATCACCACTCGGCCACCACCAGATGCCATATGCTTGAGCGTATTTATTTGCCGGGAGACCCCCGCTTACACTGCCGCCGAATCCCAATACAGTGTCAGTCCATTTGGTAGAACCGAGCCAATAGGTTATTAGTATCGAAGGTGATCTGGTCGTATTGCTTAAACCAACAGAACCTGGATCTGTATTTCTTAGACTTGGCGCATCGAGGCCGCTTACTTGTAAAGCCTTGTCTGTCGTATTATACTTCATATAAGTAGTTGTACCATCGTCAACATACTTAAAACCGCCACTACCATCTGAGAGTTGAACATAATTGGCAACATTGTTAGGATCAGAACTTGCGCCGCCGCCAGCAGCCGAAGTCCAAGTAATATTACCCGCTCCGTCAGTTGCTAATACTTGTCCGTTGGTGCCATCAGAAGTAGGTAAATCTAACGCTGTTAAGAATGACGATAGATTAGAGTCTACTGGTTGTTTACCATCAAGCTGTGTCTGAATATTACTTGTTACGCCATCGCAGTAATTTAATTCTGCCGTTGTAGCAGTAATACCGTCGAGGGTATTGAGTTCTGCCGTTGTAGCAGTAATACCGTCGAGGGTATTGAGTTCAGACGCGGATGCTGTTACACCTTGGTCTGAAAGTGAACCGCCGGCGCCGGACTGTGTAGCGAATGATATTGTACCCGCTCCGTCAGTTTTTAATACTTGATCCGCAGTACCATCTGATGTTGGTAGATTACACGCAGCTACAAACCCTGTTAGGTTAGCATCGTATGCTTGTATTGTACTGCCTATATCAGCATCTGTAGTAACGTCACTGCCATTGACCTGTAATGTGCTTGTGAAGTTAGTAGCAGAAGAAGTATCTGTTGTAGCAGAAGTATATGACAACGCACTCCACGAAGAAGAGCCATCTCCTACTTTTATTTTTCCGGTATCGGACTCATGTCCTACCTCACCGACTGCTAAAACAGGATTGCTTGAGGTCCATGTGGCGGCTGTCTTTGTATTTACTCTGGTTCTGCGGTCTGCCATTAGGTAAGGGCTCCTAAATCTTGAGTTGTCAATGTTCCTGAGGGGGTATCCAAACTATCAAAGGATGACCCTATAGTCTGCCCAAAAGAATCTGTATTCAGCGAAGATAAATCTCCAAGATCTCCTGTTGGGAAAGTCAGAGAAGGATCTGCTACAGCAAAGTTTGCAAGTTCAATAATATTACCTGAAGAGGACTTAGTATATATTACTTTGTCTGCTGTATTTACGGCCAACTCCCCGACTGCAAGATCGCTTGTAGTCGGGGCTGAAGAAGCAGTTTCACTTCTTTTAGGTTTTATGACTATAGCCATTACTCACTCCTTAATTCAATAAAGTCCCAGCCGCATTGTAAATATCAATTCTAAATCTATCATTGGCCGCTGCTGAAGTCATAACACTTGTGTCATTATCAGCAAATGCCTCACCGCTTGTCTGTACTGCTGTAAGACCAACACTATCAAGTGTAAGTGTGGAAGTGACATTAAGAGAGGTCATCTCAAAAGCACCGCCACTTACTGATATAGTCGAACCGCCAAGGTCAAGTGTAGAGCCTGACAAATATAAGTCACGCCATCTTAAACTTGAAGAACCTAAGTCATATGTTATGTTAGCTGCTGGTAAAATAGCACCAGTAACCTCAAGTGGTTTATTAATTTCCCACTGTGTTCCAGTGTGGTCATACAATATAGAAGCGCCTGCTCCGTCTACTGATATACCTGCACCATCGGCTGCTGCTGAATCTGCTGCACCGCTGGCTAATACAACCTCTTTATCATCTACAGTTAATGTAGTAGAATTAATAGTAGTAGTTGTACCGTTTACAGTAAAGTTACCACCTACTGTTACATCACCTGAGGTACTAACAGTAGTAAATGTACCGGCTGCTGGAGCTGTACCACCAACAATACCGTCTACGTTACCAGTTACGTTGCCTGTAACATTACCAGTTAAGTTACCAGTTACATCACCAGTTAAGTCACCAGTTACATCACCTGTAACATTACCAGTGAGGTTACCAGTTACGTTGCCTGTAACATTACCAGTTACATCACCAGTTAAGTCACCAGTTACATCGCCAGTTACATTACCTGTTACGTTGCCTGTGACATTACCTGTTAAGTCGCCAGTAACATCACCTGTGAGATCGCCAGTAACATTGCCTGTTACGTTGCCTGTAAGAGGTGCTGTAACACCTACAAATGTAACACTGTCACCAGTGCCTACTGCCTGACCAATACTAACAGCACCAGATAAAATACTAACACCTGTTCCTGCTGTAATGTGTGCTTGTACTTCTGCTGCACTTGGTCCGGTGTATGTAAACACACCTGTGCTATTATTGTATGAAAGTGAACCGTCACCGCCGGCGTCAGTTACACTTAAATCTGTTAGATCAATAGCTGAAGTATTGCTTAAATCAGCTAATGCTATTTCAAAACCACCCGCTGTAGAACCATCATGGACTACAAGGGTGTCTTTAGTTGTATTGACGGTAACCTCACCTTCAGCACCGGTGAAAGTCGAGTGTTGGGCTGTGGTTCCCCGTCTAAGTTGTAATACTGTTGGCATAGTTTATCTCCTAAAATGTTCCACCGTCAAGCGTATCAACTTGAGAACCTGGTATAACTGCTGAAGAACTTAAATTATCTAAGTCCGCCCGGCACAGCTCAAACCCACCTGCTGTAGAACCATCGTGTACGACTGCTGTGTTTTTAGTTGTGTTTACGGTAATCTCAGCTGAAGCACCTGTAAATGTAGAGTGCTGGGCTGTACTACCTCGTCTAAATCTAATTCGTGCTGCCATGTTTATATGCTCCCGTAATCTATATTGTTACCGGAACCTACACTGTCAGCAATTGACCCATAATCTTGATCCGAATTGTAATTCATTCTAACAATAGCTGTATTTGATTCTGACGCTGTATCAATAGTAAAGAGTGCATCCACGGTGTCAGCAAACTTAATAGTTCCTACGTCTGCTGTGGAGTCAGTATCAGTTACAGTGAGGCCACCGCCTATAGACCTAATGTTATTAGCAGAATCTCTGATATATAACTTTTGATCCGCGGTATTTATTGCCATTTCGCCTACAGCAAGATCGCTTGTTGTAGGAACGGAACTCGCTGTTTCCGATCTTTTCGGTTTAAGTACCACCGCCATCTCTTATCTCCTTAAGCTCTTTTTTTAATTTTTCTATTTTATTTTCGGCTTGGATTAATTCTTTTTTCAAAAATTTGGCTTCATCTTTAAGAGCTTCATCATTAGTAACTTCTTTCTCAACAACCACTTCTTTAATTACTTCTTTAATTACTTCTTTAATTTCAGGTGGCTTTTCTCTTTCTCTTAAAACTTCTGCCTTGCTATCCTCTATTTCTTTCTTTAAAGTTTCGATAGTCTTTAGTGCTTGCTCCTTCTCTTTCGCAGCTAAATTAGCTTTTGTCTGAGCCATTACAAGCTCTAAAGACATATCGTTAACCTTTTTTATCAATACATTAATGTATTCATTCACCATAGTTTCATTATTTTGTTCCATCACAAGCCTCTTACAAAGTCATCAATAAAAAAATATTAGTAAGAACCACCGTCCAAAGTATTTGTCCAGGCAGGGGTTCCGCTGTTTGAGTAAAGGATGTAACCGTTAGTACCTGCAGCAGTAGCCTGAAGAGCACCGGTTCCGTTACCGTAAATAATACCATTGCTTGTAAATGTACCTGCGCCAGTACCACCGTCTGCAACGAGAATCTCCGCTGACAAGCCTGAAACAGTACCACCAGTCAATGAACCAGTTACGTCACCAGTCAAGTCACCAGTTACGTCACCAGTTACGTCACCTTCTAAGTTAGCAACAAGTGTACCAACAGTGATAGTCAGGTCACCAGTAGAGGCGCCTGTAGCAGCAGTAGTACCCATGGTGAACTTATCTTCTGACTCGTCCCAACCGATGAAAGCGTTGTCGCCAGTGCTACCACGTTCAATAACAAGACCTGAATCGTTAGCAGCTGCAGATGTACCGTTACCGAGTTCCAAAAGTGTATCAGAAACAACAGTATTATTTGTAGCAACAGTAGTAGTTGTACCGTTTACAGTTAAGTTACCGGTAATAGTAGCGTCACCGCCAACAGTTACGTTGCTTGAGAAAGCACCAGTAGTAGCACCTGTAAGAGCGCCGCCTGATAATGAAGCAGTACCATCAGTTACCGTACCACCTTCAATTGTACCTGAAGCAGTTACATTTGTAAGACCTGCTAAGCTTGCTGCAGTATCACCAAGAGAAACAGAAGTTGAACCAAGTGTTACAGAGCTGTTTGCTAAGTGAACATTGTCTACAGAACCGTCAACAAGGTGCTCTGAATCGACTGCATCATCAGCAATCTTAGCGCCCGTTACCGCATCTGCGGCTAACTCTGTAGTACCTACACCGCCAGCAGTAATAGCCATGCTAACATTATTGTTAGTTACAGTAGAAGTAATACCTGTGCCGCCTGCAAATACTAATGTATCAGTACCAACAGTTACGTCATCAGTTGTAGAACCGTCACCGATAGTCAGTGTAGAGCTGGTTGTAGCAGTTGTTACACTTGTAACACGACCTTTTGCGTCAACCGTAATTACAGGAATCGCTGAAGACGAACCGTAAGTGTTGGCTGTAACACCAGAGTTAGCAAGTGTCACTCCTACAGTTGCAGTGTCACCAGCATCCTGGAATGTTGCAGAACCAGTAGCATCGCCACTAAGTGCAACAGTTACAGCGCTTGATAAACCATCTGCGTCAGTAGCAGTGTCTGCGTTACCAGTTAGGGTAGCAGTGATAGTGCCTGCGCTGAAGTCACCAGAAGCATCACGTTCTACAATAGTGCTTGCTGTGTTTGAATCAGTAGCTGCGTCAATAGCATCAGTGTAGAACTTACCACCAATAGTATGAATGACGGGAGTGCTACCATCAGAGCCAAGAGACTCAATATAAAGTTTAGCTGCTGCACCAGAACCTGACTGGTCTTGGCTATAAGCTAATTCGCCCTCTTCTAATTGTCCAGTAGTAGGTGCTGCTGATCCTGCCGAACGTTTAATTTGAATAACTGTAGCCATTGATTTCTCCTCTTATTAGCTTTTGTTATTATTTTTAATATGTACCGCCGTCTAAATTTGATACCTGCGAGGAATCAATTGCTAAACTTGAAACAGGGCTCGCAACCCACTTATTCGTATCTGCATCAAAGGTAAAAGTATATCCATCTTGGGCGCCGGTTAAATCAACATTCGCTAACCCTTCCAAATTAGTTGCCGTAATGACCCTTGAAGTAGACGTTACTACTTTAGGGGTTCTTGTGCTAACACTTGAACTTGGTATAGTTACTTTTATTGCCATTATCGTGTTACCTCTGGGGTTACCGTGATAATTCCTTCCAATACTCTAATAGTTTCAGAACTACTTGCTATTTCAATATCATATACATATCTGCCAGACCTCAAAGAAGACGTCTGTGTTGCAGTCAAACTAATAGTAATTTCTCCGGTTGCATCCACTTTTGCAATAGTAAAATCAACCTTTGTATTTGTTTGATAGCTTTTTCTTATTTGAGCGGCAACAGTATAATCAGCAAGATTTTTATTAGTACCGTCAGGATTATCCAAACTGAAAGTAAAGCTAAAGGTCGTGCCTTGATCTATTACAATGTTTTGTATTGTTGCCATATAAATATCTTATAAGTATTAATGTATCTTGTTATTTATAACTTTTTGGACTTGTGATGAAAACTATTTTGACACTAAAGTATGGTGACAAATACACAGCAGATGATGTGAACCGCATATATATTGACACAAATGGCAAGTACAATTATGTATGTGTGACCGATAACCCTAAAGGGCTACGTTCTGATATTTATACTATTCCGATTGACGGTGAACCTGAAGGCCACTGGGAGAAAATAAAACTTTTCCAATATCATTTTGGCAAAACTTTGTACTTAGATTTAGACGTGGCCATACAAAAAAACATTGACCATTTGTTTAATTGTCTTGACAACCAACCAATGATTTGTTATACTTATTGGAAGGATAAAAATTTTCCCTATCATAAAGATGAGCGATGGTCGTACAATTATCTAAGTAATTTTAACTCAAGTGTAATGTTGTGGGAAGATGCAAGACATATATATGAATACTGGAAAAAAGATCAAGATTATTACATGGTAAAGTATGCGGGTGATGATAGATTTCTCTACCATGAAAACTTTACATTTAAACATTGGCCTGAGGGTGAGATCTATTCTTATAAATTTGCCGGTGATAAGTATCAACCAAATGCTACTATAGCATTACTTAACGGACAAGCAGACTTTCCCAATTTAGTTGAAGAATATTATGATGAACTTCGTTTGTATAAAATGGGGAAATAAGTATACCCCAGAATACGTAAACAATTTGTATCGTATGGTTAAAAGAAACTATACGAAACCCTTTACCTTTACGTGTTATACAGATGAGAATGAGGGATTAGAATGTGACACACACCCTATACCTGATGATGGTTTACTTCACCCTGACTATTGGTTCGGTAAAGAAAAGTATTGCTGGGACCGAGCAAAGTTTCTTGTGTTTAACTCTAAAGAGTGGTTAGGATATGAAGGCCAGTGGTGCTATTTTGATCTCGATGTTATCATTCAAAATAATATAGACGAGTTAGACAAATTAGCAACCAGACCAAGAATAATTTATAGTGAATGGCAAGACCCAAAACAAAAACACGAAAGGCTTTTTATTGATATTAGAGGCACGTTTTTTAATAGCAGTATGATGTGCTGGGATGATGAACAAACTAAACAAATATATTATGATGTTTTAATGGAAGAAGAAATGGTTTTTAAAACATTCTTCAAAGGGTCTGATAACTATCATTATTGGAGACAGAGAGAGTTTTGGAAAAACATTCCTTTTGAATGGATATATAGTTACAACCGAGGAATGAAGTTTCCTAAAGACATTGCACCTTTTAAATACCGCCCTGATGCTAAAGTTTGTTTATTTAACACAGACCTAACGCCAGACCCTAAAGCAAAAAAACAGATTAAACTTGAGGGATTGAAGGATAAAGAATTATTGAGGTTATGGAAATGCGAGTAAATTATATCTGCTGTAAGTGGGGAACAAAGTATGGACCACATTTTGTCAATAAACTATATTCAATGGCTAAACGTAACACTGACCATAGCATTTTTGATTTTCACTTTTACTGTTATACCGATCTTCCTGAAGGCCTTGATCCTGGGATTAAAGTTATTGACTTTCCTGACATTCCTAATATTCACCCTAAGTATTGGTTTGGTTCTGATAGTTTCAAGTATGGAATGGCTCGCTGCTGGGATCGTCCTAAAACTTTTGTTTTTAATACTCATAACTTCGCTGACGATAAGCCTACGGGGCGTTTCGTTTTCTTAGACTTAGATGTTATCATACAAAATGATATGGGTCCTATTATTACATATGATTTAGATAGACCTACAAAACTTAGAAGTTGGTGGCAAGATCCAAAACCAATGAAGTCAAGACAATTTAAACTTGCACACGGGGCTTACACAAACGGTTCCTGTCAAGTGTGGTCGGATGACCAATGCGAATGTATATGGAAAGATGTATTGAAACATCAAGAACAAATATGGTTTACATTTACTGATGGAACTGATAACTATCACAGTTGGCGTTGGGGTGAGTTTAGTAAGACTCCTTTATGGGGACACTTCCCAAGTTGGATGGCCTACTCTTACAATAGAGGCAGAGACTGGGATGCTGACGATTTGAGAGTAGACACCTATCGTAAAGGGTGTATTCTCTGTGTATTCAATATTGACTTATTGCCTTTTGAAGATTCAAGTAGAGGCAAAACAAAACAAGATCAATTAGTAGATCCTTACTTATTAGCGCACTGGAAATGAGTTTACACATATACACAGTCAAGTGGGGAACAAAATATCCTTCCTCTCATGTAAATGAAATATACAAACAGTGTAGGCACCATGTCACACGAAATTTTATTTTTTATTGCATAACAGAAGATCCCAAAGACTTACACCCTGATATTGTTCCTCTAACAATTCCTAAGGATAACTACTATGAAAAGTGGTGGAACAAAATGTATTTGTTTGATACAGATATTGTGTGGCAAGAAGGGGAAAAACTATTTTTAGATTTGGACATTACAATACAGAGAAATTTAAATGCTTTCATAGATTATCCTTGTTATGACAAACTAATATTTGTGAAAACAGAATGGCACGATTTAGAAAAAATAAAAGAAGAAACAAAACATATACCCCACGCATATACTAACCTAAACTCAAGTATACTGAGATGGAATGATTCGTTGATGGAAACAGAATCTATGACAAAGTTTTTAAAAATGACGAAGGATTACCCAAGTCAAATGTTTTTTTATTATAGAGGGTTGGACAATCTTTTTTATAATAGATTCAACCACGAACATATTTCAACATTCCCCAGCGGGTGGGTATACAGTTATAACTATGGATATCAATATCCAAATGATGTAGAACAATTTAAATACAGAGAAACACCTTTCATCTGTTTATATGATTCAATGGAGAGACCGCAAGATGTTAAACTATAATTTTCTAACAAGTTTTAGATATTGGGGCATGGCGCTTGAAAAAATACAACACGAAATGCCTCACAAACACGAGGACTTTAGAAAGTCTATGAATCCTAACACTATGGATGCGTCTGTATGGTTAATGGAAGAGCTTGTTAAATATTTAGATTCGGAAAAAGAATACAATATTATTGTTTTAAATTCTTGGTTAGGGTTTCCTCTTGTGCCCCTCATATGTGAAAATATAAAAGTTAAGCATATGGACTTAATTGATATTGATAATGAGGCTTTAGAACTTTCTAAAGTGTTTAACAAATACTATGTAGATAACGGTGTAGACATAAATCATTTATGTTTAGATATACCCTTTGCTTTCCATAACATAAATGCTCTTAATACTGACATTGTTATTTCACTTGGATGTGAACAGATGTATCCTCTCAAAGAGTTGACCACTACTAATACTGATTGTATTTTTGCGCTACAATCAAGTAACGTAATACAGGAAATGTACGGTATAAACTGTGTAGATACCATAGAAAGACACTTAGACAACACAGGAATCACTAATGTTTTATACAAGGGTGTAGCCGAACAATCATATTATAACTGGGAAGGCAAAGTTTATTATGATAGATTTATGGCTATAGGTACAAAATAGTATAAATAGTAAACAAACTTTTAGTAGGGGCTAATGACCCTTTACGAACAGGTTAGCTTATTGTGATAATATCGCTAACTGTCAAAAGTAATTTAAATTACAGGAGACAGGTATGCTTTTAAATCGCAGAACTATGCTAAGAGGTGCAGGTGC
>Ga0222714_10001087_pt1 | contig 30754 bp, 29 predicted proteins | sample C33_3DmetaG_FD_165048 | JGI IMG/M metagenome (GOLD analysis project Ga0222714, IMG submission 165048) | Estuarine water microbial communities from San Francisco Bay, California, United States - C33_3D | ecosystem: Environmental > Aquatic > Marine > Unclassified | place: USA: California... | reverse complement strand
TTATCCTCTAAAAATATGCTGTTAAAGGGGTACTAGATATAGTGGTACTATATGTAGTAAGGTACCTAAAACATACTATATATGGTATATATAACTTATTAGAACAATAAAGATAACTGGTTAGTTATTTTATGGTAAGGTAGGGTGCCTTTTTGGATATAACAGGCTATATATGCTAAGCATAAAAAAAAGTCTGATTTACACTACTTCTGAACTCCTTGGGTACTGCCTTTGTGTTTCGCCTTTATACTCTATCGTATCAGCAGCTTTTGTACGCCTGATGTCCACTTTACCTGTAAGCACTTACTAGGTGTAAATGTTTGTCGTAAAACTATTCTAGCATACCATAGATTTTAAGTATGACAAAAAGTTGGGGGTATTCTGATAGGTCAGTAGGCGAAAGGAGGAAACTCCTACTTATAAAATACCCCTAGAAAATAATACCATTAAATATACAACCTGTTATACTCTTAACTGATAGCATCATGCTATCTTCAACAGTCCTCCTGTTGTATTTGTTTGTATAGTACGACCCTCACGCAAGTGAGGGTTTGCTATAGTTGCAGTATGAAACAATATATCCATGTACAAGATTGTGATAAGTGTTGGAATCCTTATTGGGAAGATGAACTCATTAATGGGTTGTGTGCTCAATGTCAGTAAAGAAAAAAAATAAAATTATTCAATGGTTTCTTAAAGAATATTTACCAAGATACAAACTAAAGATTGTTGTACAACATAAACACTTAGAAGATAACTATGGAGAACTATACATAGAAGATAGTTATAAAAAACCAAGAAGTTTTAAAATTCTTATTCATAAAGATATTACTGACTCTCTCTACATAGAAACACTACTACACGAACTATGGCACATTTATCAGTTTGTTACTGGAGAAGTAAAGATAGAAGACAACAGAACCTATCATCACAACATTGAAGTAGACCCTTTACTAGAAGAAGAGTTGCTCTTTGAAAAGGAAGCAGAACTTATGGAAGGTCTATTAAAAAAAAATTTTTTTCACAACATAAATTTATAACAATATTATATTGAAAATATCTTAGGAAAGTCCTAAGAGTTGTATGTTGAAAACAACAGACAGATATAGAAAAAGAGGCTTGAAGTCTAAACACAATGTGTTCGTTGTGAACTGAAAAGTTGATATTTCATATCTTTCATAATTACAGTAAATGGACAGACTGTACGAACAAGACTCCACCATGTGTGGAGTTTTGTGTTATTATAACCCTATGCCTTTATATACAGGAAGTTCAGATAAGACAGTAGCTAGGAACATAAGGAAACTTATGACAGAAGGTTACTCACATAAACAAGCTGTAGCAATTGCAATGCGTAAAGCAGGAAGGAAAAAAGTTTAATGGCAGAGTACCAAGGTAAATCAGTTAAGTTAAATAGTCCTTCTAGGATTAGCAAAGGCGAACCAGGATATGGTCGTAAGAAGTTTAAAGTCTATGTTCAAGATGGTGGTAAGGTTAAGAAGGTTATGTTTGGTGACCCAAATATGGAAATTAGAAAAGATAACCCTGAAGCTAGAAAATCATTTAGAGCTAGACATAAATGCGATACAGCAAAAGACAAGACTACACCCAGGTACTGGTCTTGCAAAATGTGGTAAGGAGTTACAATGGCACATGGTTCAGGAAAAAATAGTTTAGTAGGTAACATACATAGAAGACAACAAGCAGGTACTTCTAGGTCAAAAAAGAAATCTACTATTTCTAAAAAGGCTTATAACCAAATGAAGCGTGGTTGGAAGAAAAAATAATTTTTGAGTACTTACGACATTCCATGTCCTATGTGTAAAGAAACTCTCAATATTGAAGAAGGGCATGTAGTGTGCAGAAATAAAAAATGTGAAAAATATGGCAAATAAAAAATTATGTTATGCAGGTGGATGTCACAGACCTTTACCAAAAGGTAGGTCAAAATTCTGTAGTGATAGATGTTCTAACAGAATTGCAATGCAAAAGAAAAGAGCTAAAAAAATTGGTAAAGAGTGGACACAAGTTGATGATGAACTTAATATCCCAAGTCAACAAAAAAATGTACAGAGTAGAAGAGGTAAGGTCTATCAAGATTTGGTTGAATCAGGTCTTGGACAAGAAATCTTACTTAAGAAAAACACCTTATCAGATGTTGCAAAAATCTTGGGAACTTCTGTGGGAGCTGTCTCTATGGCTTACAACGCTTATGTGGAGGACCTTGATACGAAGAGAGCTCAAGAAAAATGGGAACTACCACAAGTAGCAGAAGTTGCATTAAAAGAATTTTCAGATTTTAGAGATAGATATTTTCAAACAGAACAAGGAATACCATACGAAACTGCAGACTTTCATGAGAAGTGGATTAACTCTATAATGGATGCTATAGAAGGTGGAGAACAACAAATGATTCTTAGTCCACCTCGTCATGGTAAAACAGATTTATTAATTCACTTTGTTGTATGGCTTATTTGTAAAAACCCTAATATCAGAATTTTATGGGTAGGTGGTAATGAGGACATTGCTAAGAATGCTGTTAGCTCTGTAATGGACCAACTAGAAAATAATGAATTATTAATTGAAGAGATATGTGGACCTGGACCAAAATTTAAACCACAAAACAGAAGTGGTAAAGCATGGTCATCAACAGAGTTTTCTGTAGGAACAAGAACAGTAACTGGTATTAAATCACCTACTATGGTTGGAATTGGTCGTGGTGGTAAAATACTTTCTCGTGACTGTGACATTATTATTGCAGACGACATTGAAGACCATGGTTCAACAATGCAACCTGCGTCTAGAGAGAATACTAGAAACTGGTGGACAACAACTTTGTCTTCAAGAAAAGAGGAACATACAGCTATGGTGGTTATTGGTTCTAGACAGCATTATGATGATTTATATTCACACTTACTAGAAAACGAATCTTGGAAAACAATTGTAGAAGAAGCACATGATACTGCTTGTACTCTACCTGATTGGGATAATGACATACATCAAGATTGTATGTTGTGGGCTAAGAAAAGAACTTACAAATGGTTAATGGATAGAAAAAGAGCTGCAGAAACTACAGGTGGTAGAGCAATATTTGAAATGGTATATCTTAATGTAGCAATGCCTGATGGCATGTCATTATTTGATGCTGAAGAAATAGAAGCATGTCGTGACCAAAAAAGAGATATTGGTCATGTACCTTCAGGTGTAAGACTAATTGCAGGATTAGACCCATCATCAACTGGGTATCAAGCAGCATTCTTATGGGTTTATCATCAAGACAATAATAAGCTATACATGATTGATATGGAGAACTCACTTGGTGGTGGTATTCCACAAGCATTAGATATTATAAAGAGATGGTTTACAAAATATAATTTATCTCATTGGGTTATAGAAGAGAATGGTTTTCAAAAAGCTATCAGGCAAGATAGGTCTATTAGAGACTTTGCAGGTAAGCATGGTATCTTTTTGGAAGGACATCAAACTTATAACAATAAATTTGACCCTGTGTTTGGTGTGACAGCTATGCGACCATTGTTTGAAGAACAATTAATTTCTTTACCTTATCTTGGATTTGAAGCACAAGAAAAGGTAAACTTATACAGAAGTCAGTTAGTGTATTTTAGTTCTGCAAAGAATAAGAGTAGAACAGTAGGTACAAAAACAGATATTGTAATGGCAAGTTGGTTTCCAATGAAATCAATAAGGCGTATGCAGAAAGAAAGACTTGCTACAATGGGATATGACTATAGTCCTAGTTTTGATGGCTATAGTGGTATTAAAATAGATTTAGATACTTGGAGATAAATGGTAAAGACAGCAGATGAGCTATACAGCAGAGTTTACGAATTAAGGCAATTACATTCTGAATATGTAGCTGAAAAAGACAACATAAGAGCAATCATGAATGGTGGTGCTGATGGATTAAAAGCATTACTTGGTAAAGATATGCGTGATATGGATTATCAACAATTACCTGCACCTAATTTGCTTATGTCTGCGTTAGAAAGATTTGCACAGAAATTAGGTAGAGCACCTGATTTAAAAGTAGATATTTACAATGACAAGGATAGTGAAAGAGCTACAAAGAGAGCAGAGAAACTTGAGAGAATTGTACATAGCTATGATGAATTACAAAAATTACATAAACAATTACCACAAGTAGGTAGATGGTTACCAGGTTATGGTTTTGCTGTTTGGGTATTAAAAGAAAAGAAAGATGCTAATGGAATACCATATCCTATTGCAGAAATAAGAGACCCATACACTTGTTACCCTGGACACTTTGGTCCTGAACAACAACCACAAGAATTAGCAATTGTGTATAGAGTACCTCATACAACTCTTGCTCAACAATATCCAAAATACAAAACAGTTATTATGGATGAAATAGATTCAGAATTTAACACTATGGCTTATATGTCTTCATACGATAAGACATGGGCTAATCAAAATGGAACTGGAAAAGTAGTAGCAGAATATTACGACAAAGAAGGAACTTATATTTTCTTACCTGAAAATAGAATTATTCTTGATTTTGTACCTAACCCACTTAAATCAGGTCCAAGATTTGTTGTGGCAAAACGATATAGCTTTGACCAAATGCAAAGTCAATTCCATCATGTGATTGGATTGATGGCGAATATGGCAAAAATCAATGTTCTATCTGTCATTGCAATGGAAGATGCTGTGTTTACAGAAACCAACATCATTGGTGAGATAGAATCAGGACAATATAGAAAAGGTAGATTCGCTGTTAACTACTTGACTCCAGGGTCTCAAGTTAGCAAACCTACTAATAATTTACCTTATCAGTTGTTTCAACAGATAGATAGACTTGAAAGACATCTTAGATTAGGTTCTGCATATCCAGTATCAGATGATGGACAATCGCCTAATGCGTTTGTTACTGGTAGAGGATTAGAAGAGCTTGGACAATCTGCATCTCTACATGTTAGAGAATATCAAACAGTGCTTAAAGACGCATTGGAAGAATTAGATGCAAAGAGATTGGAATGGGATGAAGTAATGTATGGAAATATGCGTAAACCAATATCAGGTTTTCGTAATGGAACTGCATTCAAAGAAACTTATACTCCAGGAGCAGACATAGCAGAAGTCTATAAGACTAGAAGAGTTTATGGTGTTATGGCAGGATTTGATGAACCACAAAAGATTATTACAGGGTTGCAATTAAAACAACAAGGTGTCATAGATATGCAGACACTACAAGAAAATCTTGATGGTTTAGATAACATAACACAAATTCAAAACAGAGTTAATGCTGAAAAAGCAGAAACTGTATTGTTTGAATCATTAATGGCTCAAGCAGCACAAGGTGATGTGAAGGCAACTATGGCAGCTATAGAGATTAGAAAGAATCCACAGAATATGTCTACTATACTTGATAAGTTTTATACACCTGAAGAACCTGAAGTTTCACCTGAAGAAATGGCATTACTACAACAAGGTGCTCAACAACCTGCAGGACCACAATTTGGAGGTGGTGCACCTGTAGGAATAGAACAAGTACTTGGTGCGTTAGGTCAACAAGCACCTGCACCACAAGGAGTTCCAGTTGGAGAATGAAACAAAATTTTGGAATATAATTAATTCAGAAGATTGGGATGAAAACATCAATGATGATTACCCAAAAAGAGGTAAGTTTGATGTAGGTGATGTTCCATTTGCTAATATGTTAATACCAACTCCTATACCAGGAGTATGGTTAAATTTTAGTGTGGGATTTGATGTAAGTCCACCTGATGATGATGAGGAGTATTATGGGTAGAAAACCTAAAAGACCTGAACTTGCACAAGCTACAGATTTAACTGGTGGTGGAGCTTATCAAGATATTGTTGTACCACCAAGAAAAGAAGGCGACCCAACAGGACAAAGTACTGAACTAGCAGCACAAACAGCAGCTATTGCAACACCAGTTCCTAGTGAACCTACTGCACCATCAGGAGCAAGACCTCAAGTAATGGGCAGACCAATTAATTTATCTGCACCAACTAATAGACCATTTGAACCAATTACAAGTGGCATTCCAATAGGAGCAGGAGCTAATGGTCCTGAAGGAATACCTACAGATACACTTATGAATTTTCTAACAGTAGCTAAACAAATAACTAAAGACCCTATATTTGATGAATTAATGTTAGAAGATTTTTTAGATGAAGATGCAATTGAAGCAAATCCACAAAACTTTTTTGGAATATAAATGGCAGACTATAGAGCATTATTTGGAGCTCCTCCTGAATTAGAAGAGTACTTAGGAAAGCAAACTACAGCTAACTTAAATGAAATAGAGTTTTTTAAAAATACAATTACTCCTGATGTAGCACAGCGTGTTGCTGATATATCAAGAAACTATCCAAATATGAATCCAAAACTTGCAATGTATGCAGGTATGTTTGGTGTAGAAGCAGATAGTCCATTAGCTTTAGAACTTGCTAAAAGAAATAATGAAGTTTATATAAAACAAAATGTAGCTAAAACGCAAAATGTTAATAAATTAAAAAGAGCTACACAATTAGGTTCATTGTTATTAGACATAGGATTTCAACCAATATCAAGAAACTTTAAATCAACAGTTGTAGCTGCACAAAAAACAGATATGAATGTAGCACAAGCAGTTGCAGGTAACTTAGCTATTGGTGGTTTAACAGGTGTAGCATCATTTATTCCTGGAGTAGATGGTGATAAAGCTGCTGACAGAATAAGAAAAACTTTATATGGTGATAAATTTGCAAATGCTTATAAAGATACAAAAGATTCTTATGGACCAACAGAGTTTAATCAAGCATGGGATGAAATAAAAGCAGGAAGACCACTTAACTTAGGTCAAGGTTATTTTGCTAACTCTACACCAATAGAAGAAACACAAGGATATAGAGATTTAAGAAGACAAGGTTATTCAGAGGAATCATCATACGCACAATCAGTACAGAAGTATGGAAGACCTATCACTATAGATTATGAAAAACAAGAAAATCAATTTAAAGCTAGAACAAGAGTTGCAGGAGATGTAGATATATCTCCAGGTAGATTTGTTGCAGGTCAATTCTTTTCAAAAGAAGATATGGGATATGCTTTAGGTTCTGCTGTTATTGATGGTACTTTTAGAATATTTGGTGACCCTGTTAACTATGGTCTTAACTGGTTAAGTGGTGCAAAAGTTGGATTAAGAAGCATGGTTACTGCTGATGAACAAGCATTGTTTAAAACAGGTAAAGCATTAGCTGAAGCAGCAGATAATTTACCATTACTTCCAAGATTATATAAAACAATTGCAGGTGGAAAAATTACATTGCCTAATGGAACTGTAGAAGCAATTACAGCTAAAGAAGCTAGAAGATTACAGTTTGGTAGAACTGCAGCACAAGTATTAGAAACAAAGCGTGGACAAAAATTATTACAAGCTATGGCAGATACTAAAGGTGATGCAGGAATGGCAGCACTAATGGATATTCCTGAATTTAGAAAGATAGACCCAAGAATACTTAGACTATTTAACTCTATTGATAATGCAGAAGATATGAAAACTGTTCTTACTTCATTGCTTAATAATGGAAACTTAGCAGGAATGGATGACGCATTAAGAATTAGATTTGGTATAACTGATGAGATTGTACAAGTTCTTACTGAAGGTAAAGCTACTGGATTAAGATTACCAATTAAACCAAATTTAATTCCTGAAACAGCAAATATACTTGCAAAGAAGTTAACTGGTGAATACACAGATATTGCACCACTTCGTATAGGTATTTCTAAACTAAGAGCAGCGTTTGACCCTAAAGCACAAGATGATGTGTTTTCAGGAATTATTGGTATCAATGGTGAGTTAAGAAATGCGTTACCTTATCGTATTAGAAAATATTTTGATTTAGCTCCAGGAAAATATGCGTCAATGAAAGAAATTGGTGAAACAGCTAGAAACATAGATGGCATTATGAAGTCAGGTAGATTAAATCTTGAACAAAGAGGTAAATATCTTAAGCAAATTATGGACGCTCAAAATACTGAAGATATAGGTGAAGTAATTAGAAATATTTATCAAGATATAGTTCCTGAAATAATAAAGAAAAATCCTGATTTAAAAGAAGAAGAAATATTTTTAAAAGAAGTAATGACATTTTTAGCAGATGAATCTATTGATATTAAAAAATATTTTGTATCTGAAACAGGACAACCATTAGCGTTTCCTGGAACTAAGTTTAGAACTTATGTAGATAAAAAAGGTAAAACAGTTTATGAAGCTACACCTACTGCACAAATGTTATCAGAGTTTGCAGAAAATTATATTAGCTTAATTGATTATCAAGAATTAGAAAAAGCATTTCCTGCTATAAGAAAAATTATTGGTAAAAAAGGAAGTAAGTTAAGAGATTATTTAAAACAAGATACTGTTGATATAAGTGACGCAGTGTTAAGAAGGCTTGGATTAAAAAAGACAGGATTTAAAACAAGTGTAAGAACTGGTAAACCAAGTATTGGTGGTGGTGGAGCTAGTGAAACATTTGATTACTTGTATCAAGAATATTTAATGCAAAGAGTATTAAAACCAGTATGGATGTTAAGAGGTGCTTTAACAACTCGTGTTGCACCTGAAGAAGCATTGCGTGTAATTATGAGTGGTAGCAGAGGTTCTCTTGCACACCCATTTCAATACATTGCTTTGAAGTGGGCAGGTGGAGAAGTATTAGATTACAAAAATGTAAACAACGATACTTTATGGGCTACAAGAATATTAAAGAAAGAAAAAGAATTTGTAGAAGGTTTCCTTGGTAAAGATTTTGTACAAGCTGCATCAGCAGAATATCCACAAATAGAAAAGATTATGAAAAATCTAAGAGTTGGTATTAATGAAGAAGGAATGGCTAGTGATGATTTTGTATCTTGGATATTAAAAAATAATGAAGATGGTAGAGATTTTATTTTTAATGATTATAGAGATATGAAGTTAACACCACTTAAAAGCAACAAAGGCAAAGTATTTGTTGATGGTGCTTCAGATGCAATATTAAATAATAAAGCAGGTGGTTCATTCAACATTAATACTGGAACAGATACAGGCAAAGTATTTTCTAGTGTAAGTCCATATAAAAAATTAGGTGATGTATTTGATGAGCAACAAATTAAACAAATTGCTGAAACTAATAATTTAACTGAAAAAGAAGCAATACAAAAAGTTATTAATGAATATTTAAATCCTGATACTGAATTAGGTCAAATGAGATTAAACTATCTTAGAAAAGAAAATCATTCATTAGGTTGGAGAAGTGAAGGTGGTGCATTGTTTTTAGATGTATCAGTCAATATTCCTGCTTTATCTAAAACAGCAACAGTAAAAGAATTGGAAAAAGCATTAGTTAATACTGCATTGCTTGGTATTAAAGGATTACAAAAGAGTGCATATATATCACCTGAAGCTATTGCATTAATGTATTCCTCTAAGATGTTTAAACAAGCAGACCTCAAGTATTGGTTTAAAGCAGTCAAAGAATTTACAGACCCTAGAACTGGAAAGATTACTATGGGTCAAATGGATTTTATTAATCCATCATCACCTAAGTTTGCTAAAGATGTATTAGCTAATGTAAGCAAAGATGATGTAATTGTACAACAAATATTTAATGCTTTGTATGATACAAACTTTGATGTAGCAAAAGTTATTAAAAGAGGTAAAAGAGGTATTGCTAACTTAGCACCTGATGGCTCATGGTTACCAACTACAGAAAGTTATTTAAGTGCTATGGCATCAAAGGCTTTAAAGAATTTTGTTAATCCTGAATTTAGAACACAATACAAAGGTTTATACAAAATGTATAAAAAAGAAGTGAATGGTGTTTTGCAGGAAGAATGGAAAAGAAGTTTAGCTCATCAATTTATATTACATTTTCAAAATCCAGTCAGTATTTATTTAGCAAACAATGGTGTAGATGAAACAGTTAGGTATTTACTTTATAAACCTGAAGGTAGAGCATTGTTAGAGCAAATGGTAAAACTATCTGATGCTCGTGGACATTTAGCTAAAGCAGAATTATTTGACCCAGTTCAGCTAAGAAACAATGTTGAAGCATTAGGTTATAGAATGGCAAAATTAATTGGTGGTAAAGCTGTTATTAAAAATCCTTTAACTGGTGACATAGTTACAGAACAATGGGCTACAAAAGTTAGATGGTATCAAGGAAATAAAATGTACCCTTTGTATGAATTTGATTTAACTACAGGTTCTAAGATGGGTCAAAAACTATACAAGAGTGGTGGTTTCTATAATGGAAAAGACTATTCAGAATATTGGCAACTAGCTGTAAATAACTCTAAAGCAACTAGACAAGTATCTAGAGGTGGAGGAGCTATTGCACAATCAACAAGACTTAAAAAGTTTTATGCAGATTTTTGGGATTTATTGTCACCTGATAAAGCTATATTGCAAGATGACATTGCAGGTTCTTTTGCTTTCTTAGATAACATTGCAGATTATGCTTTGAGTGAAAGTGGTGGTGCTTTAATAAAAGCTAAGTATGACAAGATGTTGGAATCACTATATACACTATTTTTAACAGGACCATCAGATTTATTAAATCGTGACCCACTGTACAGAATAAGTTTATATGAACATGGTTTAGAAGGACTTAAACTATTTGATGAATCTACAGCTATGGAATGGATTAGAGGTGCAGAAAGAGCACTAAGAGGTTCTAAGTTTGGTGATACATTAATTAATGATTACTTGAATGAAGTAGATAAATTAAAACAAATTAATGGATTTGCAAATGAGATTACAAGTATGGAACAAGCTATGGGCATTATGCAAAAGAAAGCTGCATCATCAGTAGTTGATTTACTTTACTCTACATCACAAAGACATGTATTTTCAGATATGCTTTCTAGTTATGTTCCTTTTCCTGAAATAGGTGCTGAAGTATGGAAGACTTGGGGTAAATTATTTGCTGACCAACCAGTTAAATTTAACAGAGCAAGAATTGCATTTGATGCAGGTGAAGGTGGAAAACCTTATGATTCAGATACAGGTTATTTCTTTAAAGACCCAGTAACAGGTAAGAGAATGTTCTCATATCCTGACCCATTTGGTTTAATTCAAAAAGGTTTCTTTGGAGAAAACTTAGAAGAACAAGGAATAAGAGTAAGACCTGCAGGTTTTCTTGGTGCTTTAAACTTAGTAACTGCTAATGGATTGCTTCCAGGAGTAGGACCTAAAGTTGTATGGACATTAGAGTTTTTTGATGCAGTTGTTAAATCATTACCTGCAACTATATCAAAAGTATTATTAGGTGATTTTAGAACTGACATTAAAGACCCTGAAGAATTTGTATTACAGTTTATTCAACCATCAGTACAAAAATTCTTTACACAAGAAAGATTTACAGATAACAGCACAGAGAAGTATGACCAAGCATACGCAGGTTCAGTTATTGATACACTTGGTGCTATGTATGCAAAAGGATTGATAGACCCACTAGATGAAGATAAAGCAGCAGAACAATTTGATATGTTTTCAGAAGCAGCAAATAATCAATGGCTTATTAGAGGTTTAGCACAATGGTCATTACCTACAGCAATACAACCAAGAATAGAATTACAAGATAAAAATGGTGACTGGTGGTTTACACAAACACTAGCAAAAGAATATCAAAGAATGGCTATAGAGAATAATTATGATTATCAAGCTACAACAAGTGAATTTATAGATAGGTTTGGTATTAATCCAATTCCATTAACATCATCTAAATATAAACCATCTGTTAAAACACCTTATACAGAAAGTGCTGTAGAGTTTTGGACAAAACCTGAAAATAATGAAGTAATGAAAGCATATCCAAGAACTGCATATTTTATAAGACCTGACACAATAGATGATAAATGGGTTTGGTCAGATGACTTTAATGCTTTAAGAGAATACTACACAGAAGACCAATGGGATTTGCTTATGAGACAAACATTGATAGAAGCAGAATTACAAAATTATAAAAAAGAATTACAATCTTATGCAGAAGCAAACAAGAAAACAACTGTATGGATAAATGGTAACTATGCTTTGAAAAGAAGAGAATTAGAAGAAAAGTCAGGCGTATTAGCATTTACATCTTTAGGAATAGGTGAGGTTCGTTCAGACCCTAAACTTGCAATAGAAGAACTATATGATTGGGAAAAGAACGATATACTTAGAAACTCACCTGAATTTGAACCATTGAGTTTGTATCTTGCAGAAAGAAAAAAAGCAGAAGATGTGTTAATTAATGGTGGTGAATGGAGAGGTGGTAGATTTTCTGCTACTACTCCTACTATATATCCATTAGATAGCACTACAGATAGAGCAGCATTTGTAAGAGACCAGTTAAAAGAAATTGGTATGCAATTGATAAATGATTATTCTGATACATATTTCAATCAGATATTTTATAGTATACTGTTCTATGAAGTTGACAATACAAGAAAGATGAATAAATAATGGACTTATACCCTGAATTAGTCGTTGGAGGTTATCAACCTGACCAGTTACAAAACTTTATAAATGATGCGTTTACAAGACCTATTATCCCTGCTTATGGAGCAGAGGAAGGCTTTGTAGGATGGACTAGAGAATATAAAACAGAATATCCATTATCACTTAATGATTTAATAGAAAGTGATATTGGAGAGTATCTTCCTGTCATTGCAGAAATAAAAAACTTTAGAGATACTCAAGATACTGATTTAACTAAATTAAGTGGTTTAGTTACTGTATTAAATAATCAAATAAGAAATCTCAAAGATGATATTCAGTGGAATGATAAGACTGTAAGGTTTTCAGGTGCAAATGTACTTAAAAATGCAGTCATAGGAAAAAATGATGAGTATATCAATATTGATTCAGAAAGACAAGCAGCATTAGCTACATTCCAAACAAGTTTATCTCAAGATACACAAAACTATTTTGATGGAGTACAACCTGGTGGTGAACCACAATACTCTTGGGATGATAGTGGTACTCAAGCAACAACTTCAAATGTACTAACTCTTGGTGGAAACTACTACGATAAAGATGGATTTTATGCAGATAGAAATGGTAAAGCATTAGAAGACAATGTAAAAGCACCATACCTTAGAGGAGATGGAACAAGACTATTTCAATTTAGAGATGACTTATTTGAAATACAACAAATGATAATTAAAGCAGGTGGACCTGCTCCTAAAACACTTGGTGTATGGGATGCTAACCTAGCTAAATTTATGGAGAATGTATTAGCTTATGCTAACGATTCAAGAAGTTGGGAATATGATATGGAGAATGGTTATCCTGATGTTGCCAATCAATGGAACTCTGCATTAAACGAATACATTGTACAAAATGAATCAGGAACACAATTAGCAGAAATTCTTAACATTGCAGGTTATAGCACAATTGCTCAACCAACACCAAGTAAATCAGAAGTTAAAAAAGCATTAGATGATTTATATGGTGGTTATGGTCTTAAAGCTACTGCAAAAATGTATAAAGAAGATGGAGACTTCTTTGTTAACTTATCTAATACTGCTGCACAAAGAGAAGTAGAAATAGAAACTAATGCTAATTACTTAAAAGAATTAATACTTGGAACTAAACAATACGATAAGGCACCACAACCAGGTGAAGAAGGCTTTAACGAATATGAAGCAGCTAAAGCAGATGGTAGAGTTTATGAAGATAAAACAGGTGTATATGTTATTCCACTTGCTACTGAAATTAAACAAACAATGGGAGTTAAAGAACCAATTGATATTACAGGCACAATGGATGATTATTTAAAAGAAAGATATTCTAAGAGAATTGGTGCTGTAGAAGATAGAACAGTAGCAAGAGAAAATGCAGGATTGTTTACAAATAATTACTTATCTTTATCTAGAACAGGATTTGCAGGATAATGGACGAACAAGCATATACCACGCAAGAAGTTATTGAAGCATTAGAAAGTGTTGGAATAGCAGAAGAGATAGTTGAATATGTTGTTCCTATACTTGCTTATGAATCTAGAGTAGATGGTGTTCCTTTTGTTAATACAGCAGAAGACCCAACATCTCCATCCTATGGATTAGCTCAAGCTAATGTAGATAGTATGTCACCTGCTATTTATATGGCATTACAAGAAGCAGGAGTACAGATACCAGGCGTTACACCTGAACAAGAAAAACAATTATCTTCAGGAATTGTACAAGAAGGTGAAGAAGATGTAAGAGCATTTACACCTGAACAAAGAGAATTTGTTATTAATTGGTTTCAAAATGATGCACAATTAAAGGACCATGCTTTGATGTTAAAACACATGTTACATCAAAAAGAAATAGAAGGTTCTGATAGTTGGAAAGATTCATTAGATGAATTATATTATTTAACAACAGAAAAATTTAATGACCCAACTAATGAAGATGCACAAGCATTGAAATCACAAATAGAAGAAGAGATGAAATTAGAGATGAGTATGGAAGAAACAGAAGAATATCAACCTAATGAAACAAAATATACAGTTCCTATGCCTGATACAACACCATCAGGTGAAGTAGTAAATCCTGAAACTGGTAAACTTACAGGAGAAAGAATTTTGCCACATAGTGGTAGAAAAGTAAGTGGAATATTTGCAAACAAATTCCTAACTAATCTAGACAAGATTACAAGAATGGATGAACCTGAAAAGGTTACAACAAATGTTGTTCCAGGAGTTGGAGCAGAGGCTACATTCCAATTAGACGAAGCAGTAAATAAAGTATTTGAATTTCTTAGAGGGAGGTAACTATGGAAGTTCCAAGAGAACTGTTAGAAAACAAAGAAGGTTTAGCACCTTTTGAGTTAAATAAAAAAGCAATAGGATTAGGTATTAACTTATTAGATTTTTTTAAAGCACAAGCACAATACAGTATTGAACAGGAATTAAATTCATTACAAACTAATGGATAGTGATTCTTTCTTAGATTTTGAACAGGCGTTTAAGAAATTCTTTTCTGATATAGGTTCTGATTTACCAAAGCTAAGAGAGTACATAATTAACTTAATTATTAAAAATGGTTTTACCCATGATGGTATAGCTAGTGTTGTAGATAATCATATAAAAAATAAACTAAAAAGTTTAGACCCACAACAAGCAATAAAAGCAATGACAGAAATGTTAGATGTTATTCTTGACACAGGAGTTAGAGCATCTTTTTCTAGTTTAACTAAATCTAACCCTGAAGATTTACTTTTAAAATTAGAAGGAATGACATCAGATTTCAATGAAGCATTATTTGAAGAAGTAGTAAATACAGTTAGTAGAAACTTAGGTGGAGAAGAAAGTTTTGCATTAAGAGCTGCTATACCTGAAACTACAGCATTTAGATGGGAGATAGCTTATGGTGACCAGTTTGCAGATTTCTATGATGTAGTTGTTGATGAAGGAATTATATCTGCAGGTGAATACTTAGATGAAGGCTTAGGTCTTGGATTTAATAGTAGAAGAGAATTATATGATTCATGGCTACAAGAAGCTACTGAAAATATAAGACATTATATTGATGGAACAAAAGCAGTTGAGGAAATAGAACCATTCAGTGATTATTATTATTGGATAGCTATTGGTGATAATGAGTACAGTGTTACACAAATAGCAGAAGTACTTAAAGATAATTTCAATGGAAGAAAAACATTTGAACTAAGTGATGAATATAAAAGTTGGTTAAATAAATTAGGAATACAAAACCCAACAGGGAATGTAAAAAAAGACATAGTTGCAGAAATAGTTAACAATGTAGAAAATTTATCTAATGCAGTTAAAACAAAATTATCAGGAGTAGTAAATGATATTCCTGAATTGAATTTAAATATATTTACACCAGGAAAAAGATATGTAATGCCTGATGAAGGTATATCTAGATTGAATCAAGCAATGGGTGAAACTCAACCTGAATCTGACATTATTAGATTAGAAAATCTAGTGGACACACCTACAAATGTAGTAAATAATATATATGATGATGCTATAGAAATATTTGACACAAGTGAATTATTAAAAAATGGAAAATTAGAACACATTGATTTAGCAGATAAACTAATGAAAAAAGGTTATACCTTTAAAGAAGTTGAAACTTTTTTAAATGATGTATATATGAAACAAGCAAAAGATAATCCAAAAGGATTTGAAAATATATCTAAAGAAGAATTTATTAAATATGCAGACACACCTACAAATGTAGTAGATGATAAACTTTCTACATTTGATACTACTTTAAATTCAGCAGATGGAAATGTAGAATTTTATATTAAGCACCAAGGAACACAAGTGTCAGCTAATGACATTAGATATAATCCTAACTTAGGAAGTGATACTGAAAAATTTATTCCTGGTTTTTATGGAGAACCAGTTGGTAATGTATCTGCTGAAACTATGGGTATTAAAATTCAAGACAATCCTGTTAGTAATTATTATAAAGTACAAGTAAATACTAATAATCTTTTAATTACACAACCTGATGGGTTTTTAGGAAATCAAATTGATAAAGTAGATTGGGATATATTTGCTAAAGAAACTGGTATATCATTATCAGATATAAAAAATCCAAAAACACAAAATGTAAATAGTTTAATTAATGAATTAAAACAATTAGGTTTAGATGATGGAACTATAGCAAAAGGATTTAGAAAATCAGGTATAGAAGGATTTGTAGAATTAAAAGGTGATTGGAGAGAAGTTGTATTAATAGACCCTAATGATGATTTAGGTATAGGAAGTAAATTAAATATTCAAGATGCAACAGAAGTAGAGTTTTTAAATAATCAAAGCAAAGTAAATCAAATAGATGAGTTAGGTGTAACAACTAGCAGTAGAGTAATAGAAACAGCAGAAGACTTACAAGAGGTAATTGACCCAAAAGCAATAGGTAAGATAGAAGAATTTGCTGCTAAATTCCCTGATAAGTTTAAACAAATAGTTAGAGTTGCAGGTGAGATACCAAAGAAAGCATTATCAGCAGCTCAATTATTAGACCCTGGTGATATAGTAATTACACAAGGTCTTAAAACATTACTTCCTAGATTAGGTGCAGTAGCAATAGCAGGACCTGCATTAACAGCTTATGTTGTTTATGAGTTATCAGTACTAGCAGTAGATGCAGCAACTGCATTAGAAAAAGCTGCAGAGAAACAAGGACTTGCACAATTTGGTGACAATACAGATGTTGATTGGAAACAATTAGGTAAAGACACATGGTCAGAGTTTGGTGATGTTTCTGATACTTGGTCATTGTCATGGAAATTATCAGAACCTATGATAAACTGGGCTTTTGATAAAATATTCAGCTATAATGAGGAGCAATAATGGCATATTTTGAACCTGAATTTACACAACCTGATGACTTAATACAAGTAGATGGTAACTATTATGGTGTGTTTAATGTGGAAGGACCAGGTTACGCTATGCCTGTATTGGTATTTGTTGATGATACTAATGCTTTACTACCAGGAGTTACACCATCATTTGTAGGAACTAAAGATGAATGGGAAGAAGCAAACAATAGATTGTTTGTAGATATTATGGATTACTCCACAATTAAAAATCCTGATAACCAAACATGGGAAGAATTAGAATCAGCTTTAGAAAGAGAATTACAAAGAACTGCAAACAAGTTAGGTGAATGGATATTTGAAGATGAGATTATAAATCTCTACACAGTGTCAGCATTAACAGGTAAACCTATAAGTTCAGAAGATTTAGAAAATACAAATTACTTTTTAACAACCTCACCTGAAGAAAGAAAATGGATTCAGCTTAACGCTATATCACCTGCAGAAGCACAAAAGTTATTAGAAGATAACATACAAAGTTTTAATACATATCTGTTTGGAAGTGGTATTACTGGTTCAGGAATAAATAATCTATCTAACAAATTATCTTTAGATGTATCATCAGGAAAAATTAGCAGTAATGAAGCTATTAATATTGTAAGACTAATTAGTGACCCAGTATATAGAAATGTATCAGGTGGTAATGAAGCAGTACCTGAAGCATATAGACCATATATGGAACAGATTAATTCTACAAAAGCAGGAGAACTATCTGCTGAAGGATTGATTGTAGAATACTTAGGTCAACAAGCATTAGAAGGTTTTAAAACATCAGGATTAGTAGAGAAGTATGCAGGAATGCTTAGGATGGATGCACAAAATAACTCTAACATTATGCAAAATACAATTATAAAAGAATTACAAACTGCACATGATACTTTATTTCCAAACTTTAAAGGTGCTAAACACAGTACTTGGTCAGGACCTTTCTATCAATACTTTGGAAACATTACAAAGATTACTCCATCTAATGAAGATAAAGCATATATTGATAATTTAGCTAGAGATTTTAAAGGAGATTATAACGCTATGGGTAAAAAAATCAGAGGTGATTATATAGATACCCCTGGTGTTAAGAATGATATGATTAGTAATATGGGAAGACAATTCCAACAAGATTTGTCAGCAGCTTATTAGGAGAGTAAATGCCTTTTATAATTAAAAACAATCAGGTCGTAGAAGTAGATATAGTAGAAGCTACACAATCAGGGCAATACTTTGGTACTAAAACAGAAGCACAATTAGCTTTGTTTGCTGAAACCAATACAATTGATGAAAGTTTATCTAATTTAAATAAATCTATTATTGATGCTGTTGACCAATATTTAGCACCTAAAGATGAATCTAAAGATGAAGAAAAAGAAGATGAAAACATAGAGGTTGCAGCTACTAACAATTACCCACCAGGATTTCCTAAGAGAGTTTATAGAAAAGATAGTCCTAATGGAGAAGAAGTATTTAATCAACAACAATTAGATGCTGCGTTAGCTAATGGTTATTCATTAAGTTCTGTTGATTTAAGAAATGAATTTGATTCAGGGAGTGCAAGTGATATTGTTACTGCACCTGCTGCAGCTAAAGCACCTGAAAAAGGATTATCTGCAAGAGCAGAAGCTAAATTAAGATTTCCTTATTTATCAGATGAACTTATTGATGTTTATACAAAAGCGTATGTAGATACTGGAGATAGTACATTAGCACTACTTACTATGAGAAGTGACCCTGCAATGGAGAAATACTACCCAGGAATTAGGAAAACTGATGGCACTCTTAGAATGACAGAACAAGAATATACTGTTGCAAAAGAAGCAATGCAATTAAATCTAAGAAACTATAATCTTAACCCACAAGTGTTTGATGATGACATTGTACAAGCTATATCAGGAGATGTATCTGTACAAGAGTTTTCTGATAGATTAGAAGCAGGTTACCAAGGTATTGTAAATAACATTCCACAAGTTCGTGATGTTTATTTAAGAGAATTTAATTTAGATTTAAATGAAGAAACTATATTTGGTATGTTTATATCACCACAATTATCTACAAAGGTTTTAGAAAATCAAATAAGAACAAGTCAGATTATAGCTGAAGCTGAAACTGCATTAGGTGCTAGTGCATTAGCTACTAAAGTTGCTTTAGGTTTTGCACAACAAGGTATAACACAAAGACAAGCTAGAGAAGCATTCCAAGAGGCAGCAGGAGTATTGCCTGGAATATCTAGAGCTGCTGCTGCACAAGCTAGAGAAGATATAACTGCAGCACAGTATTTAGAAGCTACAAGACTTGGTCAAGCAGAATATCAACAAAGATTAGGTAGGATAACTCAACAATTATTATCTGCATCTTCAGTACAAGCAGGTGCAGCTACTACAAGAACTGGTGAAGTAACAGGTCTTATAGAAGCATAACTTGTTTAAACAACTTGCTTTTTAAAAATATATGATATAATTAATACGACCCTGTCACTGGTCTGGGGGTTAAACTTGACTAGGATATACGATTACTGTCTTGATGCCTACTAACAAGACATGAGAAATAAATAATAAGTAGTTAGTAAAACGCAGTGCATGACATAAATGGCACTTGTAAAAATATTATTTATAGAATGGAGACAGCAATGTCAGAAGAATTTGATAATACTGATAGTTCAGTAAGTGGTGAAGATAAGAATTGGAAAGCAATTCGTGAAGAGAATAAAGCTCTTAAGGAAGAACTGGTTAAATATCAGACACAAGAGAGAGATAATCTTTTCAATCAGATAGGACTTGACAGAACAAAAGGTATTGGAAAAGCTGCAGACTTGATGTACGAAGGCGATTTAGAAGTAAATGCTTTAAAAGCATTTCTATCTGAAGAGTTTGGAGAAGAAGTTGTTAGTGGACAACAAGACAGTATTCGTAATACTATGAATGAAGGTCAAAATAGACTGGACGCTTTACAGCAAACAGCACAGACCATTAACACAGCTCCTAATGTTCAGGAAAAAATTGCTCAAGCACAACAAAGTGGCAGAGTAAAAGACAGCATTGCCTCTAAATTATCAGCTCTAAACGAGCTAAAGAAGTAAGAGTTTAGGAGAAAAGCTCCTAGACAAGAATTTTTAGGAGAATAAAATGGCAGCAATAGCTTCCCCTGACCCAATTTCAGTATCTGAAATTAACAATTTTACAGGCGAACTATTCAAAGTTGGTGCAAGAAGAACACCTTTACTATCAATGGTTGGTGGTTTAACAGGTGGTAAACTTCTTAACTCTCCTGTATTTCAAACCCAAAAAGTAGATACACCTGCAGTTTCAAGTTACACAACTGTAGCTGAAGGTGGAACACCTGCTTATTTTGGTAGAAGCAGAAGTTCTGCAATAGACTGTGTACAAATTTGGAACCAAGGTGTTAAACTCACCTATTCAGCTTTGGCATCTACAGGATATTTGAACTCTCAAGCAATGGAATCAGGAACAGCAGCTTTTGAAGGTTCTAACCCAATTAATGATGAAATGGCATTTCAATTAGAAGAACTACTTAGCAAAATCGCAAGAGAAGTTGAGTTTGAGTTCTTTAATGCTACTTTCAATGATGGCACAGATGGTAACCCAAGAGAAATGCGTGGAATCGCAGAGTGGGTTGCATCAGGTAATGGCTCATCAGCATACGCACATGACACATTAGGAACAGGATTAGGAGACGCACAAGGTCTTGACTTTGATGCAGTCGCTGAAACCCTTAAATTAATGTATGATGCAGGTGCTCCAATGAATAACCCTGTACTTTTCGCAAGACCAGGTTCAGTATTAGACTTGAACCAAAACCTTGTTAAGAGTGGTTCTAATCAAATGGCAGTATTGCCAAGAGATAGAAATGTTGCAGGTATTAACATTGACACAATCATTACTCCATTTGGAAACATTGGACTTGCAGTGAACGAGTATGTTCCTGCTGACCAAGCATTCATTTTGGACCTTGCATACCTAGATGTTTGTTTCTTAAACATCCCAGGTAAAGGTGGTGTCTTCGTAGAAGATACAGATAATGATGATGCAGCAGCAATATCAAAGCGTGTTTATATGGAAATAGGTCTTGATAAAGGACCTGCTGAATATCACGCAGTTATCAATGGCGTAAGCTAAAGATAAAACTTTGAAGATTAGGGTGGAACTCCACCTCCACCCTTTTCTTCTGCTATAGTAAGATAAAGATTTTTAGGAGAATAAATGCCAGTAGCAGGTAAAAATTTATTTAAGACAAAAGCTGTAACCATAGACATATCAGAAAATACAACAGTTTCTACAGCAGTAGATACAGATGGTTTATTGTTATCAGGAATTATATTTCCTGCATCAATGACAGGTACTGCTGTTACTTTTCAAGTAGCTTCCACAAATACTGGAGGAACTTTTAAAGCATTAAAAGAAACTGATGGTACTGATGTAAGTTATACAGTTACTGCTAATAGCCATGTTCGTGTTGACCCTAGTGGTTGGGCAGGAGTTGGTGCTATTAAAGTAGTATCAGGTACAGCAGAAGTTGCAGATAGAACAATAGAATTAGTATTCCATAGTTCGTAGGTAAACAATGAGTGTATATATTGGAGACCTAGTAGATAGGGTTTTTAGAGAATATCTTGAACCAATGAATGATGTAGTTAGTTATACTACTTTATCAGGTTATATTGATGCTAGTGCTACTTCAGTTGGTTTTAATGGAGATATATTATCTGTTGAAGAAGAAGATGCTTTAGATGCAGGTACGATAATTGAAATAGACCAAGAACTTATGATATGTACTGAACTAAATGCTGTTACAAACAGTATTACTGTTACTAGAGGAGCAAGAGGAACAACTGCAGTAGAACATAATGCAGGTGCTTTAATTAAAATAACTCCACCATTTCCTAGATTAAATGTTTTTAATGCAGTCAAAGACCAAATAGAAAATCTTTACCCTACATTATTTGCTGTTGAAGTACAGACAATAAATTCAGCAACAGGATGGGTAGCACTAGAAGGAGCAGATGACAATAGAATTATTGCTCCTCTCAAAGCTATATCACAGTACACAACTTTGGGTGCAGGAGATGAAACAACTGTACAGTTTAGAGGTGTATCTATAGAACTAATTGATGTGCCTACATCAGTTACTTCTACAGGTAAAGCTGTACAATTTAGTGGCATACAAACAGGTGTTCCAGTACATGTAACATTTAAAAAGAAGTTTGGAACTGTAACAAATGAAGCTACTACATTAGCTGATGTTGGATTAGAAACAGAATATGAACCAATTATTATGGCAGGTGTAGCAGCACAAATGATTGCAGGAAAAGATATACCTGCAATGACAGCAGATTATATATCAGAACAAATAGCAGTAAGCAACTATCCTGTTGGTTCATCTAATAATATAAGAAATTCTTTACTGCAGTATCAACAATTATTAATACAACAAGCTAGAAAAGATTTAAGAGCACGATACCCTGAACCAGTACAAATGAACAGCGTGGTATACCCAAGTGCCTAGAGTAGCAACTACTTTAAGTGTTTCTAATCCTAAACGAATGGGATATGATGTTAGATTAGGACTTAATTTATACAGAACTGCTGTTGGTCCTAATAGAGAAATGACTATACAATCATCTAATGTTGAAGATGGTCAGATAAATGTTAAACAAAACCCTGAAGATTTTACCTCTAACTTAGGGCGTATATATTCAAGAAATAATTTTATGGGTGGACAAGGATTAGATACTGCACATAGAGCAAATGGTTCAGAAAAAGACACAACAAGATTTTGGGATAGCAAAGGTGTAGATGTATTTCATGGAGATGATGAAACTTCTTATCACATTCATTTGTTATACACAACTGCAGCAGAAAGCATAAGTTTTAGTTCTGATAATAACTATATGATTAGAACAACCAATGGAAATATTTATGTATCTGACAATACAACTATTTATGAAAGTACAGATGATGGAGATACCTGGACAGCTATGACATCTACTGGAATACTTTATGCTATTACAGGTATGGCAGCATTTGGAAATACAATTTATGTTACAACTGGAACTGCAGGAACAACTAATAAACAGTTTGTACACTATGAACCAGGTGGTCATGGTTGGTCAGTACATAATACAGGTTTTACTGGTGGCATATTTACAGGTGTTTGGTTTGTAAAAGATAGATTAGTTGTAACTGCTAATGATGGAGATGCAGAATATTTATGGGAAGGCGACCCATTCGCAGACAGTTGGTCTTCAGCATTTGCTGTAGTAGATGCTTTGTTAACAATAGAACCTACACACGAAATTACATCTGTTATAGATGCAGGTGCAGTTATTCTTGTAGGTAGTACTAATGAAAATGTTTATGCACTTAAAGATGTAGCAGGTACTTTAGAACTTAAAGGTCAAACACAAATACCTTTTGAAGGTGTACATTCAATGGCAGCTTCTGAAGGAATTATATTTTTAGGAACACAAGAAAAGTCAAGAACAGTTGGAAGATTTTATCGTGCTGATTTAGTTGTAGCTGATGACTTATATGTTTTAGCTAATAGACAATTAATAAAAGAATGGATAGTAGATGGAATTGATACTTGTCCACATTTTATGTTTGTATCAAGAGATAGCATTTATATGGGTGTCAATGAAGGTACTAATGAAACTAATCTATGGAGATATTATTTACCTACAGCAGGGTTTGCTAGAGATTTACAAACAGGTGGTAATGGCTTGGTAATGGGAATAACACAAGCAGATGGAAAGTTTGTTATATCTGTAGCAAGTTCTGATGTGTATAAAGAAACTTCTACTTATGAAAATGAAGGTTATGTAATTATGTCTGCAGCAGATTTCTTTACTGCAGAACATAAACAGTTTGTTGGTGCAGAAATATCTACATTCACTATGTCTAATGATGTATCAGCAGAACTATATTATTCAACAAAGTTTGAAGCATTAGATAATCCTAATGATAGTTCTTTTACTAGAGCATTAACACAATCTTCAGGCTATGGAGATGAAGAAAAACAAATTGCAGAAGTTGCAAGATATATTATTGGTAAAGTAGTTTTAAAATCAGGAGATGGTTTAGATACACCAAAGATTAAATCAGTACAATTTCGTGCATTAGCAAGACCTGAACTTGTTGTTGCACAAATACCTATTAATATTTCTGATAGAGTAAATAGACCAGGGAGAAAACCAATAACAGTAAAAGGTTTAGGAAATACTTTGTATGCTTCACTTAGAAACTTAGAAGGTACTTCTGTAACACTTGAAATATATAGTCCAGGAGAAATTATTAAAGGTGTTGTTGAAAGAATAAGTTATCCAATAACTGCTAATACTGAAAGAGGAAGTGTCATGCAATATGCTATAATAACTGTGCGTGGTACTAGACAACCAGTCATCTCTGATATAACATCAGTAATGACCCCTGGTATATCAGCATTTGGTATAATGAGATATGGAGCATAATGGCAGATAGAGCAACACAGATAGTAAACTTTTATGAAAGTACTTTAGCATCAAGTTTGATTGGTGCTAGTGGAGTAGGAACAACATTATCACAAGCACCTACCACAGATGGTAGTTCTACAATTAGTGCAACATTAGCAGATGAAGATACTTGGTATTATCTAGTAGTTGCACCTGATACTGCAGGTTCTCGTGAAGTAATAGTAATTAAAGAAAGTTCAGGAAGTACTGTTACAAATGTGGGTAGAGATATTGAAGGTAGATATGCTTCTACTTCTTTACCTGAACATACATCAGGAACTATTGTCAGAATGGCAGTTGTTTCACAACATATAGATGACCAAAACGATAGAGTTGCTACAAACATTACATCATTAACGACAGCTATATCAAATTTTAATACTAATAGTGCATCAGCAATATCAACATTTAATAGTGATGGTGCTACAGCAATAAGTAATATTAATGCTTCATCAGCTACAGCTATGATGGCAAATGCTACTGATGGAACTTCTATACAAGTAGCTTCAGCAACAGACCAAGTTTTAGTATATGATGCAACAGATAGCACAGCTAAACAAGTTAATGTAGCACAGTTACCTTTTGCTAGTGTAGGATTAGTCTTAGCATTAGGAGGATAATATGAGTATGCTTCTTATGCTTAAAGAAGGTGGAAGTCTAGTAATAGACACAATAGGAAATAAACCTATAGATGAAGATATAGATTTATTACCTGATGCAGGTGGAACTCTTAGTTATGCACTAAGATTAAGTTACGAAGGTCTTTCAGTAACAAGCGTGACACAGACAAGTGTTCGTGCTATAGTGATGGGAGATAATTAATTAATTAATTGGAGATAAAATTATGGCAGAAACATTTGTAAACAAAACTGTAGCTTTAGGAAATACTGTTGATGTATCAGTATATAGTCCTGCAGCAGCAACTACAGCTATTGTTATTCATTGTCAAGTTGCTAATATCACAGGCTCTACAGCAGCAGATGTAAATATAGATTTATATGATACTTCTGCTACTACTGCAGCAGCAGTAGTTTCTACTTTATCAGTACCTGCAAACACAGCAGTTAATCCTATTGGAGGAAAACTTGTACTTGAAGCTACTGATGAGTTAAGAGCTTGGGCTTCAGCAACAAGCAGCTTAGAATTAACACTTGGTATTTTAGAAATTTCATAGGAGATTAAATGAGTTTTGGTTATATAGGCACAGGTCCTACACAATCTGATACATCTAATAGTGGTATATTTTCTTTAAAAGATTACAACACTTTAAGAGAAAACTTTGAACTTGCAGCAGGTTATCCTACTGATTTCTTAGTAGTAGCAGGTGGTGCAGGTGGTGGTTCAGGTCATCAAAATGGTGGTGCAGGTGGAGGTGGAGGTATGCGTTCATCTGTAGATAACAAAGGTGGCGTAGCTGCAGGAACTGTAGAAGATAAACTATATATATATCCTGGTAAATCATATCAAATTAAAATTGGTGGTGGCGTTGGTTGCTGTAGGCAAGTAGGTGGTACAAGTAGATTTGGTAGAATAGTATCTATTGGTGGTGGTGGAGGTTATTCAGGTAACTCTCAATCAGGTTTTGGAGGTTCTGCAGGTGGTGCAGGTGGTTCAGGTACATTACATCAACACTATGCTTTTGGACTTATGAAAGTAGAACAAGATGATGCTGACACAAATCCTAACTTAAAATCTTTTGAACCTGATTTTTGGTATCAAGGTTATGATGCTAATGGTAAAGGTGGTGGTGGTGCAGGTGGTTATAACACAAGTAATGGAGGTGCTGCAGGTGCATACAGCAATATACTTCCATCAGCAAATGCTACAGGATATGTAGGAGAAATATCAGGTGGTAATGTTTATTATTCAGGTGGTGGTGGAGAAGGTGCTGCTAACTATGGACAAAACTCTAATACTGTTTCTTACAATACTGGTGGTATTGGTGGTGCAGGTAATGCTTCACAAAATGGTTCAGCTAATACTGGAGGTGGTGGAGGTTCAGGATATATTTCAGGTAATGGTGGTTCAGGTGTTGTTATTATTAGATACCCTGATACATACCCTGACATAACTACTATTGGTGGAGGATTAGTTTATACACTTACCACTACAGGTGGATATAAAATTTATACATTTACATCAGGCAACGATATAATTACTGTATAGGAGAACAATGGCACATTACGCAGAAATAGATAGTAACGATAAAGTAATAGATGTTTTTCCTGGTAAAGATGAAACAGAAGCTACACCTGATGGCTTTGCTAGTTGGGAAGAATACTATTCAAATGTTACAGGTAACAAAGTAAAAAGATACAGTTACAATACTAGATTTGGAATACATTATACAGAAAATGAAGATGGAGTTCCTGTTGTGTCTGATGACCAAAGTAAAGCATTCAGAGGAAATGCTGCAGGTGTAGGTGGATTATGGTCAGAAGAACACGAAATATTTTATCAACAGAAAGATACTGATAAAGGTAGTTGGACATTAAATACTACAACAGGAGAATGGGAAGCACCTATTGCTAAACCTGCTGATAGTGATGTACAAGATTATTTTTGGAAAGAAGAACTTTACCAATCAGATAATACAAAAGGATGGTTGCCTTACCCAGGTTAACTATAAAAGGTGGAAATGAAAGTTAGAATATATCCTAATCATCCTGATTTAGCAGACATACTAAAATTATATCCTCCAGTACCTGCAAACAAAATGCTTCCTGAATGGTATAAAAAAATTAATTTATACTTTGAAGATTATGCAGAAGCTATGAACTCTCCAACTGCTAAGAAATGTCCTGCAATACAAGATGTACTTAATGAAGGTTTTGTAATTCCTATGTGGGGAAAAATGTTTTTTAAAACTAGAGAAGTAAATGGTAATCAAGAACAAAGATGGTGGATTCAAAATGCTCATACTCATAAAGATTTACATTGGTGGATGCAACGACATAGACCTGAACAATTAGAAGGTATGGATATGAATAGGTTAATGGATGGAAGTATATTAAAAGTTAAATATCCATTTAGAATTATACCTCCTAAAGGTTATGGTTTAATGTTTCACGACCCCTTTTATCATTTTAGAAAAGACATAAGATGTTTAACTGGTTTAGTTAAATCTGATGAATGGGGATTTATAACTTTTCCTTTTGAAATATTACAAGACACATTTGAAATTGATGCAGGTACTCCACTTGTTCATGTGTATCTTTATAAACTTAATGATGAAAAATTAGAATTAGATATTGGACCAGGAACAGAAAAAGAATACGAAGATGCTGCATTAATATTTTTACAAGATACATTAGAACACTCTAATTATAAAACTAGAAAAACAAATTACATTCATCCTGATGACTAAAAAAATTGTAGTGGTGGGGAAAGGTACAGCAGGTGTATTAACTTTTAATCACTTTAATTATTACACAGATGCACAAGTTATTTGTTATTACGATAGTAATACAAAAGAACAAAGCGTAGGAGAAGGTTCACAGTTACCTTTACCACAAGAACTTAATGCAACACTTGGTTTAGAATTTCACAATGTAAAAGAATTGTTTGATAGTACTTTTAAAACTGCAATTAAATACGAAGGTTTTGGTAAAACAGATTATATGCACACATTTGATATGCCTAATTTATCCATACATTTTAATGCTAGTGAATTACAAAAATATATATTTAATAAATTTTCAAAACAATTTATAGAAAAAGAAATAAGTTCTTATGATGATATTGATGCAGATTATATTATAGATTGTACAGGCAAACCTAAAGACTTTACTGACTATCATATAGCAGAATACATACCAGTAGATACTGCACTTATAAAACAATGTTATGTTAAAGAACCTTTTGATTATACATTAACTAAAGCTAGACCTTATGGTTGGGTGTTTGGAATACCATTACAAAACAGAGTATCATTTGGATATTTATTTAAAAGTTCTATTAATAGTAAAGAAGAAATAGAAAAAGATTTGGATAATTTATTAAATGAATTAGGATATACAACTTATACAGATGCAAAAGTGATTAAGTTTGATAATTATTATCGTAAAATTAATTACACAGATAGAGTATTTTATAATGGTAACGCTTCTTTTTTTCTTGAACCAATGGAAGCAACAAGTCTAACAACAGTAGATAGAATTAATAGAAATATATTTGACATAATTACTTATAATATTTCTTTAGATAATTCTAACAAAGCATATCAAGATTGGTTTAAAGAATGTCAAGATGTTATTACATTACATTACTTAGGTAAACCTAGGTTTGATACAGAGTTTTGGAATTATGCACATAATCTTGCACAAGATTGTTGGTCTAATCCATCTAATAAATTATTAGATATACTTAACAACTTAGACAATCCTAACTATGAGATGTATGATGTGTATGGAACTTGGTATCAATCAGGGTTTAAACAAAATATGAAAGGATTAGGAATTAATTATGTCAAAACTTAAAGTAGTTTATGGTCACTCATTTGAAGGTTGGTTTAATAATAAAGATTTACATCCACAACCTATATCAAATTTTGTACCTGAATGGTATAAAAATGTTAAACCTGACAATCTTCCTGGTAATACATTGGAATATACAATGAAAAGAAAAACAGTTAGAACTTGTCCTAGTTTTGTTGATATATGGAGAGAAGGATATGTTATATTATCTCCACAAGATTATGTAATAAAGATTACTAAAGACACTTACGAGTATGAAAGTTTCCACGACTTTAGTCCTATTACTAAAGATAGTAATATAAGTAGTCACGCACCTGAACAAATGTTAAAGTTTTATGAAGATAAAAGTATTCTTGGAATATTAAAAATTAATTTACCTTTGTTTGTATTTACTGAACCAGGTGTAAGCGTAAGGCAAATACACTTTCCTTATTCAAGTACAACTCCTTGGGAAGTAGCTTATGGTGTTATTAAATCTGATTACATACATAATATAAACATACAAATACTTGTAAGGTCTGAAGGAGAATTTGTTATTAAACAAGGACAACCATTAGCTGTGCATATACCTTACGAAAGAAAGGCAACAAAAATGGAAAACATATATCTTGGCGATAATAAAAAGTATAGAAATATATTAAGTAAAAATTTATTTAAATACAAAGGAGTATTAAGAATAAATAAGTCAGGATATTTTAAATTATGATTATGGAAGTAGTAAATAATTTTTTACCTAACTCATTATTAAAAACTATTGAACATCAAGTAGTTAACAATGTAAGATTTCCTTGGTATGTACATCACGATATAAGTTCTGCACCAACTAGAGAAGTATGCAAAGAAATAAATTACTTAAATAATCAAATAGGAATACAACATATATTGTATGATGACCCACAAGGTGGACCAATAAGTAGCTATTATTCTTTGTTTAGTTCAATACCTTATTTAATAGAAGAAATGTTTAAAGTAAAAATAAACAAATTAATGAGGTTTAGATTAGGTATGAATATAAATGTAGGAGAAGAAGGCTCACATTATTCACATACTGATTACGATATACCACATAATACCTGCTTGTTATATTTAAATGATAGTGATGGAGATACAATATTTTTTAATGAAAAAGTTAATGATATTTATGAGGAATTAACAGTACAATCTAAGAATACTCCAGTTAAAAATCAAGCAGTTTTGTTTGATGGATTGCAGTATCATAGTTCTTCTGCACCAGTTTTAAATAAAACTAGGATGGCTTTAAATATAAATTTTGTATGATATAATCCTGCTTATGGATTTCATAATAGGATTTTTAATAGGTTATTTTTTAAAAGAAATTATATCTTTTATTAAAAGAGTAAGTGATTGGGATTTATCTCATAGAAATTGGGATAAAGAATGGGAATTTATTTCTAAGGACGACCTAC
>Ga0222714_10001086_pt1 | contig 30766 bp, 27 predicted proteins | sample C33_3DmetaG_FD_165048 | JGI IMG/M metagenome (GOLD analysis project Ga0222714, IMG submission 165048) | Estuarine water microbial communities from San Francisco Bay, California, United States - C33_3D | ecosystem: Environmental > Aquatic > Marine > Unclassified | place: USA: California... | reverse complement strand
GTTCGCAGGTGCGCAGGGCGTGCCGCTGATTCATGTTTCGGGCGACGAATCACTCGGTGAAGAAGCAAACCGCTTGTTCCCCTGGGTGCAAACGACCGCCACCAAACGCGGCACCGGTTGGGCCACCTGTGAACTTTATCCCCCGGATGAAGTTCGCGCACAAATCCGCGCCGATGTCGCTGCCGCACTAAAATACGTGAAAGACGCCCAGCTCTGGCAACTCCCCACCCCAATCGATGTGGGCGTCGAATACGGTTGGAGCGCCCTCGCCGATGAACGCGCCGTCATTCCGCATGTGCGCCGTCCCCACCCGCGCATGGTGGAGTGGACGATTGACGACCCCCGTTACATCTACAGTTGGCCGAGCGCAGATTGGACCCCGCCAGCGAGTTAATGCCATATCTCAAGATTGGGATAGTCAGTGGTGGGACAAATGTAGCCGGGGTCGCTGACCCCGGTCCGGCCTCAACGAGGCCGGCTACCGTGGATAATTTATACGAATTAAACTGAACCTATCTGTGGGTAGCCGTGCGCGATTTTCGCGCACCAAATTTACCGGGACCGCGTCAGACCAACTCGTCCCACCAACGCCGCAAATCGGCGCCGATGACTTTTGCGTCTTCCCAGATATCGGGAAAACAGGACAACCCATAGGCCGGCGCGGCGTTACCCAGCTCCGGCACCATGTGAATGTCCGTCGCGGTGCCTTGGGTCTTGAGAAAACGCATCAGCTCGCGCGCATAGTCGCTCCAGAGCGCATATTCCGGGGTGCGCTTCACGCCGTCGAGGGTCGCGGGAATCTGACAGTGATGCCCGGTGAAGGGCCGCATGTGAAAGCGCGGACAACCCGCCAAAATATCCGGACGCTCATTGAGCTTCGGCCAGTAGGGCGCGGCGAAATGCCGCACGACCGCGAAATGCGAATGATCAAAACACACTGGCAGGATTTCTCCCGTGAGTTCACGGTAACCATCACACAGCGCCCACATCTTTTCCGGCGTTTCCGTAAAGGTATCCCGATGGGCCTCGATCGTCGCGGGAATCCCGGCCTCGACCGAGGCGATCATCACGCGTTGCGCCACCCCAATCGCATCCCGCACGGGAGTATCCACATCACCGAGTTGGATCGTCGCATGGGTCGCCCCCAGTTCTTTCACTTGGTCGAAGAACGCCCCCACGTCGTGCTTCACGCCCAGACTGCCGATCGACCAGTAAACGAGATCGCCTCGGCCGGCCAATTCCTCTCGTGGGGGTGACATGATGCCGGCGAAACCCGCGTCACGGATCGCCGCGAATTTCTTCGCCCAAGACCACTCGTCCGTCTTGGTGGGATACTCGCGCAACGACCAGGCCGTCGCGTAGACATGCAAGCGGGATGTATGGCTCATGACTTACCCTGCAATTTTTCCAAACGGTCAATCAAGACCGCGATGTAAGCGGTGAACCCGTGGTTGCAGCTCACATTTTTTTCAAAGAGCTCCCACAACGTGCCGGTCAGTTTCGCCATCGACAGGTAGCTGCGCAGGATCTCCCGGCGGGCCGCCGCGTATTCTCCGTGGGTGATAAGCAGGTCCAGCCGCATGATCTTGCCGACAAATACATTGGCGGGATAAAGCGAGCCATAGTCAGCCTTGACCAAGCGGCGCCACAATGCCGGCTGTTTCCGCGGCGAGGTGATCCCGAAATAGAACGCGTAGTATTGGCAGACCTCGCTCGCGTGATCGGTGACATTGAGCTTACCCGCCGCATCGCGCACCGCGTTGTCCACAAACCGACCGTCGCGCCACGCCAGTTTGCGAATCGTGGCTTCGATGGCCTGCGCCTGCTTGGCCAAGGCCGGTTCGCTCAGCAGCCGTGCCGCGGAGCGAAGGGTGGCCGCATAGAGCATGTTCGAAGGGAAGTTCACGTCCTGCACAAACTCGTTGGCCTTCGACCACTCGACGAAAACCCAGCTCTCCAGTTTCTCCAGTAGGCCCAGTTCGTTTTCGAACCGCTTGAAATAGCGCACCAGCCCGCGCACGCGCCGCTCGATCATCGGTTGCCACTCCGCGGGTAGTCGGCGTTTCCGCCGCGTCTCATCCAGTTCGAGCACCAGAAACATCGCCCAGTTCGGAATGAACTGCTTGTTCAACGTCTCCGCCGGATAGCACATCGCCACCATCCCGGCCGGGAGATCGGCAAACTTCGCCGGCCGCAGGTAGTTTTCCAAAAAAGCCCGTTCGATCGGATTGTCTCCGCAAAGATGCCATTCCGCCCGCGCCGCAAACAAGCTGTCGCACAACCAACCTGCGCGTTCCCGGGCCGGGCAATCCATGAAAACATCCAGCGCGTTTTGCCGGAAACTGCTCAACGCCGCCTCCCGCACCAAGGCGGCCGGTCGGTTGATCGAGCGCGGGGCCTTCCGCAGCGGCAGCGCATTGCGATAATGCCGCAGACCGAAACGGGACACCTCGGCGGCTCCGCTCCAAACCAGCACTTGCAGGTAACGGAAAGTATAAGGTTCGAAGGCTTCGAAAGCGATTCGCATGCCGGGCACCAATTCAAGCCAGAGCGCGTTCACACACCCCGAGCGGTTGAACATCAGTTGATCGTCGACGAGAATTTCGTCGAAGATCAAAAGCAACCGCGTCGGTTTGCTGACCTCCGCCCGCATTTGGGGGAAACCGGTGTGATCCGCGCCAAAATCCACCCGCAACCATTCCTTGGCTTTCAACAAAGTCGGTGTCCGCGAGCTGAGCTTTACGTTCGCAGTCGTTTTGAATCGGGCCGCCGCCAGGGTTTTGAACAACGGCCACGCCACTTGATCCAAGGGCCAGCCGGCCGAGGTCTTTGGCACGTCAAACAGGTGATTCCATTTCGGCGCCAGCTTGATCAGCTTCGCGTCGCTGGTCGTGGTGCCACGGACCGCCGGCCTGAGGGCGGCAAGCTCTGATAAATCAGTCAGGGCCACGCCACGCTCCAACCATTGACGGCGATGTTTCACCAACGCCAAGGCGTGCGGCGTCATCGGATTATAAGCAGGGCCCTGCCAAATCTGACCGTATTTGCCCAGCCGATAGGCCTCTACAAATGCGCGTTGATAACTGTAGCGCTCCACATTCTGCACGCGTTCGGTCCGGTGCTCCGCCGTAAACCCACCGCCTTTCACCGCGGTCCAGACCACCGGCTTTCCCGCCACCACCAACTCGGTGCACAGAAAGGCCGGTTCATTGGTGGAGCAAAAGGTCGGCGCGCCGTAGCCCATCACTTCGATCACCAATTCCAAGACTCCCGACACGTCGCCGCTGATCGGCCACTCATCGATCCGGGCAAACCCATGCGCGGTGCGCGCCGGCCCGCGGGCCATCACCACTCCATTGGCGCGGACCCGATAGGCTTGGGCCGCGGCCACTCGCAACAAACCGTGTTGCTTGGGCATGAATTCCAACCGGGCGTGAAAGCTCAGCCAGATATTCATCTGTCCGGTCAACGTCGCGGACCAGACCGGTTTAGCACGCAGAAACGAAGGAGCGGAATTCATGGAGTGTCGACAGTCCGTGGGTTAGGACGCGCATTCAAGGCAGTCGCGTTTGGAACTGCTATATCAATTTGCGCAAATCATCCGGATTGCCACTTTGGCCGGATGTACGACTCCGTCCCCGCCGGGAACGATTCCAATCAGGGTCAGCTCATCGCCATGAAAATCCTCGTGGCGTTGAGTGTGTCGCACTTGCTCAACGACATCATCCAGGCGCTGGTCCCCGCAATCTACCCGCTGCTGAAGACGGAGTTCGCCCTTAGTTTTACCCAAATCGGGTTGATTACCCTGGCCTTCCAAGGCACCGGTTCACTCCTGCAACCGTTCGTCGGTCACTACACCGATCGGCGGCCGATGCCCTACTCTTTGCCGGTCGGCATGGGGTTTACGCTGGGCGGCTTGGTGCTGCTCGCGCTCGCCCCCAGTTATCATTTTATTTTGCTCTCGGCCGTATTGATCGGCGCCGGTTCGTCGATCTTCCATCCCGAGGCCTCGCGGCTCGCCCGGCTGGCTTCGGGTGGGAAACACGGCTTCGCCCAATCCTTGTTTCAGGTCGGCGGTAATTTCGGCACGTCACTCGGGCCGTTGCTGGCCGCCGTCATCGTCATGGGTCGCGGGCAGATCCACGTGCTGTGGTTCGCCCTGCTGGCGTTGGCCGGTATCATCATTCTGACCAACGTCGGGCATTGGTATCAGGCGCATCTGCGCGAACTGCGGCGCACACCCCGCGTCAGTTCGATTTACCCGGCCAATCCCCTGCCCGGGCGGCGAATCTTCACCGCCTTGGGCGTGCTCGCCCTGCTGATCTTTTCGAAATACTTCTACCTCGCCTGCATCGGCAGCTATTACACGTTTTATCTGATCGGCCGTTTTCAACTTTCGGCCTCCCAAGCCCAGCTCTACCTGTTTCTTTTCCTCTTTGCCGTGGCCGCCGGCACGATCATCGGCGGACCAGTAGGCGATCGCTATGGTCGCAAACGCGTGATCTGGATTTCCATTCTCGGCGCGGCTCCCTTCACCTTGATGATGCCCTACGCCAATCTGATGGGGACCGCCGTGCTTTCGGTTTTCATTGGCGTGGTGCTCGCCTCGGCTTTCTCCGCCATCCTTGTCTACGCGCAGGAACTCATGCCCGGCAAAGTGGGCCTCGTCAGCGGAATCTTCTTTGGCTTCGCCTTTGGCATGGCCGGCATCGGCTCGGCCCTGTTGGGCTGGCTGGCCGATCACACCAGCATCGCCCACGTGTTTTACCTGTGCAGTTTTCTCCCCTTGGTCGGACTGCTGACGGTATTTCTGCCCAATCTGGACCCACCCAAGCCCGTGCGTTGATGGTAGGGCGGGATCGCTGATTCCGCCTTTGGGGGATTGAGTTATCGAAGGCGGGGTTCGGAAACCCCGCCCTACAAGTTAATCAACCGGCTCCATCGTCTCCAGCAGCCCCTCCAGCACGTTGGCCGCGGCCCACGCGTTGTAGCTCCACCACATGCTCGCCGGTTCACCGCTGCCCTCAAAGGTTTCGATCAAGAGGCCGTCGCTCGGACAGTAACGCTCCGTCATCACGCCATAGGGACCGTAACCTGAAACTTCGGGATACAGTTCCAAGGTCTGCAACGCCCACGCCACCCCATCATCGGACCGGTCGCGGTAATAGTTATCGCCGGTTTGCTGCGCGAGATAGCGCAGCGGCTCCGTAATCACGAGCCCCATGGGGTGAATATGCGGATTGGAAACCGAGGTCACCGAGCCACCGCAGGAATTCCAACCGCTGTCCTTGAGTGGGGCGAACTCCGGTCGCGCCCGGTAGGCGTAACGCCAGAGCAATTCGTAATCCGCCCCAGCCCGCAGCAGTTCCAACCATTCCACCTCACCGGTGATGGCATGCATCCACCGCGTCGCCTGCACAAAGGCCAGCACGCCTTCCTGATCGACGCTCTTGTAGGTATCCATCGGCGTTCCATAACAATTCAGTTCGGCCACGGCATGTGCGTAATAACGCAAGGCCCGCCGCGCGGCCTTGAGGTAAAAATCGTTTTGGGTCAGCGCATAGGCCAGTGGCAGCGCCGCGGCAAACCAGCAGCCGGCGAACCCATCCCAGTCGACGACCTTGCGTTGTTCCGCGCTGAACAAATAGCCGAGGGCACCATCACCACGCTGTAGTTCAATCACGTTATCGCAGACTCGCAGGGCCGCATCTTCCCATGCCACAGGATCGCCACCTTGTTCGCGCAACTGCCGGGCGCACTTCAGCAAATAATAGGCCGCGTGCCCGTTGGTGTAGGCGCAATGACGGTTCATTGTGTGCGGCATAAATCCGGACCACCAGCCGTTGATCCCGCCGTCCTTGATTTCGCCGCCCTGCCCTGGCACGCCCACGAGACTGGGACCGGCCACGTCGTTGAAAAATCCGCTGCGGTCATTCCAGGTCGCCACAATTTGATCGAGAATTTGAGCGGACGACTTCGGTAGTTTCTCCTCCGGCCAGCGCTGTTGGGCCAGTTGCAGCGGCCAGGCAAACACCCCGCCGCCGGTCCAGCCGATTTCCGACACCGGCCGCCATGCCTTCAGTATGTTGTCCACGGGCACACGGCAGGCCATGTTGGTGTAATTGCCGAATTCCTCGCTCCAATTCGGTTTGATAAATCCTTCAAACAGGGCGCGCGCGGCTTCCACTGCCGTTTTGCGATGCACGGGTATCTCCCGCAGGCGCTCGTAGAGATCGCGAATGATGCCATGTGCCCCCGCCTTGCCGATGCCGGGCAACCAATACAGCGAACCGGTCGTGCCGGCACCGCGGGATCGATGCGCCGTCGGCGGTCGAAACATCGTCTTGTTCACATAGGACAGTGGATCGTTGCCATAACCCAGACTCACCCCACCGGTATTCGGCAGTCCGGCAAACAAACCATTGCGAATAAAGCCATCCTTCGCCGCCGCGTCGTCGGCATAGGGCGCAATCGACAACGCCACCACTCCTGCCGGGGTGCAGAGCATCGACACCGGACAAGCCGCCCGATCCGCGCGGAACTCCCACAACGGCGCCGGCCCTTGCTCATTCGGCACGGCATCATGCAGCGTAGGAAATTCATTCGGCCGGACCAGATGATGATTATTGTCCCCGAAAATGCAGGCCGGGATGAGGTGAAATCCGCGCTCATCCCCCGGCACCGTAAACGCCAGTCGCAGACGAACCGGCGCATCGGCTATAAAGCTCCACGCATAGTCCACTCTTTCGGCCGAGATCGCTGTCCACTTCAGCTCCCCTTGGATGCCTCCACTGGAAAAACCGTAGGTGTTCTCTGCCGTCTCCCGTAACCCCAAATCCTGCCATGAGCCATCACTCCCACTCGCGCTCAAGGTCAGCGAAAACCCCGTATTATCCGCGCCCCAACCGAGCACCCCTTTTTCCAAATTAAACAGAGACATCGCTGTGTTTACTTCATCACTTCGCCGCAAGCAACCAAGGATCGCCCTGGTCAGTCATGCGCAGGGTGCGCCGCACCGCACCGGCCTTGATCGGCACATTCAAGTAGCGCCCGGTAATAACCATTTCCCGCGATTGAACCATCGGGCGAACCTTCCAGATGCCGCAGGTCGCTGCCAGTCAAATGTCCGGTGAATGGGTTGTGGATGGACAGGCCGCCGGCGGATGATTTCGTGGGAGCCATGAAGGTTCTCATCATCGGCGGTTCGGGTCTCATCTCCAGTGGCATCGTCAAGGCGCTGCACACGCGCAAAGCCGACATCACGGTATTCAATCGCGGGAAGACAGAGGATCGGCTCGGCGACGTGCAGCATTTGGTGGGCGACCGCAATGACTTCGCGGCGTTTGAGGCAGCGATGGCCAAGTCGGGACCTTGGGACGTCGTGATCGACATGATCTGCTTTGAGGCTCCGCAAGCCGAGAGCGACGTGCGCGCCTTCGCCGGTCGCTGCAGTCATTTCATCTTTTGCAGCACAGTCTGCACCTACGGCAATACACAGACCATCATCCCGACTGACGAATCCATCCCGCAGAATCCTCACTCAAACTACGGTCGCGGCAAAGTCGCCTGTGAACAGATTTTTCTGCAGGCACACGCCGCCGGCAAATTCCCCGTCACGATCATGCGGCCATCGCACACTTATGGACCGAGTGGCCCCGTCATCAACAACCTCGGTTGGGAACCGTCATTCGTGGACCGTCTGCGCAAAGGGCGGCCCGTCATCGTCAGCGGCGACGGCCATGGCTTGTGGCAAAGTGCGTTCAACGAGGATGTCGGCGTCGGGTTTGCCTATGCGGCCGGGAATCCAAAGTGCTTTGGGGAGGTCTACAATATCACCGGGGATGAGGTCGTGACTTGGGACGAATACACCATTCGCTCCGCCGCGGCCATCGGTGCACCGGCCCCGAAGATCGTGCATATCCCCACTGATCTGTTGCTCACTTTGAAACACGAACGCCTGCAAGCCTTGGAGGAAATCTTCCGCTACCACGGGGTGTATTCGAGCGATAAGTTGAAGCGCGTCGTGCCCGAGTATCGCAACTCCACTCCCTACGAGGAGGGCGTGCGGCGCACGGTCGAGTGGATGGATGCGCATGACAAGATCGTGCCGGCAACCGAGGACGACTTCATTGATCGGATCCTCGCGCAATGGACTCGATTGAGCGCAGGTTTCACCACCGCCCTCGATCCGAAGGCCTGATCCACCGGATCAACGATTTTTGATCATACCACCCTTTTCAGCTTGGTTCACCTCGTGCGCCCAGCTTCGCTGGGCAGGCTTTCCCAACCCGGTTCCCATCCATGAAAGAGTTTCCCCAATTTATGCGTCAGCCGTCCAACGCCGTCGCCGGCTCAAACCTTTCGGAGGCGCTCGAGGGGTATGTCTTCGAAGGCCGGGACGGCTCCCAAATGGTGCTCTGGCAATGCCGGGATGGCGGCAGCTGCCCCACCCACACGCATGACTATGATGAATATGCCGTCGTGCTGACGGGCACGTTCACCGGTTTGATCGGCGACCAGGCCGTGACCATGGGCCCCGGGGACGAATGTTACATCCCGGCCGGCACGCCGCACAGCGGCAGTTATACCGCCGGTTATCGCGCGATTGATGCCTTCGGTGGCAAGCGCGTCACGCATCGCGACGCCTGAGCCCCGCCATGCGCCGCATCCTGGCCTTGCAGTTCGGCAACGTGTATCAGCGCCGGCAGCGCGGCTACATCGTGCTGTCCCGGTTATACACGCACTCCGCCTACGCTTGGCTTGACCCGGTCGAGGAAAACGCCGGGCGCAACATTCGCGAAGCCCGGCTGGAAGGCTATGTGCATGCCTCTACGGCGGCGACACTTGCAATCGGGCTGCCCGATGGAGACTACGACATCGTGCTCACCGCGTTCACCAAGGAGACCGGCCACGGGCCGTTCCGTGTAAGCGCGACCGGGGCGGCAAACACGCTCACCGTGCAGCTGAAGCCTGGTAAAATTACCAGTCACCGCTTGAGGGTGCATGCCCGCAACCACCGCTTGGATTTGAAATTCACACCGGAGGCCGGGCGCGATTTTCTGATCAACGCGATTGAAGTCTTCGGCGCCGCACCGGTTGAATTGCGGCCGCTATTTCGTCAAGCGCCCCCCGCCGTCCCGCCTGCGCGGACCACGTTGGCCCAAGCCAAATCGCGTGGGCCAGGCGACTCCTTGCGCCAAATCTGCGACTGGCTCATGCGCCACCGTGAGGCGGACGGATTTCTCGGCGACACCCACGGACCCGGCCAGAGCTTTTGGTATACGGCCTCGATGCCCCTGCGCGCCTTGCTGGCTGGACATCTCTTGCTTGGTCGCCGGACTTATCTTGAGGCCGCCACGAAGCTTCTCGATTTCTTCGTCGCTGAACAATTACCCAACGGTGCATGGGAGGCAGTGCGACGCGGCACACCCACCGCGCGATTAGCGAAACCGGAAGTGCAGCGGATTCTGCGTGATGAACGGTTGCCGATGTCGGACATCGGCTCCATGGTCACCGCCCTCGCCGTGGCGGCCGCGCAAGTGCATGGGGCACGCCAGACACGCTATCTCCACGCGCTGCGTCTTTTCTGCGATGAGTGGGCGCCGCGATTCCAACGACGCAACGGCGCATTCGATGACGGGGTGTGGCCGCAGCCCACGGCGATCTACTCCTGCGCCACCGCGATTCAGGCCTCCACCTACGCGCTCGTTGCAAAAGTCACCGGCGAATACCGTTACCTTAAGGTCGCCGAACGGGCCATGCGGTTTCTGCTGAAAGATTGGCGGACCGATGGATTGATGCTCGGCCGCGCCCCGCATTGGGTCGTGCACAACGGCAAGCCCTTCGTCCTCGATCGCCTGCACTTCGGCGATCAGTGGTATTACGACGAGGGCTTTATCACCGTCTGGCATCACACCGGCGATGCGCGCTTGCGGCAGGACCTGCAGCGCGCGTTGCAACGGCGCGTTCACGGTCGGGCGGGTTTGCTCGCGGCAAAAGGAGACGCGACGTGGTGGCCCTATCAAGACGTATGGAACAACGCAAAGAGCGTCGGCATGGTGCAGACCCTGTTGTTCGTCCAACGCCATGGCCACCGCACCACCCAGCTCGACCAAGCCATGACCGACGCGGCCCATCTGCTGGGCGACACCACTCTTCGGCAGAGCCTTGGTGTCATGGCCTCGGACCGCGGACGCCCTATTTCGCGGCACACCATCCGCTCCTGGGCGGGGCTCCGCATGGAAGCCACCGGCTTCGCTGGCATGACCTTGGCGGAAATGATCAAACCTGGCGGGCTTTATCTGGACTGACCCGAGGGGCCTTCACGTGTAAGGAAACCGGTCGTTGTATTCGGCCTGCGATAGTTCGAGCAACAAACGGGACAGGCCTTCCGCATAACCGGTGATGAACGTCTCACCCTTGGCCGCGGTCGCCTTGCGCGTCTCCCCTCCGGCGCTCGCGGGCACGTAGAGATGCCATGGCCGCACAAAACTTACTTTCTGTAGGGAAGACACCCGCAGCTCGCCAAATGGATTGTCCGTTAACTTGTCGGTGCGCACCAGTTCGGGACGAATCCACAACATCTGGGAGGTTTCCTTTTCTCCGGCATGATCACTGAAGTGTTCAAACGGATCCGTGTAATCCTCCGGCGGAATTCCCCACGTCCAACAGGCAAACGGCATGTCATCCTGCGCGGCCATCTCGCGTAGCGCGGCGTCCAATGCCGCGGGATTGCCCCCGTGGCCGTTTACGTAGACGAGCTTGCGCACGCCGTCATGCCAGCACTGCGAGGCGATGTCCGTCAGCACGCTCATCAACGTCCGCACCCCGATGCGCAGGGCGAAAGGGAAAGCGCGGAAGTTCGCGTTGTTGGTAATCGACAAGGTCGGGTATAGCAGGGCACGGGCTCCGTCACGATTCGCCCGCTCAACCGCAAGCCGGCAGAGCCGGGTCACTTGAAACGTATCGGTGCCATAAGGCAGATGCGGCCCGTGTGGTTCGGTTGAGCCCAACGGCACCACGACGACCTCCGGATTGAATGCCCGCACTTCATCAAGGGTCATTTCTTCAAGCAAACCAGGAAAGGCGGGGACGGATTTTTCTGAGCTCATAAGGAAAGGTTTCAGATTTCGGGGATGGTCGTCAGGTGCCACTGGCCGCACCACGGGCAGACATAGGCGCGGCGCTTGCGCTCCACTCCGGCCAGCATCGCCGCGTCCAACGCATCACCTTGCGTGCGATAGCGGCGTTTGCCGCGGCAGGTGGGTTGTTTGTCTGCAGGGATCCGGCGTTTCATGATCTCCCCACGAGCCATAACGCACGACGCTCCCGGGGCAAGCCACACCAAGACGAAAACCCCGTTATCCGAGTCGGGCACCAAGGCAGGAGCCATGGGAGCCAAAAACAAAAAATGCGCCGAGTTTACTCGCGTTGGAAAATGATTCATCCCTTTCAACATGGCCAAAAATTCCAAGAAGACCGCTCACAGCAATTCTGCCCTCTCGCGGAACATCAGCGTCTTCGTGGAAGGCGTGACCTTTACCCGTAGTTTCAGTCATCCCTACCTTGCGGAGCAGATTGATCCACTCTGGGTGTTGCGGGACGCACCGCGCCATCGCGCCAATGAATATCGTGACGAAGAATGGTGCGCATATAAGACTCCGGCGGCGGTGGTGGACAAGCTGGTCCGGGCTCACACCCGCGGGGTTTATGCCATCTGTGCATTTCACCCCATCGATACGACCGACGAAGCCCTGCGCGCAGAATACAAGGCACAAGGGTATAAATTGGATGGTGCTGAAAGCGTGATGGTTCACGCCCTGAAGCAGATCCCGAGCATCAAGTCACCGGCGCGCATCCAACGGGTATTAACCACCGATCAGGCCGACGCGGTGAACCAGATTGCCCCGTTCCCGCAAATTCTGCCCAAACATCTGACCGACGTTGCCCCCATCCATCTTTACGCGGCCCTGATCGAGGGTGCCGTAGTCGGTTGGGTCAGCAGCATCCAATGCCAAAATGGATCGTGGGTTTCCAACCTGTTTGTGCTGCCGGAATATCGTCGGCAGAAGATAGCCTCGGCCCTGCTCGCACAACTGATGCGGGATGAACGCAAACGGGGCACCCCGGCCTCCGTGCTCACCACCAGTAAAGCCGTGGTCAAACTTTACACCATCCTGGGTTATCAGTCGGTGGGCACATTGCTGCTGTTCACGCCCAAGCGATAATCAATGTGGGCAGACAGCCTACCCCAGCAGACTGTCGATGTGGCCGAGAATCTCTTTCCGACCGGTCTTGGCCTCGGCTGAGGAGATAAACACCGCCGGCGCCGGGGTGACCATGGCGAGCACGTCCTTACGAAAGCGATGGACCGATGCTTGGGTTTTGCTGGCGGACTGTTTGTCGGCCTTGGTAAAGACGACCGAGAAACTCACATCCGTCGTGAGCAGCCAACGGATGAATTCCACGTCAATCGCCTGCGGTGGCAGCCGCGAATCGATCAAAACAAAGGTGTGTTTCAGGGACTCGCGCTTCTCCAGGAAGTCGGCCACGGCGACATTAAAATCGGCCCGTTTGCCCTTCGAGACCCGGGCGTAGCCGTAGCCCGGCAGATCCACCAAGTTCCAATTGCCATTGATGGTGAAGAAATTGATGAGCTGGGTTTTGCCAGGCGTTTCCGATACCTTGGCCAGCCCCTTGCGCATGGTCAGCATGTTGATCAGGGAGGACTTACCGACGTTGGATCGGCCGATGAATGCAAACTCCGGCAAGTTCGCCGGCGGACTTTGCCGCAAGTCCGGTGCACTGGTGGCGAATTCGGAGGAGTGGATCTTCATGCCTAGAACATGGGCCCGCGGTCCGGGGATTGGCGACCTAAAGTTTCCCCCATCGTCCCCTCCCACTACTCCACACTCGCCAAACGCGGGCCGGCCCTCTGTGATGGCCGTCTATTCCCATGAGTGCCGCACCTGCTTCCATCATCCAATGGCTCACCCGTTACACCGGGTTTCCTGCCCGCCGCCTTGATACCAAGGCGGAGCTGATGGTGCTGTTTGCCTCGGCGGCGGTGAACGAAGAACCGAAACCCGCCGTCAATGGGGGTCCGATTATTCGCAAGGATACGGCTCAACAGGCCTCGCAGCGTGCGATCGCGATGAACCGCAGTCTCGCGCACTTCAAATCCGACAACCGCACCGCGGTCTAGTCGGCCGCAGATCCCGCTTCCGGTTGGCCCAAAGGTGGACGGGCATGTCCCGGGGCCCGTCATGGCGCGCAGCGGGACCTGCGCGCCCACCTTCCTGCCAAACTAATTTGACCCCGCCACGGCTTCGGGCTTCGCAGTGGGTTTTACCATCAACGGCATCAGGCCGATGCACACCAAGCCGGCGACCCCATCGAGCACCAGTGTAAGCGGATAACCCAACCGGGTGATCGCATATCCCTGCCAGGTCGCCGAGTAGGAGATGACGAGGTTACTCATCGCCATGTAAGCGGTGAACTGTGTCGCCGCCACGGCCGGCGTGGTGATGTCCATGAAGAGTGCCGCCTTGGTGCCATACATCAGGCCTTGGAAAACCGAAAAGAGCAGACAGGCGCCCCAGAATGCGTTGACCAAACCTTCAGCCGGCACCGGTCGGTCGGCCATCTGTGGATCGACCGGCATGATCCACCCATGACCCTGCATAATCCAAGCGAGGTAGAGTCCGGGGATGGCCGTGCCGACAAAAAACAAGGCAAGCATCTTACGTCGGCCAAACCGGTCCGATAGCCAACCGCCGGCCACGCAACAGAGCGCACTGATCACGGTGCTCATCAAGGCGAGTCGCCCGATCGCGTTGTCGTTGAGTCCAAGTTCCACCGCAAGGTTGGACTGGAGCGCGAGGCTCAGCGCATAGGCTCCCGCCGGCAGCATCGCAAAGATCAAGCCCACCCAAGCAGCCCGGCTGCCAGTGAATGCACGATAGGCATCCCGCGTGAACGTGCCAATCTCCCGGGTCACCGCGCCGAGGGCCGAGCCTTCGCGGGGCGGTTTGGGCGGGCCTTTGGGTTCCTTCATCGGCAAGGCCACAAACAGGGTCACGGACATCAGGATCGCCGCCACGAAAACATAGGTGGCCGGCAAGCCGGTGTAGGGTATGAGAAATAACACCCCGGAACCCCCGATTGCCTGCCCGAGATAAGCACCCGCAAACATCAGGCCATTCGCCGTGCCGCGCTCGGACTCTTTGAGGACGTTGACCGCGAGCGCATCGATGGCGACGTCCTGGGTCGCGGAAAAGATATTGTGCAGCAAAATGACAAACGTGAAGAGCTTCAGCTCCGTCGTGAAGTTCACCGGCATCGCCGCCATCAGCGTAAGCACCATCATGACCTGCGTCAGGACGATCCACATGCGCCGACGCCCGAACCGATCGGATGACAGCACGTCGACAAACGGTCCGACCGCCCATTTGAACGCCCACGGTAAATACAACGTGCCGACAAACGCGCCGATCTCGGCCGGTCCCAGCCCTTGGCGACGCATCTGCGTGGCGATCGCGGTGGCGGTGAATCCGAGCGGCAACACCCTCGGTCAGGTAGAGGGAAAAGAACGCCGTCATGCGTCCAAACTTCGTGGCCAGCAGATTCGGTAGTTTCATGATCTGGAGCGCAACCCTCAGAGGGCGTTGGTTTCAGGGCAAGCGCACACCTCGCCCAGATTTCTTGCCATGAGCATCGCCTTGACCAGATTACCGCCGATGGCAGCACAACCCCACTCCACTCGCACGGAGGAGTATGCCGCAGCAGGACGCAACGCCCGCGGCGAATGGCGTCCCGACTACCCCGTCCGCTACGCACCTGTCTTTCAATGGCCACTCCGCGTGAAGGCCTTCCTGAAATGGTTGTTCGGTTGGCCCGGTTATCTGTGGCCGCTCAGCAGCGTGGTCTTTGCGTTTGCGGCGATCACGTGGTTTTTCTTTCAACCCTCGATGGAGCGCTGCGCCACCTTTGCCCCCGGCTGGATCGCACAAATCTGGGTGCGCAATCTCGCGATCATGTGGATTTTCTACGGCTCACTCCACTACTACCTCCACATCCGCAAGGGTGAGGGCTTGAAAAAGAAATACGACGCCAACTGGCCCGCGACGAACAGCCGGGTGTTCCTCTTTCGCGATCAGGTCTACGATAATATATTTTGGACCTGCGGCGTCGGCGGCATCGTGTGGTCCGGCTACGAGGTCGTCACGATGTGGCTCTACGCCAATCATTTTATTCCGTGGCTGGAGTGGGCGCGCCATCCGGTCTGGTTCGTCACTCTCTTTTTGCTGATCCCCATCTGGCGCGAGTTTCACTTCTACGTGGTTCATCGGCTCATCCATTGGAAGCCGCTCTACAAGCACGTCCACTACCTGCATCACAAAAACATCAATCCCAACACCTGGTCCGGCATGGCCATGCATCCGGTCGAGCTGGTGCTCTATATCAGCGTGGTGCTGATCCACTGGGTGGTGCCGTCACACCCCTTGCATTTCCTCTACAACCTGCAACACACCACCCTGACCCCCGGCGCCGGCCACCACGGATTCGAAGGCCCGATCGCCAACGGCAAGGTGCCCACCGGTTCGTATTTTCATTATCTGCACCATCGCTATTTTGAATGCAACTACGGCGAGGCCACCATCCCGCTCGACCGCTGGTTCGGCACTTTCCGCGACGGCCTGCCCGAGGGCGAGGGCGCCAAACTCGCCGAGGAACACAAGGACTGAACCAGGGTTCAGGCGCGCACCGCCCAGCGGAGTTTCGCCGAGGTGCTGCGCGGGTTGGCCCGACGCTCTTCCGCGCTGGCCCGGCCAACTTCGTCGTTGGTGGAGGCGTAAACCCCGGCCCGCAGGCCCTCACGGAAGGCATGCTTCACCCGGCGGTCTTCACCCGAATGAAACGTGAGCACCGCCACGCGACCTCCGGACTTCAGGCAATCGGGCAACTGCCGCAGAAACATATCCAACGCGCCGAACTCATCATTCACGGCAATGCGGATCGCTTGAAACACGCGGCGCACACTGTCGTCGATTTTATCCGGATCCCGACCGGGCGAATATCGACGCAGGATCTGTCGAATCGCCTCGGCCAGTTGCAGCGTGCGTATGATGGGTTGCCGGTCGCGCGAACTGATGAGGTCACCCGCGATCAACTCTGCAAAGGGTTCGTCGGCATTTTCGGTCAAGATCGCGGCGAACTCCTTTGCGGATACTTGGGCCAGCCATTCGGTGGCCGAGGGCGACCGGGTGGGATTGAGCCGCAGATCGAGCGCACTGTCGGTTTTGAAAGTGAACCCGCGCGTGGGATCATCGAGCTGCATGGAAGACACGCCCAAGTCCGCCAGGATGGCATTCACGCCGGGGAGACCTTGAGTCACCAGCACTTTACGCAGACCCGCAAAATTTGAGCGCACGGGTGTGAAGCAATCTTCCGCCCATCCCGCCGCCCGCAAACGCGCGGTGGTCTTGGGTTGTTCAATCGGGTCAACGTCCAAACCAATCAGTCGGCCACCGGGTTTTAACCGGGCCAAAATTTCGGCGGCATGTCCTCCGTAACCCAGCGTGCAATCCACCGCCACCTCTCCTGAACGCAACGCCAGCACGGCCATGATTTCTTCCACCATGATCGGGCGGTGACTGCCGGCAGGGGTCTTGCCCGAAGCGATGACCTTTGCCACGTCGGCCGCATAACGCGCCGGATCGTGCTCCTTGTATTTATCTTCAAACCGGCGCGGGTTTTTGCCGGCATAACGCGGTCGACGGCGATGCGGAACCGGCGCCCCGGTTTCCGGAGCCGTTGAATCGGACTCCGGCATGGAGGGCGGTTGGGGCACACGGCATTGCTGTCCTAAGCGGGGCGATTGCACAAGGGTCGTGTTATCCACCTCCACTGTTCTTGCTTCGGCCATGCGACGGCTCACGCTGTCCAATCGTGAATCCGTCACCCGATATCCTGTTTGAAGATGAGCACTTGCTCGGACTCAACAAGCCTTCCGGGATACTGACCGAGGGCGGTGGAGATCGAGAGACCGATCTCGAACAAACCGCCAGTCAACTCACCGGCAAACCGGTTTTTTGCTGTCATCGACTGGACCGGTTGACGAGTGGCGTCGTGCTGCTACGCAAGACCAACCGCTACAATGCCGAGCTGGCCGCCATCTTTGAGCAACGGCAGGTGCGCAAACTTTACTGGGCCGTCGTCGAGGGTGCCTGGCCGGCCGGGTTGAACAAAATCGAAACCCAAATCGGACCGGCGGGCCAGGGCATCTGGGCCAACGTTCCCACCGGCGGCAAACCGGCGGTGTCGACCTTTCGCGTGCTCGGCACTTCGACTGACAAACGCTTTACTTGGGTCAGCGTGTTGCTGAAAACCGGACGCACGCATCAAATCCGACTGCATTGCCAACACGCCGGATGCCCGATGGTCGGCGATCCCGTCTACGGCTCCGGCCAGCCAGCGAATTTCTTTGGCCTGCATGCCCGGCAGTTGAAGCTGCAACATCCGGCCACCCATCAGGATCTCGCGCTCACCGCCCCAGCTCCGGCCAACTGGCCCGAATGGGTCAAGCCCATGGATCAATCAACCGCCGTGGAGTGATCATTTGCCGGTGCGGATCGGCGCTATTCCGTCCGGTCCCATCAACCCCCGGCTCTCCCCGATGATCCCCCAAAAGATGATCACAAACAGGATACCCACGGCGCGAAGCATGATCCATCGCGTCCAGATGAACGTGGCGCCGCCCTCCGTGACGCAAAACTCTTTGAGTCGCGTCCACGCCGTTCCATACCACGGCTGAATGGGGCTGCCGTCCGATGAAGTCATCGTGGCCTAGTTAGGTCGCCCTATCGTTGCTGGCAATCCGGGAGTGTGTCCGCGCGATTTAACCCGGCAGATTCGCGCACAACTCAATGGTATTGCCGTCGGGATCAGACGTGAAAATTTGCAGGGCACCGTCGGGACGGGGCTTTGGACCGCGAAACTCCACGCCGGCAATCCGCAATCGTTCCGCCGCCGCTTCGATATCCGAAACCAACAGGGCGAAGTGTCCGGAGCGTTGGCCGATGGGCCGGTCGCGATTGCCGATGAGGTGGAGTTCCTGCGTGACCCCAAGTCGGAACCAAGCCCCGGGGAAGTTGAAATCCGGTCGCGGCAACATCGGTAAACCCAGCACCTCGCCATAAAACTGCTCGCTCGCCGGCACGTCGGCCACGTCGAGAGCGACATGGTTGAGTTCAATGATCGAGTAATCCTTCAAGTCTTTCGTGGGTGCGGGCATGGGCCACCATCAGTGGAACACAGCTGGAAATCAATCCCCTCAATTAAACCGGGATGTGAATCTGTTCAGAATCTGTTTCCACTCATCTTTACGAAAACTGGTGCGGACCATTGGTCAGATCGCCACCAGTTCGATTCAAAAGCCAAAAGTATTACTGATATCTTGTGCCACCAGTCTAACGGCCATTGACCGTTGGTTCCAGCAACCTAGTGCTGATCAGCATGACCCCCTACCGGCTGTCCCCTCAGCAACTGGCTTTCTACCACACCTTCGGCTATCTGGCCTTCCCCGGCCTGCTCGCTGACCGCATCGAACGCATCATTGCCGAATTCGAAATTCTTTGGGCCGCCCAAGGCGGCGGACATCACGGTCAGGCGCATGACGGCAAACGTCGGTCCTGCATCGCGCCGTGCATTGATCGCAGTGTTTACCTCAGCACGTTGCTCGACGATCCGCGATTAGAGGGCATCGCCATCAGTATCCTGGGCGATAATTTCAATTACATGGGGTCGGACGGTAATCTCTATGCCGGCGACACGGGCTGGCATTCGGACGGTTGGCACCGCGATATTACGCATATCAAGATGGCCTTCTATCTCGATCCGGTGGCTCGCGACACGGGTTGCCTGCGCGTCATCCCCGGGTCACATCGCATCGGCGACAAATTTGCTGAGGCCCTGCAAGCGGAGGTCTTTGATGCAGAAACCAGTTGGGCTATGGATGACCGAAATGTGCCGTGTGTGGCCTTGGAGACCAGGCCGGGTGATGTGGTGCTATTCAACCACAATTTGAAACACTCGGCCTTCGGTGGCAGTGCCCGTCGCCGCATGTTTACTATGAATTGCTGTCAGCGTTACCCGGAACGACTCCTGCCGGAGCTGCGCGAATATCTTACGGGGGCCGCTCGGTTCTGGGTGGATCGCGCCTACGGTGAAGCGATGATCAATACGGCCAGTCCGCAACGCATGGTTCACCTCGAACAAAACTTGGCGAATGATAGCCACCTGAAGGCGTTGGCCGACAAGGCCCGGGCCGAGATGTTGGAACCCTCCCGGGGTTGATGGGCGACGAAGTCGTCCCGTCGCTTTTACATGCGTTGCTCGGGTGGATCGAACACGAAGCCGTGGAAGAATCTGCGCTGGGCGGGTGTGAGCTTTTTGTTGTAGAACGTCTTGCTGTAGTTCCAATGGGCCATGTTCGCCAACATCCATGGATGTTCGTAGCCGTAGTAAAGCATGCGGCGACCGGGTTCGCCGGCATTATAGGGCGCGGCGGTGTGCCAGATGGCGTTGTGAAACAGGATCGCGCTGCCGGCTGGGGCGCAGACTTGCTGAGCACAGGGGAAAAATTCTCGCCGCTTGCGATCCTCGGCGGACAACTCGGACCGGGAGAGGTGACTGCCCGGCACAACCGTGAGATTGCCACGCCACGGCTGGGTCATGTCGGAGAGATAATAGCCGACCTTGAGTTGCAGCAGCGGGATGGGACCAGACAAATTGCGGTAGCCGTTGTCCTTACCGTCGATGTGCCAATCACCCGCGCGATTGGTGTAGTCGGGGGCATCCTCCAAGATGGCATCCGAGGCGTGATAGTGCGGCTCGGGATTAAAGAGCGCATGCAGGTAGGGCACCAACGCGGGCCAGTCGAGCAACTCCTGAAACAACGGATCATCATCCAATATGTTCAGGAGGCGCGTGCTTTTGGCGCCGTTGAGTTGGGTGAGGTCTGCAGGAACCTTCGGCGGCCATACGGCCTTGTGCCCGGCAGGTTGCGCGGCCCGGCGCCGCGCCGTCGCGTGTTCCAGCGCAGTCAACAGCCGTGCCGTGTGCTCGGGGGTGAGGAAATTTTCCAAGACCAGATAGCCTTGGGTCTCGAAGTGAAAACGTTCGGTGGCGGAGAGGGTCGGGGTAGCCATTGGGAATCGATGGTTCCTCTCCGGCGTAGTTGCGTCAGGCCCCGATGCAACCGGTAAGTGGACTGATTATTCCCGATACCTCGCCAGGAACGATCAAGCGCCGCAGCACTTCTTGTATTTCTTACCCGAGCCACAGGGACATGGATCGTTGCGGCCAACCTTGGAGGCGGAAACAATCGGGGCGGGTCCTTGGCGCAGGGTTTTCGTGAAGATCCAGTTCCCATCGAGAAACTCGAATTCGGATTTCTCGTGCATCACCCCAGCCTGACCTTCCTGGGTGAAGTAGGCGGAAAAATCCACGTGCGATACCCCCGGACGCACATTGGCGTCGTGCCGATGGATCTCGAGCTTTGTCCACTTGTGCGTGCCCGGTGTGTGCTCGTCAGTGGAGTTCTGTTTGGAAGTCGGCAGATAAGTGCGGTCCAAGTAGCGCGTGTCGTCGATCACGTGCGCGGTGAAACGGGAGCGCATCAGTGCTTCGGCATCGGGGGCCGGCGTGGTGCCGGCAATGATCGGCTCGCAGCATTGGCCGTAATTGCGGCCCGAGCCACAGGGACACGGGGAGGTTGAAGTCAGAGGAAGAGTTTCGGCGGGCGTGGTGCTCACGTTCGCGATTAGGTCAGTCAATCGGCCGAAGGCGAGTCACCAATCCATGCCGTTACTGCCAGCTTGCCTGACGGCGCGGCGTCCTTTCACTGCATGGGTCCTCCCCTAACCCCGTGTCGCCCCACCCCGCGCGATAAATCCCGATGATTACCCCCAATCCCTTGCTCGGCATCCTGCTGCATGCCATTGGCGCCGTCAGTGCCGCGTTTTGCTACACGCCGCAAAAAGGCACGCGGGGCTGGTCGTGGCAGACCTATTGGCTGGCCCAAGCCGCCATCTGCTGGTTCGTGCTGCCATTTGTCGGCGCTTGGTTCACCGTGCCGGAACTGGCCGCGGTGTTGCGCGAGGCGCCGCGCTCAGTGATGGCCCAGACTTTTGTCCTTGGCGCCATCTACGGCATCGGCGGCACGGCCTTTGGCGTGGCGATTCGCTATATCGGTTTTTCACTGACCTACGCCATTGCGATCGGAATCTCCTGTGTGCTCGGCACCATGCTGCCGGCAATTTGGCATGGTGAGTTGCAGGCGATATTAGCCAAGACCGGTTCGAGCTACGTGCTGGCGGGGGTCGTAATCGGTGCCGTGGGTATCCTCGCCTCGGGACTGGCGGGACGCTTCAAGGAACTCGATCGCGAATCACGTAACGACGGCTTCAATTTGGCGAAAGGTCTGCCGTTGTGCGTGCTGGCCGGTATCCTCTCAGCAGTGTATGGGTTTTCCTTGGCCGCCGGCCAACCGATCGCCGACATCGCGGCCGCGCATGGTGCCGGTTATTTTCAAGGCAACGTCATCTACATTTTCTCCAACACCGGCGCGTTTCTCACTACCGCGATTTACAGCCTCTGGTTGCACAAAAAGCATCGCACCTTCGGGGAGTATGTTGAACTACCCGCTGGGACCGAAAAACCGAAGCTGCAGTTGAACTTCGCCTTGGCCGTGCTCACCGGATTCTTGTGGTATGGGCAGTTCTTCTTCTACGGCTTGGCCCACGTCCGGATGGGGGACTACAAGTTTTCCAGCTGGGCCATCCACATGATCATGCTGGTGCTCTTTAGCAGCTTGGCAGGTTTCATCTGGCGCGAGTGGACGGGCTGCAAACCGCGCACTTGGGTGATGCTGGCCCTGGCCCTAATGATCCTGATCACGGCCGTCCTCTCCCTCTCCTACGGCAATTACCTCGGCGAAGCCTCCCCTTAAAGGGGTCAGGCCGTTATTTGTTAATTTTAGCCCGATGTTGACAGAGGTAGACCCGCACCGAACTAGGTTTCCCCATATGGAGATGCTCGGCGATCCACGCATAAGGCGCGCCGACCTCACGCAAACGCTGGGCCATTGATAGCTTCCACTGCACCCGAAGGGAGCTGCTTTTCGCATCGGCGGGTGTCTTGTCGAGCCGGTGCATCTCAGACTCAAAAGTCTGAGTCCATAGGGCGCTTTTCAAATCGGCGATCTCATTGGATTCCAGTCCGGGATCCAGGGCTTTGTTGGCGTGATCCTTGGCGATGGCCTGCCGCCAGCCATCCGTGCCAATGGCCCAGCCGGAGGAAAGACTCTCCAAGCCCAATCGTTTCTGCTCCGCCTCATCTGTTGCGAGTTCCAAAAGTGAGGTCAGGTAATCGTTAATTCCCTTTGGGGTGTCTTGGAGACCCTTGGCCTCCAACCAGTCCTTCGCCACAAACACCTTCGGACGCGGCCCCCGTAAATAGCGCGACAAACTACTCCAACGAAAGCCGGCCAAGTGCTGAACCGCTACTACCTCGGCACGGACCGGATTGAGATGAATGTAGTCCACCACGCGTGACAGCGCCGCCGCATCCTCAATCAGCAAAGCCTGGTAGCGACCCTGAAACAAGTGACCACGTTCCTGACGCAGTCGGTTGAAGCGCGTGGCAAACGTGCTCTGCAGCCAATGCATGCCATCAACCAAATTCGCGCGGGGGGTCTCGAGCGCCAAATGATAGTGATTCCGCATCACGACATGGGCGTGCAACCGCCAACCATAGTTCTCACAGGCCTCAATCAGTGCCTCCTCGAATGCCTGCACGGTTCCGACGGACTCAAAGATATCCCGCCGGTAATTGCCGCGATTGATCACATGATACATCGCTCCTTCGAATTGGATGCGCAACTTACGGGCCACGGCCGGAAATTAGGTTACCCAGTGGCGAGACTCAAATAAAAATTAACAAATAACGGCCTGACCCCTTAAAACTAAAGCAGCTGAGTCTTCACACCCTCGAGACTGCGCCGGAATACACTGAAGTCGGCGTCCGTCGTGCAGGTCCAATCGGGTTGTGTGAGTGACTGGCGCTCAACATTAGTGTCGCGCGAGATCAGCAGATCTTCGCGACCGTCACCTAAAGTCACCACCACGGCGACATGCGCATCTCCGGCGGTCTTTCCATCCACTGTCTGCAAGGGCACTCGGCGAATGGAACGGATGTTTGACTGATCCCTGTAGGGCTCGAGCACAGCGACAAAGGTCGATGTCAGCGGAGCTTCCTTTGTCTGACGACGCACCACCAGGCTGTTGAGCCAGCCTTCGTGATTTGCTCCACCATGTTTGGAAGCCAGCCACGTCTCCGCCAGCATCGCTTGCGCGCCGGTGGTGAGATCGGTGCAACGCAAATGCACATCGGCCTCGGCGGGTAACAATCCGCACGGGTCCACGATCTTCCAATCAACTGACCAGCCCGGCGAGGGTGTGCCCCCGCGAAAGTTACGCATCTGAATATTGGGATCACCAAAGTCTGGCAGTGGTGACAACTCCAACCCGGTCACAGTGGCCGGGCCGAAATTGGGATGAAGCATACGCACATGATCGCGCCCACCAGCTACGCGAAAGATGTCGAGCACGTAACTGTCGTCCGCGGACACATCCACAAACAGGAGCGCGCGTTCGTAGCGTTGCATCGGGGTCGTGCTCACCAACTCAGGCCCGGAGGCCGCAATCAGTTTCACTTGTGGCTTATCGGCCCACGCCGTCGTGCGACCGCGCACGAGTCCTTTCTGTGGATTGAGTTGGATCGCGAGCGGTTCAGTTTCCGCTTCATCGCGCACGGGCGTCTGATCTTTGCCGTCGACCAAAACCGTGTTGTGTGCAGCCGTGCGTTTATACCAAAGGGCCTTGGGTGAAAACCAACCGCCGAAGTGCACCGGCGGGTAACCAAAACCGGGCAACAATTCCACCCCATGAGCGTAGAGGCCGATGGTAAACGCATCGGGCCGACCGTGATTGCCACCTACATCGTAATCGAGCCACGCCGCTCGTTCCCCCGTCCCCGTTCCAGTGCGCAAGGCAGCCAGTGCCCATTGCTCCTTGTTGACCGACTTCACCGGCAAAGCTGCGCCGTGATCGCGTATGACCGTGGCAACTTCGCTTTGAAACGTCGTCGGATCTGCCTCCAGCAAATCATGGGGCAGGTCGGTGATCACGCGGCCGTTTCCAAGATACAGGAGCTGGATGAAGGTCGGATCGCCGGTGATGGCGTGGAGTTTTTTAAAGAGCGTGAAGTCAGAGCAGAACGGCAGGTTGTTCCACTCCAGATCGAACGGCTTGCGGACGAAATTCGCGCCGAGATAGCGATCGTCGAGCAGGCCAAAACCCGCGGTATCGCCAATACGCGGAACCACCGCACCCGCGATCCACAGGTCCGCGTGGAAACGAAACATCTGCACGAGTGCAGGCACGCGGCGCACCATCTCGGGCAATAGCTCGGCGTCCAGTCGGCTGAACAGCATGAGCACGCCGGCCACTAGTTGAGGGGCAATCGCAGCGTAACCACCCAGACCCTTTTCACCAGACAGACCGTCCACTGCGGTAACTTTCTCCAGCGTGGCCTGCAGGTCTGCCAGTAACTGTTCACGATTGTCCGGCCACCCAAGGATGGTCTGCGCGACGATTTGGGTAATCTCGGTATTGGGAAAGTTGCTGAGAATCTTGCGCGGCTCCTCCAGCACATGGCGCAAGATGCCGGCTTCGATATTTTGGCGGATCCTTTCCGGGGTGTCCTTGGGATTCGAGAGCTGATGCCGCGCGGCTTGGTGCGTGAGGAACTTCACCAGTTTGTCGTCTCCTTCAAGCGCCGGGGAGATCAGGTCAAAGGCCAGGGCCAGATCACGGGTTTCACGACAGGCGTCGTGCCACACCGATACGAGACCCATGCCGGCAATGGTATTGGATTTTTCGTAGGTCAGGCCTTGGGTCAGGAAATCAAAACTCGGATAGAGGTCGGCCACGCGGTCTAGCAGGATCGCGGCCTTGTGCGCATAGATGCGTTCTCCGCTTAAGGCATAAGCCAGCGCAAGCGTGCGAATACCCGGCAGGATGAATTGCTTCCACTGACCCTTAACGAGAAAAGCCCCGATGAAATACCAGCGGTTAGTGCCGTCGAAGTAGCCCGTGCCGTCATCGACGCCAAACGTGTGCAGAGGATCATCGGGCGATGGGTGTTCGGCATTGAAGAGCAATGAGCGGTCGGCACTGGCTGGATCGAAGACGCCGTGCACATCGAGCCCGGATTCATAGAACGCACCAAAATCGTTTTTCGGAAACTGTTCGGCGCAGTGCGGACAGGTGTTCTTCCATGGAATATGAAGCGGATCCATTTTCCAGTCATACATCGGCACCGACCGTTTGCAGGAAGGACAGTGGCCGTTGGACCAGACCATCCATGAACGCTTGATCGTGGCGCCAAACATGGCGGACCAAAGCTCTTGATCGGAACGCTCAGTCCACTGGCGGGCCACCTTGAGGCACTCCTTCGCCTGGGCTTGGGCAGAAGAATCCTTGGCAAGATTCGCCCGCAACACTGTCAGGGCCGATTCCGGGAAAAACACAGAGCGCATGGGTCGGTGATAGACCGGCCCTGCCGGGATGAAAGCAGATAATCCGTCAGCTGAGCTAGTTAGGAACAGACGGAGGTCTGCCGAAAATTAACAAATAACGGCCTGACCCCTTTGAGGCCGTGGCAATCGATCCGGATGCGCCGGCCTGCTTTCCGCCAGGATAGCTGTAACAGTCCGTGCGGGGGCGGAACGGCGTCGGTGAGCGGCCAGCCGAGAAGGGCAGTGAGGCGCTTCGTGGCGGACTTTTGCCACGCAGGGAGGCGCACGGCAGTGGGCCAGCTCGCGGCGCGGGTGGTGTCCGCGGCGGCGCGGTGGCGGGCGAGTTCACGCTCGAGTGAAGCAACGAGGTGGCGGCGTTCGTTGAGGAGGCGCGCGGCGGTGGCGCGTTGGGGAATCATGGGATGGAGTGGCAGCTGGGACGGCCGAGGGTGTCAAATGTCAAGTTGAGCCCCCGTCACTCGGCCCCGCACCCCAAACTACAAAGCCTATTTCTGGCCTCTATCAGCCCCTGGTTCGAAAATGCGAACGCGAAACCGACATGAGGTAGTTCTCAATGATTTCATCCAAAATCAGTTCTTTAATTTGGTGGGTCATATTGGTGAGTCCTAATAAAAAAGCCGCGGTGACAAAATCACACGCGGCCCGAAAGTTCTAGGAACCGAGGGACTGTTTATTGGCAGGCTTCACATTCCTCTCCGTTGCGCATCGCTTCGATCGAACACACGCGTTTTTCCTCAGCCGTATAAGTCTTCTTCTTGGCAGAGTCGGCCATGGCCAGAGGTGAATGCGTGCCGCCGGCATCGCCGGAGTTTTGGCCGCCGGAAGCGCCCTCGCCCACCGCACCGCGCATCTCTTTCTTCACCCCGACCGTCGCTTTCTCGATGGTGGAGGCGCCAAGGGAGCGGAGGTAGTAGGTGGTCTTGAGACCGGTGTGCCAGGCATGGCGATACATGTGGCTCAGCGTCTTGAGGTCCGGGGTCTTGATCCAGAGGTTCACGGACTGGCTTTGATCGATCCACTTCTGGCGACGGGCAGCCGCATCGATGATCCACTTGTGGTCGATGTCGAAGGCGGTGCGATACTTGTCCTTGAGGTCGTCGGGGATGGTATCGATGTCCTTCAGCTCGCCGTCGAAATACTTGAGGTTGTCGATCATCTCACGATTCCAGAGGCCCCGGGCCTTGAGATCCTTCACGAGGAAGGGATTCAGGACGATGAACTCGCCGGAGAGGTTGGATTTGACGAAGAGGTTCTTGTAGGTGGGCTCGATGCAGGGCGAGGTCGCCGTGATATTGGAGATCGTGGCGGTGGGGGCGATGGCGAGCACGTTGCTGTTGCGCATGCCGTGTTGGGCGATCTTTTCGCGGACAGGCGTCCAGTCCATTCTGCCGCCGCGCTTGACCTCGATGGGTTGACCGCGCTCCTGCTCGAGGAGGTCTAGGCTGTCCTGCGGGAGGATGCCGCGGTCCCACTTGGAGCCCTTGTAGCTGGAATAGGTGCCGCGCTCGGCCGCGAGGTCGGAAGAGGCCTCGTAGGCGTAGTAGGCGATGGCTTCCATGGCCTCGTCGTTGAACTCGACGGCGGCCTCGGAGGCAAAGGCGATGCCCTTGGCGTAGAGGGAGTGCGCGAGACCCATGACTCCCAGGCCGATGGGGCGATGACGGCTGTTGGAGGTCTTGGCGGCGGCGGTCGGGTAGAAATTGATGTCGATGACGTTGTCCAGTGCACGGACGGCGATCTGGATGGTCTCGCGGAGCTTCTTATGGTCGAGCGAGCCGTCGGGCAGCAGGTGCGAATCGAGGACGACGGAGCCGAGGTTGCAAACGGCGGTCTCTTCGTTGGACGTGTTGAGTGTGATCTCGGTGCAGAGGTTGGACGAGTGGATGACGCCGATGTGGTCCTGCGGGGAGCGGACGTTGCAGGGATCCTTGAAGGTGATCCAAGGGTGGCCGGTCTCGAAGAGCATCGAGAGCATGCGCTTCCAGAGATCGAGGGCTTCGATCTTCTGGCCGTGAATCTTGCCCTCGTCGGCCAGCTTTTCGTAGCGGAGGTAGGCTTCTTCGAATTTTTTGCCGTAGAGCTCGTGCAGGTCCTTGGTGTCGTTGGAGCGGAAGAGCGTCCAGGACTCGCGGGCCTCCATGCGCTTCATGAACAAGTCGGGAATCCAGTTCGCCGTGTTCATGTCGTGGGTGCGGCGACGGTCGTCACCGGTGTTCTTGCGCAGCTCGAGGAACTCGAGGATGTCGTTGTGCCAGGTCTCGAGGTAGGCGCAGCCGGAGCCCTTACGCTTGCCGCCCTGGTTGACGGCCACGAGCTGGTCGTTGTGGAGCTTGAGGAAAGGAATGACGCCCTGCGACTCGCCGTTGGTGCCGCCGATGTAGGCACCGGTGCCGCGAACGGCCGTCCAGGAACCACCGAGACCGCCGGCCCACTTGGACAAGAAGGCGTTTTCGGCGATACCACGGAGCATGATGCCCTCGATGGAGTCGTCGACGTAGTAGAGGTAGCAGGAGGAGAGCTGCGAATGGAGCGTGCCGGAATTGAAGAGGGTCGGCGTGCTGGAGCAGAAGCGGCGGCTCTTGTAGAGGCTGTAGAGGCCGGTGACCTTGGCCTCGCGGTCGCCCGACTCGTCGAGCATCAGGCCCATGGCGACGCGCAACCAGAAGAACTGGGGCGTCTCGATGCGGCGGTTGCGGTCGCCGGTCTTGTCGATGATCAGATAGCGATCGTAGAGGGTCTGGATGCCGAGGAAGTCGAACTCGAGGTCGGAAGACGGGTCGAGAGCGGCGCCGAGCTTCTTGATATCGTATTCGAGGAGGCGTGGGTTGAGGCGCTTGATGGCGACACCGTGCTCGAGGTATTTCTTGAAGGCGCGCTGGTGGACGGTTTTGAGGGCGCCGATGCCGTCGGTCATGATGTTCCAGCCGAGGACCTCTTCGTAGAGGTAGGTCAGCTGGATGCGACCGGCGAACTTGGCGAAGTCGGCGTCCTGCTCGATGAGGGTCTTCGAGTTGAGGATGATGGTCGAATCGAGGTCCTTTTGGGAAATCTGGTCGTAAACGGCGCGGCGGAGCTCGGCTTCGATCTCGTCGTTGGAGAGGTGCAGGTCGAGGCCGATGCGGGCAAACTCGATGCGGCGCTTGAGGTCAGCCCCGTCCCAAAAGACGTTGGAGCCATCGGGCTTCTTGACCATGATGAGGGTCTCTTGGCCGGCCGGGGTGGCTGGCTGGTCGGTGGTGGCCTCGGCGGCTTCCTCAGGGGCATGCTGACGCACGGCGGCGGCGCGTTCGCGGAACTGGATGTAGGCCTTGGCGACCTTGTAGTGGCCGGCCTTCATGAGCTCTTCCTCGACCATGTCCTGAATCTCCTCGATGTGGACGAAGGACTGCTTGGCGCCATGGGCACGGGCCGAAACGGCCTTGGTGATGGCGACGGCAGGCGCGGAATCGCGCTCGAGGGAGAGGAAGGTCTTGCGGACGGCGATCTCAACCTTCTGCTCGCTCCACGGCACGACCTGGTTGTTACGGCGGATGACGCGGAGGGTCGAGGCGGCGGCAGTCTCACGATCAACGGCGATCTTGCGGGCGCGGTTGAGGAGAAGGCTCTTGGCGATGAAGTAGTCGCCGTTGTCGACGAGGGTCTTCTCGATGAGCTCGTAAAGGGAGTTGAGCGAAAGCCGGACGGGGTTCTGGTCGCGACCCAGCAGGGTGAGATTGGCGGCGACTTCGCGGCAGATGCGCACAACCCAGCCGCGGGTGGTGTCGTTGAAGATATCGGTTTCGCCCTGGGCGATGCGGACATTGGTCAGGGCCTTGCCGAGGGTATCGGCGACTTCCGCGAGATCAAAGCGCTCCTCGCCGTGCGGGCACAGGAGGACGACGGCCGGCAAGCTGATGGTCTCGTTGGCGAGGACGTCGCGCCAAGCGTAGTGAGGTTTCTGCTCCAGAGGGGTGTGGACGGTTTTCTTGAGGGCCAGATCGTGCTCTAGGGAAGGATTGCTCATTGGTGTGCGGTCGGGACGGGTGAAGATTGAGGAAATGGAAATTTGGCAAGTCGGCACACCGCCATGCGGTGCATCAGACAGTCAGGTGGGGTAGTAACGGGGGTAACTGAGAACTAAGACGGCCGGACCTCAGAGGTCGTCGTCGTTGGCTTGGTTGAGAGAGGAGGCTTTCTGGTATTCGGTAACGCGGCCCTCGAAGAAGTTTTGTTCCTTCTTGATATCCATCATCTCGGCGAGCCACGGCAGGGGGTTCTTAACGGTGCCACCGGTAAGGGTGGCCAGACCGCAACCTTCGAGGCGACGGTCTGCAATAAAGTCGATGTAAGTCAGGAAGTCCTCAAGGCTCAGGCCAACGGCGTTGACGGGCAGGCAGTCGCGGATGAAGTCCTTCTCCAACTGAACGGCCTCAGCCATGGTCTGGCGGAGCTCTTCCTTGAAGTCGGCGGTCCAGATGTCGCGGTTTTCCTCGACGAGGTCCATGAACAGGTTGCGGAAGACCTCAATGTGGTTGGACTCGTCGCGCAGCGTGTAACGGAACATCGAGCCGATACCAGGGAACTTGTTCTGCCGGTAAAGCGAGAGGATCATCCCGAAGAGACCGTAAAACTGGGTGCCCTCCATGCACTGGCCGAAGACGAAGATGTTTTTGGCGAGCAGGCGCTTGTTCTCCGACAGGGTCAGATCGATGTCGCGGCGGAGGTCCTTGGAGATGCGGGTAACGAACTCGTTCTTGCGGACGATGGTCGGGACATCCTCGAACATGGCCTCGCACTCATGCGGGTTGATGCCCAGGGAGGAGATCATGTAGAGCAACGAGTCGGCGTGGATGTTCTCCTCGTGCGCATGGCGGCCGAGCACGAGCTTGAGTTCAGGCGCGGTGACGAGTTCGCGGACCACATGCTGAACGTTGTCGCCCACGATACCCTCGGCGGCGGAAAAGTAACCGATGCCCATGCGGATGATCCAACGCTCGGCGTCGGACAGTGCCTTATCATCACGCCACTGCTCGATATCCTTGCCCATGGGGACATCCTCGGGCTCCCAGTGGTTGGCCTTCATCGTGCGATACAGATCGTAGGCCCACTGGTATTTGAGCGGGA
>Ga0222714_10001084_pt1 | contig 30791 bp, 28 predicted proteins | sample C33_3DmetaG_FD_165048 | JGI IMG/M metagenome (GOLD analysis project Ga0222714, IMG submission 165048) | Estuarine water microbial communities from San Francisco Bay, California, United States - C33_3D | ecosystem: Environmental > Aquatic > Marine > Unclassified | place: USA: California... | reverse complement strand
AAAGTTTTACCAGATTTAACAATTTTGATACTAGCTTTAGTGCAGACAGCACCAGCCTTAACTTTAGTAGCAGGAGTTGCCATTGGCACTGCTAGCGAGAACAGCATCACAGCTGCAGTTGCGATCGAAAGCACTTTTGTAGTTTGGGGTTCCAGGCCAATTGAGTCGGCGATAGCAACCCCATTTTGAACGCAACTCACGCACATATCAATTACCCCCTATGGGCTAACTTCTGGCAACATCATCCGGCTCAAAATCAGCTTAGTTGAAATCACCTAGTTGATACTAGTTTATAGAAACTGCTTTAATCAATTATTTGGCTCAAGCTCAGGTTCACCCTTATTGGCAACAAATGTCCGCCAGATCATCAGGGAGATAATATAAATGGGCGCGATCAGCAATATTGGCTTTAAGACATCAGGTCCAGTTGGATACTCAAGCGAAAGCGCTGTCATTGCTAGAAAATAGACTGCTGCCAAACTCAAAGTCAAAGGACGCAGGGTTTTTACTTTAATCAAGTGTGGAAATTTTAAATTCGTTAACTGCAATAGACAAATAACAATAGAGCTAATAATTACCCAGCTGCTGTTGATCTCAAGAATTAGCATTGTTGGTATGACCAAGTTCCATGAGGCTGGAAAGCCATTAAACCAAAAATCTTCAGTTTCTTGATCGCTACGTGCAAACCAAAGTGCGGAGGTGAAGAAAATAAGGGAAGCAATAACTATGTCCCAACCAGGTGGCAGCATCTGTAGCTCAATCATCAAAACTACCGGAACTACCACGCAAGTTGCATAATCAATTACTAAATCAAGGGTATGGCCATTAAGTTGTGGAGCATGGGTTTTAACATCTAATTTTCTTGCAATTGGGCCATCAAATCCATCAAGCAGCTGACAGACAATTAACCAGATCAAACCTTCTCTGATTCGGCCATCCAAGATGGCAGCTAGCGCTAATAAGCCAGCAATTGCGCCCAACGCGGTAAAGGCATGCACGCTAAATCCAGCAACTACCAGTCTTCGCTCGGTTAATTTCATAATGTCGAACAGTAGTGCCAATTGTTTAAGGCGATTTTTTAGATCAGGCAGAAGGATAGAGGCTAGAAAGTGCTTTATTTGTGTTGATATCTAAAAACTCTTGTTAGTTAAGCAGCGGACTGCACACTGACTCTGCTTCACCTTGAGCTGCCTCAGCTGGATCTCCCCCATTGGGGGTCATGCCATTAGTGAATGAGTCATCAACATAATTTTTGACACAAGTTTCAAATTTACTCTGCGAGTTAGCAGGATCTGGGTTATTAGCTGAATTTGCACAACCCGATGTCAGTAACAAAGCCGATGCTGCCAGCAGCGCAATTTTTAATAAGCTGCCAAACCCGTGCTTCATAATTTCAATCACCTATTCGCTGTTGCTGCTCCTTGATGGGAACTAATTTACTGCCTACAGCCATAGTTGCACCAATTAATATCAAATTTTTAATACTGTCTTGACCCTCTAACCTGCAAGTTGGCCTTATTCATCCCTATCTTTAATATCTCTAACCAAAAATTTGAAGGATTTCCTCTAAAGACACTAGCTGCTAATAATCAGAACTGCAGATTCTGACATATTTAACTGATCACAGAAACTGCTGAATTTGATTTTGTTATAACCATAAATAAATACTGCCAAGAATGGTTAAAAAGGCAGTCACTAGAAATACATCCCAAAGTGGATCTCTTGGGGCCTTCATGCTTCGCTCCCTCTTGCTCTAGGCGCAAAAGTCTAAATCAGGTTTGCAAAATTGCATATTACTTTGGCACCGGCGAATAGCCCAGCACCTTTAGCGCTCCTTGTTTATTAGCTTTCACTAATACCCCTTCGCCAGAATCTAGTGAAACCCCAGTAAGTGCTGCGACGTTAACAAAGTGTCCAACCATAACTAGCAAACCACTTTTTTGACGGTGTTTAATAATTCGCTGCTTGATCCTTGCGGTTTGAATGTTATTTACTGGATCGGCAACTTGAAACAGCGAATCCAGATTCTTATTTAATCTCACTTTACCCAAATCAAGCAGCTTTGCAGTTTCGTTAGCCCGGCACCATCTGCTGGATTCAACACGAAGCACTTTTACCTGCTGGCTCTTAAGCCAGCTACCAATTTCAGCTGCATCTTTTCGGCCTTTAGCAGAAAGATTTCGCTGGGTAGTGCAATCTCCTAATTTGAAATTTGCTGGATCTCCACCTCCTGGCGCATAGGCATGGCGCATAAGAAGAACATAGCCTTTTGGATTGCCGCTTTGTAGTTTCTCCCAAATCGTCTGCTCATTAGCAGAAGTTGTAGTTGGTAATAGCGAAACTAAAAGCGCTGTAACCAGGGTTAGGACTAGCTTGCGCATTTACTCCCCCTACTAGCTATGTTGGTAACTGAACTGTAATAGCGAAATTTGAAATCTGCATCAGCACTTTAAAGGGGTTTAAATCTGAAGTCACCATTAACATCAAGCAAACCAATTTCAGGGAACTCAGCCTTCCTGCCCAAAGCGGTTGCCTAAATCCCTCAACAGAATATTTCATGGTACTCAATGAACGCAAATGAGTTATCAGTTAATTGGAAGCTCGGACACTGGTGATTCTTTACTAAAGGTCAATAACGCTATATGGTTTTGATTTGTTACGAGAATGCGTATCTAGGCTAATCAAAATGACTACAATCGAAACTAAAATTACAGATACTCCCCCAAGCATTAATGTTTCTTGTGGTCCAAAAAGATCAGCAAATAAACCTACCGCCGGCCCACCAATAGCCATACTGCCGCTAAACACAACTGTGTAGATGCCAAGAATTTTGCCTCGAATTGCATATGGCGTGTGATGTTGGATAAGCGAGTTTGCAGCGATTGTTGTGAGCAGCGCAAATAATCCAGAAAGCCCCAGCATCGCGGCATAACTCACAAGTGTTGGCGAGGCTCCTGCTCCCAATTGCCACACTCCAAACAACAGCGCAGTGGCAGCAAGTTTAACAACTGGCACACTGGAGTTTCTGTGTGCTGAAATCAATCCACCAAATAGTGCACCAATTGCAGTAGTTGAACTCAGTAAGCCGTAACCGGCAGCTCCTAGTCCAAAGATATTTACTGCAACTAATGCAGTTGTAATTTGAAAGTTAAGTCCAAAATATGCCAGCGTAGCAACGATGAACATTGCTTTAACAATAGCTTTGTCAGCCCAGATAAATTTTAAAGTCGCAAAGAAATTAACATCATCTTTAGCTACCTCATGAGTTGTATGCAAACTACCATTTCGAGCACTTAAAATCAGTACAGCAAAAAACGCGTAGGCCAATGAGCTAGCAAATAATGACGCCGGCACTCCTAATACACTAACCGTAATACCCGCTATGGCTGGTCCAATAATTCGGGCCAGATTGAAATTCACCGAATTCAAACTCACCGCATTTGATACATTTTGTTCACCAACTAAATCTGACATTAGTGAATGACGAATAGGCATATCAATTGCCGAAAATATTCCCACAACCAGAGCAAAGGTATACACAATCCAAACCTTTTGATTCTCGGTGAAAACTATTGCAGCCAAAGTCAAGCCACTTAGTGAAATTACAGCAGAGCAGATTGCCAATATCTTCTTTTTGTTATATCTGTCTCCAAGGCTTCCGCCATAGAAGCTAAAGAAAATTGCAGGTGCAAACTGCAAGCCGGTGATAATGCCCAGCGCAACTCCGCTGCCCGTTAACTCAAGAATTAACCAATCTTGGGCAATGCGATGCATCCAGGTGCCAAGATTCATCACAAAAGTACCAGTTGCATATTTGCGATACTGTCGAAAATCCAAAGATACAAAGGTTCGCTTTGAAGCAGTTTTTATCGATACTCTTTCAGAGGCCCGATTAGCACTTCGCTTAATTTGCATTAAATTTTCAGTCAGAGATTACTTGTTGTAATCCCTGACCAGTTCAGCCTTGAGGTCAGTTGTCCAACCACGTTGGAAGTAGTAGGAACTTACGATTTCGGTTGGCTGAAAGGCTTCTAGCTCCTCATTGCTGCCATCTAGGAAATTAACAAAACCATCACCTTTCCAGGCATTAATCGTGGTGGCATTGCCCAGGTTTAGTCCAAATAAATGCTTGCTATCTGGTACATCAGGAGATGGCGATGGCAGGTATCGATATGTGTAGATACGGTGGCCGTACGACGGAATACCATCATCTGGCAATTTCTCAGTTAGCGTGATTCCCATATCAACAATTCTGGTACCAAAGCGATCTACTTGACCACGAAGTCGGGTACCAACTCCAAGCTTTGGCAATCCTGGGTTTGCTGGCTGCAGTTTGGTCTTAAATACCTGAGCTTGTTTTTTTGCAAAACCCATGTAATGACCAAATACCACTGACCATTCTTCGGAGACCCAAATAAATGCACTGAATCGTCCTGGCACGTTGTCGTACTTAACGTAAAAGCCAACTAGGCCCTCGTTGTATTGAGTGCGTTGTGGTTCGTCAAATTCTTGACCTGGATGTGATTCGCTGACTTTCACCATATCGGCAACATATACATAGCCTAAACAATCATCTGTTAATGATAAGCCTTCTGGCAAGTAAGGGGTGACAACTTTTGGATCAACGCGGAAGTTAACTTGAATTGCATCTGCACTAATGTGGTGTGGCGGGTTTTCAACTAGTGAAGCTTTGCCATTTGGTGATACTGGATTTCCAAAACCGATTGGACCAACCATGCTGAAAGCTCCTTTTCATAAGTACAAAAAAAATGATTTGTGACTTGGGTCACAACCTTTAAAACCCTGCGCTTTTAGTATAGGCTTCCACGAAGTTCGAGGTCAAGAGTATTTAATCTGTTATCGACAAACCAGAACCAACTCTGAAGGGTTTGAAATGAATATTGACACGCATTCACACTATTGGCCAAAAAGTTTTCTTCAAGCCATGCACTCTGGAAAGGATTTTTTTGGCTGGAAGCCAGAAAAAGTTGGCGGCAAATTAGCAATCTCACTTGGTGAAACCACACTCACATTTCCAGTGCCTGAGACTGATCTAGACGATTTAGATACAAGATACGAAACTCGAAATGCTTATCAACCCATTTCAATGGAAGCTCTTCAAATTGTTGGTTTTCTTTGGTGCCAACATTTAGATGAGACAGATGCAGCAAAATACACATCTCTTGTTAACGATGAGCTCAGCGCAGTCCAAGCAAAGCGACCAGATCGCTACCGCGGCTTAGGGCTTGTGCCAATTCAAAGTGTGGAACTAGCAGAGCGAGAAATTAAGCGGTTGAAAAATGAATTAGGAATTACTTCACTAGCAATGCCAACTTCATATCGGGATCAAAATTCCGATGAAGGCAATCTACTAAAAATCATTGAAATTGCAGCAAAAGAAGATATGTCAATGTCATTTCATGCAACTTACTTAAATCCTGTTGGCAACGATCGGTATCCAAGGTATTACTTCATGAATAGCTTTGGAGCTCCAGCTGAAACATCACTTTCTTTAATGTCACTTATTTATTCTGGCTTTTTTGATCGCTTCCCAGAAGCTCGAGTTCAATTCATGCAAGGTGGTGGCTGCGTGCCATACAGCGTGATGCGGTTTACGCAACGTTACGAAGAACGTGAAGACTGCCGCGTAATGGCAGAACCGCCACATAAGTATTTAAATAAAATCTATTTTGACTGCCTAACCCATGATGATCTATCACTGCGCTTGCTGATTAATCGTGCTGGAATTGACAAAATTATGATTGGCACTGACTATCCATTTAAGAGCGATCATCCAGGTGGATCATCAAATTGGATTCGCTCTGGAGTGTTAGAGCCAGACGAAATCGAGCAAGTTGCTTATAAAAATGCAGCTAGATTCCTAAAACTACCAAAAGATCTTCTTCCTGCCTCATGAGCGTAAAGCACCTTGACTATGTTGGTGATCGAACCGCTGCCAACAGTGCGCTAATTGTGATAGATGTGCAGTGCGCATTTACCGAAAGCTCACTGTTTGGCATCGCTTCAGCTCAAAGCGTGCTTGACAATATAAATAGTGCAGTTGATCGTGCTCGAGGGCTTGGTATGCCAGTGATCTGGGTGCGTTATCAAGTTCGCACCGAGGTTGGACTAGGACTAACCAGTAAGCGTTATGGCGTTGAGGATCTGCATACTGGCGAAGGCACTGAGCTGGATCCACAGCTGCATTTTGTGCCTGGTGATGAAGTGATTATCAAGCCAAGACAGAGTTCGTTTTACGCCACCGATTTAGAGTATTTGTTGCGCAGCAAGGGTATTAAGTATGTCTGCATAGCAGGAGTGACAACAAATGTCTGTGTGCTTGCAGCTGTAAAAGATGCCAGTGAGCGAGATTTCGCCGTTACGATGTTAGAAGACTGCACAGCAGCTTTACCAATTCTGCGCGATGAGGTTGAAGTCATGAGTGCCGCAGAAGTACAAGCTGCCGCTTGCAACTTCATACGTTGGGCATATGGTCCAGTTGAAGATCATAAGAGCGTATTTGATCAGATTGAAGCCAATGCAAACTTTCAAGCAGCACCAGTTGAACAAAAATCTGCGCTAATCATTATCGATCTACAAAACACTTTCACTCAGCCAACGTCACCACTTTCAGTTGAAGCCGCTCATGAACTCATTGATAGCATCAATAAGTTAGCTGAAAAAGCGCGTATCCAAGGAGTTCCAGTTATCTGGGTAAAACGCGAAGATCGCAGCTCAGTTGGGCCAGGAATCACTGCAAGCAGATATGGAAGAACTGGAATTCACCGTGATGGCGGTGCTCAATTTGATAGCAAGCTCGATTTGCAGCCTGGTGATTTAACCCTAACTAAGCGTCGACAGAGTTCGTTTTATTCCAGCGACCTTGAGATTGTGCTGCGCGGGCTAGATGTCACCAGACTTTACTTAGTTGGGGTCACAACAAATGTATGCGTACTCGGTACTGCGAAAGATGCTGCTGAGCGAGATTTTGATGTGAATGTGGTTGTTGATGCAACAGCATCACTACCGATAGTTGTGGATTCAGAAACTAAATTATCTACAGCTGACACGCAATTTGCCGCTGTTAATTTCATTGCTTGGGCATATGGAAAATTGGTAAACTCAAAAGACATCTTCAACTAGGAGCCGAACTTGTATAAATCACCGCTTGGAGATCTGCGCAAATCAGTTGATGAGATTGCGAGCTATCAGGATCAAGCACTGGCCAAAATGACTAAATTAATAGCTCAAAACCACCCTCACTACAAAGCCAAATATTCTCAGCTTGGGCTAGATATCGCGAGCATAACCACTTTAGCCAAGCTGGAATCAATTCCTGTTACTGAAAAAATGGAGTTTGTAAATAGCCCAGAGAACTTTCGAATGCAGTCAGCTATTGATGCGCCAGATGAATATGTAATTTGGGATATTGTTTATACAGCAGGCACCAGTTCCTCGCCCACTCCGATCTACCAAACCAGCTACGACTTCCGCGGTATTTTGTTGGCCCAGGTTCGAATGGCTGAGATTCGTGGGATGAGTAACAAGTCACGAATTATGAATCTGTATCCAATCACTGCCCATCCGCATGGAGCTTGGTTGCGAGCAAACAATGCTGCTGCTGCACTTGGTTGTGCCATAACTGCTGGTATGAGTGGCAGGGACTTTGGTTCGTTTGAGCTAACTCGAAAAACTGCTGAGATTGTTGAATTGACACTGCAATCAAATCCAACTGCGCTCTGGGGCGTGCCTTCATATATCCGCGAAGTGTTAAGTCAGATCTTGGCAAAAGGTGGCAAACTGCCTGCGTTGGACATGATTGCCGTTAGCGGCGAGCCTTGCACCCAAGCAATGCGAGCTTCGCTTACTGAATTAGCTGAAAGTGTTTCTGATGTCCCAGTTGTAGTTTCAGACAGCCTTGGTGCCTCTGAGCTGCAGTGTGGATTAGTTGAATGTACCCTGGGTGCTGGTTTTCATAATCCCGCACCCGAACTATTCTTACTAGAAGCACTGGATGAGAACGGCAAGCGAGTATCTGAGGGTGAAATTGGTAGTTTGGCAATTACCCATCTTGATCGACGTGGCACTGTTTTGCTGCGTTATTTATTAGGTGACAAAGTTCAGATTACTTATGAAAACTGCGATAATTGTGGTCGCGGTGGCGGCAGAATTGCGGCGCATAAGGGCCGCGAAGGTCGCTTTACCAAAATTCGTGGCAATATGGTAAATCTTGATGAACTGTTAAAAATATTGGCTGATGATAAAGCAATTGTCGAGTACCAAATAGAGATTCATAAGCAGTCAAAAACTGATCCACTTTCACTAGATGAACTAACTGTTCGAGTTGTGCCTGGTGCGGGCTGTGACACAGCTGCAATTGGAAAACGGGTTGCTGCCGCAATCAGGATTACTCCTGTGGTGCAAGAAGTAACTCGAGATCAGATTTGGGGAAACAACACAAGTTTGAAAGCAACCAGAATCATTGACTCTCGTGACTACAACTAAGTAAAAGCCTAATTAAGGACCTAAAAATGACCTCAGTTCAGCCAATAGGTGAAGTAATTGATACCCACTCCCACTATTGGCCAGACGGCATGGTTGCGCAGTTAAAAGCTGGGAAGTTATGGCATGGCTGGGAGTTAACTAAAACATCAACTGGCAAATCAGCTGTTGCACGCGGAGCTCGCGTAGCTCCTTTTGAATTTGATGAATACGCTGGAGATCTAACCCTACGTCGAGCTAAGCGGCTTGAACTAGAAAATATCTCAGCTGAGCTGCTGATGGTGCCTTCTTTTTTATGGGGTTATGAAATGCCAGCAGCTGATGCAGCACCAATGTGCCGCGATATCAATCGTGAAATGGCTCAAGCCAGCATAACTACAGCCGGAAAAGCCATTGGGCTAGGAGTAGTTCCGCTGCAAGATCCAAAACTCACTGCTACAGAAGCTGAGTTTGCAGTAAAGGAACTTGGTATTACAGCATTTGCAATTGGTACCAGTGTGGATAAAAAATCCTTTGATGACCCAACTGTGCAAGCCTCGCTATCGGTGTTGTTTGAAACTGGGTTACCCGTTTTAATCCATGGTGTTTATTTTGACCGGATTGCAGCTGAACGGCTGCCAAATTATTATTTTGGTAACTCGTTTTCCGTACCGTTAGAAACCAGCGTTGCGCTAATGTCGCTGATCTTCTCAGGTCTACCAGACCAATTCCCAGACCTTCGCCTAGCCACCTCGCACGGCGGAGGTTGGATTCATTATGGCTTGGGTCGCTTTGAGATGCGATTAGCTCATGGTCACGATCGGGGAAAGATGCAAGGCATGCCATCGGAATATTTAAAGCGTTTCTACTACGACTGCTTGGTGCATGATCCAGATACTTTGGCATATTTGATAAGCAAAGTAGGTATTGATCAGATTCTTATCGGCACAGACTTCCCTTTTGGTGGTGACATTATTGGTGGTTCATCGAATTGGATTAATAATATGCCATTCTTGGACCAAATCGATAAGCAAAAAATCTTCTCTCAAAACGCCAAGAGATTTATGGGTTGGTAGTCTGTCAAGAAATAATCAAATATATTTTTTATCGAGTTGCCAAGAACCGACCCAGATCTTTTTCAGGATCCAGCACTGCACTTAGTAATTTCTTTGTGTATTCCTGCTGTGGATTGCCAAACAATGCTTCGACTGGCCCCTGTTCTACGACTTTTCCTGACTCCATCACCACAATGTCATCAGAGATAAAGGCAACCGTGCCCAAGTCGTGTCCAATAAACAGATAAGTGAGTTGAAATTTTGCTTGTAGTTCTTTTAGCAGATTCAAAATCTGAGCCTGAATTGATAGATCTAGTGACGAAATTGGTTCATCTAAGATGATGAATTCAGGTTGTAGTGCAAGGGCTCGAGCAATGCTCACTCGCTGTGCCTGGCCTCCAGAAAGCTGATGTGGATAACGCATGGCGTAACTTGGCTCTAAGCCAACCATGACTAGTAATTCTTCAACTCGAGCTGACCGCTCCTCTTTACTACCAACTGCATGCACTACTAATGGTTCGGAAATGGACTTCAAAACCGTCATTTTTGGGTTAAGTGATGAAAACGGATCTTGGAAGACAGTTTGCACTCGTCTACGGAAGGCCTTAAGTGAAGCACCACTTAATCCTGTTACGTCCTGACCATCAAACATAACACTGCCACTAGTAGGGGCTAACAATTTGGCCAAAATGGAGGCAACTGTGGATTTACCAGAACCCGACTCTCCAACTACACCAAGCGCTTTACCCTTTTTGATTTCAAAATCCACATGGTCAACAGCTCGAAGATTTACGCGCGACCCACGCTTTCCAATCTTGTAGTCTTTAACTAAGTCTGTAACTTGAATTAGTGGTGCAGTTCCCATCAGGCACCTTCCGCTGGGTTATGACATGAGAAGATGTGATTTACACTTTGCTTCGTTGGCTCAAGCCTTGGCACATCTGTTTTACATTTTTCAATTGCTCTTGTACATCTGGGGTGGAATGCACAACCCGATGGAATAGTGGCCAAAGAAGGTGGTGTGCCTGAAATAGTGGTCAATAGTTCTGCTTTGCTAGCACCGATTCGTGGCATGGAGGAAAGAAGTGCCTGAGTGTAAGGATGTTTTGGTGATCGAAGCACTTCCTGAGCAGTGCCAGTTTCTACAATTCTGCCCGCATACATAATTGCAATTCGATCTGCAATTGCTGCTGCCACTCCAATATTGTGAGTGATTAAAACAACTGCCATATCACGCTGATCACGGAGCCGTTGAATCAGCTCCAGCACAGCCACTTGGACTGAGGCATCAAGTGCAGTCGTTGGTTCATCAGCAATTAAAAGTTTAGGCTCAAGTGCAATTGCCATGGCAATCATCACACGTTGCCGTTGACCGCCTGATAGTTGATGTGGAAACTGGTTCGCGCGGCGTTCTGGATCTGGAATCTGCACTGAATCAAGCAATGAAACTGCTTGATTCCATGCTTCATCCTTGGACATGCCCCGGTGGACCTGAAAAATCTCAGCTATTTGTGCACCCACCTTGAAGCAAGGGTCAAGTGAAGTTAGCGGATCTTGAAAAATGACGCCAATTTTTTCCGCACGCAACTTTCGCAGCGATTCTTGATCTGCACCAAGGATCTCATTTCCTTCAAACTCAATTGATCCAGTAATCCGAGCAGTGCTAGGAAGGAGGCCTGAAACGGCATGCACCGAAACGGATTTACCAGCACCAGACTCCCCTAATATAACGAAAGTTTCACCAGGAGCCACAGACCAGTTGGTAGTGTGAATGGCTTGCAACGGACCACTAGCAGTGTTAAAAACAACATCCAAATTTTTGATCGATACGACTGTGTCAACTTTTTGCTCAGCAAGATTCACGTTAGATTTCCTTTGTTTGTGGATCTAATCGATCGCTGAGCCAATCACCAAACACATTCACGCAAAGAACTGTGAGCATAATTGCAACGGCAGGAAAAGTTGCAATCCACCAAGCAGTCTCTAAGTAATTTCGCCCCTCGCTAAGCATGGATCCCCAAGTTGGTGTCGAGAGCGGCACTCCGAGGCCAAGGTAACTCATGGAACTCTCCGCAATGATGGTCTGAGCCACCACGAAGGTCCAAACTACCATCATGGCACCGGTGATATTTGGCACGATGTGTTGAAATACGAGTCCGAATCCAGAGCGACCTGAAGAAATCGCTGCCCGATAAAATTCGCTCTCCTTTACGCTTAAAGACTTTGCATGCGCAAGTCGTGCAAATGGAGTCCAGAGCCAAATTACTAAGGTGAAGATGATTGTGTTAACTCCTGCGCCAACAATAGATACAATTGCAATAGCCACAATCAAAAATGGAAATGCCGTTTGGATATCAACAACTCGAAGTATCACTGCCTCTTGCCAGCCTCGAAAATATGCGGCAATAAGCCCTAAAAATCCACCAATTAACATAGCTAAAGTTGCTGTTGCAAGACCTACTGCAAACGAGACCTTCCCTCCATGCACCAGCCGACTAAATACATCGCGACCTAACTGGTCGGTGCCGAGCAAGTAACTAACTCCTTCGCCAATTTCGAAAGGCGGCACTAGTCGATAGAGTAGATCTTGGTACGTAGGATCCTGAGGAACCCAAAGATTTGCCCCAAAACTCAATAGGGCGGCAGCACCAAGGAACGCTAAACTAATGGGGCCCGCTTGCCTGAACCATTTTTTGCGTCCAGGGCCTTTAGGCAGAGCATCAGACTTTGCTCCAACAAAAAAACTAAACGCTGACATTCGCTGACTCATAGCTAGTTAACCTTTGCCCTTAGCCTTGGGTCTACAAATTGATACAACAGATCTACGATCAAGTTAACTAGAACCACCATTACTGCAACTGTGAAAACCCCTGCTTCTAGCATTGGGTAATCTCGAGCCTTAACAGCGTTTACCATCAGAGATCCAATTCCTGGCCAGGCAAACACAGCCTCAATAATCACCGCGCCACCTACAAACTTACCGAGGTCAATTCCAATTAGCGAAAGCATTGGCACTGAGATATTGCGAAGGATATGCTTAAAACGAATTCTTCTATTGTTAAACCCGAGTGATTTTCCAGTCCGAACATAGCCACGGTTCATTTCCTCAATAAAGTATGCCCGTACCAAGCGGGTGTGCCTGGCCATCAATACAGCAGAAAGTGCAATAGCTGGCATGATGATGCTTGTTGGCTGCTCATTTCCAAAGCTTGGCAACCACTGCAGCCAAACTGAGAAAACCAAAATCATAAAGATTCCGATAATAAATGGTGGAATCGATTGACCCAACATCGACATCGACAAAATAAATCGGCCAGATGCATTCCGGCGCTTCACTGCTGCGAAGATACCCGCAGGAATGGCAACGAGCATGGCCAATGCAAACGCTACAAAGCTTAAATAAAGAGTTGATGGCAGGGCTTCCAAAATTAGTGGCATTGATGGCTGCAAATATATATATGAGTCGCCAAAGTTCAGTGTTGCTAATTTAATAAGGAAGGCAAAATATTGCTCAAAAATCGAGCGATTTAAGCCCAGTGACTCTCGAATGATTTCAATGTCTTCGGTAGTTGCTTCACTTCCAGCAACTGCCAAAGCCGGATCGCCACTTACCCTAACCAAGAAGAATAAAAGAGTGGAGATCCCGAGCACTACAAGTATTAGTTGTAGTGCTCGGGATCCTAGGACTCGCAGCATCTAGTTCTTTCTCAATTACCGATGCTTACAAGGTCAATATTGCCACCAGCATCAATAAAGAATCGCTTGGTTGCCTTTTTGCCTGCCCAAATATCTGGAGTATGGATACCCCACAGGATTGGTGCATTTTCCTTCAGAATCTTGCCAGCCTCACAGAAAGCTCGAGTTCGAGCAGGGCTTCTGGTTGATAGTGAAGATGCTTTAGCAATCAACTCGTCATATCGGGGATCTGAATGGCCAATGTTGTGAGTCGAGTAATTTGTGGTGTAGCGCGCCATCTGCACACCAGCATCTAAGTCAGGACTTGATGACATTCGCCAAGCGAATAAGTCCTTACGTGGAATAGCTCCACGAAGATAGTAAACATCCAGGAACTTAGAAAACTCCAGAACCTCTACTTCAACCTTGTCCACTGCGTCCAAGCGCTCGATCATTTGAGCGATTGCCTGTGCCATCAATACGTCATTAGTTATGTAGGCAGTGGATGTTTGGAATGTTAGTTTCAGATTGGATACGCCAGCCTGCTTCATGAGGTCATTGGCTTTCTTCATATCATATGGATAGGCCGTAACTTCGCGGCAATATCCAGTCAGATTGCTCGGCACAAGTTGTGCTTGTGCAATAGAGCCTAAACCACTATTAACGCGATCAATCAATGCCTGCTTATCGACGGCAAAATTCAGCGCTTGCCTTACACGCTTGTCAGCGAGTGGGCCCGATTTTGCCATGATACTCATGTGATAGGTCGCTGGCTCAATGATTGAATTCACAGCAAAGCTTCTACGCAATGAGGCAATGTCGTCAGTTGGAACTTTGTTCACAACATCTAAGCCACCTGACCTAAGTCCAGACATACGTGAGGCATCTTCAGGAATCACTTTGAAGACAATCTTGGTCGCGGCAGGAACTACACGAAGTGATGATGGATTTGGCTCAAGCACTAGCTCCACGTTTGGTGTAAAGCTGGTTGCAACAAATGGGCCAGTACCTACTGGTGCTCGCCAGAATGCTGCAGCACCTTTGGCCGCAAATTCCTTTGGCGGCAAAATAGGTACAGTACCTAGAGCACGAGGCAATAGATATCTTGGTGCAGACGTAGTGATTTTTACCTTGTACTCTGACATAACTTCAATTCGAGTTATTTCAGAAATCTTTGCTCGCAAGCCTGCTCTGTTGGCTGGATTCAAAACCCACTCTAACGAGGCTTTAACTGCAGTGGCATTGACTGGTTCGCCATTAGGAAAGGTCTTACCTTGAATTAAATTGAATACCCAGGTTTTTGAATTGCCTTCCTGTGACCAAGAGTCAGCAACATTTGGCTTAACAATTGGCGTTCCGGTAGAGAGATCAACTCGGGTTAGCGCTGAGTAAATAGCACCCACGATAAATGAACGAGGTGGGGCACTAGCTGCATAAGCTTCCAGCGATGGCGGCAATGATCCGATACCAATGGTTACGGTTTTACCAGATCCACCTTTAAAGTACTTTTTCCAAACGCGCTTACCTTTTTTGGTAGCTTTGCAAATAAGAACAGTGTTGTTTACGTACTCTTGTTCTTTCAAATTGGTGCACTTAGCTCCTGCAACTGCAGTATTTGCTGAGGCACTGGTATTGAAAGCAGTTAAGACTGCGAAAGCCATAACAAAAGTTATGACAGCACTCACAGACTTTTTTGCAAATCCTGCTTTTGTTGCCATGCTGGTATTACTCCTTCTTGGAACGCTGACAGTCCCCTATTTGGAAAACATTCTTTGGACACCCAAAGAGTGCCATAAGGCTAATCAAGGACTGAAGCTGAGTCAATGACAATGTACTGGCAGAATTTTCTAGAAGCCAAGCTTGCGGTCATAAAGGCCAAGCAACTGTTGATTGGTTTTCCACCGGCCCAGATTGTTGCAAAATTGCTCTACCACTCGCTCGGCTCGCAATGGTGATCCACCTGCAATATGTGGGGTAATTACTAACTTTTGATTACTAAAAAGTGGGTTTATTCCTTTAATTGGCTCTGTTTCCAGCACATCCAGCCCTGCGCCGTACAAGTGCCCTTCGTCTAACAATCGTAGAACATCTTCTTGCACTAGCAGCCCTCCGCGCGAAACATTTATCAGAACTGCTCCGGGTCGCAATTTAGACAGTCTCTCGTAGTTAAACCAACCATTATTTTTGGACGTCACCGGCAGTGTGAGACATATCACATCAAGCTCACCAAGGTAGTTTTCTAAGTGGTTGTTATCAATAAGCAAATCGACATGTTGCTTACTAACATTATTTAAAAGATCCACTCCAATAATTTTATGAAATTCGAAACTACGTGCGCGCTTTGCTACAGCTTGGCCGGCAGAGCCCATTCCTATTACACCAATTGTCCGATCTGTGAATTCCCATTGCTTTATCCGAATTTCTTCTCGATGCTCCCAGCCTGGATTGCGAACAGCTTCAGCTACACCTCGAGTAATGCTAAGCAGTAATGCAAAAGCGTGTTCAGCTAGATGGGACCCAACTAGACCGCGAGCAGAAACTAATTTAATCGGCTTATTGCCAATGTATTCTACAATCTTATTTACACCAGCACCGACAGATTGCACCCAATCCAATTTGTTACCAAGCTCGATAAATTCTGGTTTGATATCACCAAAAATTACTTCTGCTTCTTTACTCAGTTCCATAGCTTCACTCAAGTCCCGAGTCAATTTGACCTCTGTGCCAGCGGCAGCGTTAATGATTTTTTCAAATTCAGAATCGGTAATTGGTGCAATTAAATCTAATGGGTAAACTAAAATCATAATTGTGGCCTTGTCCGGTTTATTTAAGCCTAGCTTTAGTTTCTGAACTGTGAATCATTTCTCCAACTGCATAATCAGCAATTACGCTGGTAAATTTATGAACTTCATCATCAGTATATGTCTCATCTTTATGTCTAGTGGGCAAAGTGCCACAAAGATCTGCTACAAACTTAACTCGATAATCGTGAGCAGCAGCATCGAATGCAGTGGCCAATATGCAAACATTAAAGGTAAATCCACTGAGCCATACTTCATCGATTGAATTTTCTTTCAGTACGATATCCAGATCAGTGGCATAAAACGAACTATGTCTGGGTTTGAAAATGACGTAATCTTGTTCCAAAATTTCTAGTCGGCCATCCAGTTCGGCCCATTCCCCCAAGAAGGCTGCGTTCATCCCAGCATATTTCTCTGAGGTTCGTGTACCGAGTGATAACTGTGGTCGAATTAGTCGGCTCATCCAAATTACGGGAAGTTTCCTACTTCGAAAATTACGCGCAGTCTCATTTATGCCAGCGATAATTTCATCTGAGCCTTTGACTGAAAATGGTGCGTTCGGTGCAGAAAAACGTCTAAGTGGATCAACCACAATAAATGCTTTTGATTTAGTTTCAGACACTGGAGAATTATCGCGATATATCCGAGGCTTGTCCAGCCTATTGATTTCAATATGATTCTACCAACATGAGCAGCAACTGCTTTGTTTAGATTACTTAGGCCGAGAGTGGGTGCTTATGGCTATAGAAGATTTGGAACAACTAATATTTAGAGATGAGCAAATAATAAATGCTGATCCAGCGCAGGTATTATGTTTTCAAGAGCAGCTCATGAAAAATATGTTGCAATTGATTGCAAAGCAGCACCCGGTGTATCGCACCATGATCGCTGCCAAGCAAATTGAAATTCTGGATATAAAGTCTTTTGCAGATTTAGATGAAGCATTTCCAGTAACAACCAAGGAAGAGTTTGTTGCCACCCCTATGTCTTATGTTCTGGAGGCTGATCCAGCAAATCAGAAGGATTATTTAAATTGGGATGTCACTTACACGGCTGGTACAAGTGGAGTTCCTGCACCAGTTTTTCAAAGTGCTTACGACTTTAAAGGTGTCCTGTTTGCTCATTTACGCATGGCTAAGTTACGTGGTATGGATCGTACTGACACGATATTCAATCTTTACCCACTGGCACCGTATCCACATGGTGGCTGGATTCGTCCATCACAAGCCGCCGCAGTGATTGGTGCCTCTGCGGTGGTTGGAATGTCAGGCAGCACATCTTCGTCTTTTCCAGTTTTGCGAAGGTTTGAAGAAGTAGTTGACTTAGTTGCCGCAAGTAACCCGTCCGTAGTATGGGGTGTTCCGAGTTATGTGTTAAAAGTATTGCGAGAGCTGGAAAAAAATAAGGTTCAAATTCCGCGGTTACGCTTAATTAACGTTAGCGGGGAGCCTTGTGGACCTAAATTGCGCGCACACCTATTGCAATCTGCCCAACATGTTTCAAATTTGCCCGTAACAGTCTCTGATAGTTTAGGTGCAACCGAAATGCAGTTCTCGTTAGTGGAATGCAGTGGTGGATTTGGGTTCCATAACCCAGTTCCTGAGATAGCTAGATTAAGTGTGATAGATCACAATGGAATCGAGTTGCCTGATGGCATTGCTGGCAAACTGCAAGTGACACACCTAAATCGACGTGGCACAGTTCTGATCAAATATCTATTGGGTGATATCGCAATCATGGACCAATCGCCTTGTCCGGGCTGCGGTTGGACAGGTGGCAGAATTATTAAACACCTTGGCCGTGAAGGAAAGTTTGTAAAAGTCCGCGGCCAAATGGTTAACACTCAAGCAATAATGGATTATCTAGAATCACTTGACTACATTTTGGATTACAAGGTGTCAATCAGCCAAGATGTGTCAACTGGCCTGGATCAAATGTCAGTTGACTTGGCTACCAAAACTGGTAACCTCTCAGTTGATGACAGGACAACCTTGTTAGCCCAATTAAGTGACCTAGCCGGACTGCGACTAAAAGTTGATCTAGTTGAGTTAAATCAAATCTGGGAGCCAGAAGCAGGGATGAAGCCAAAACGCTTCGTTGATCTTCGAATTGCAAACTGATTAACTATCTCCTCATTCCCCCCAACACGATTGGAAGCGAATCAAGAAATGATTATTGATGCCGTGTGCAACATGTTTACGCCTGAAATTTACCAATCTCGGCCAGATTGGACTAGAAAATTTCATACTCAGAAAATGAAAGTTGCTGGAGCAGTGCTTGATGGTGTCAGTATAAGTGAGCACGTTGAACTGCTAAATAAAGCTGGAATTAGTAAAGCCTTATTGATTGCAGCAAAACTTGGTAGACGTGGACTAGAAGACTCTTGGGAGTTAGATGCCGCAACTGTGGCATCTGCTTGTGAAGCTGAGCCAGATGTCTTTAAGGGATTAATGGGCATCAATCCATTTGATAGCGTTAAAGGAACCAAGGAGCTAGAAATATTTGTTAAGAATTATGGCTTTGTTGGTGCACATCTATATCCACACTGGTTTGAAGAAGCTCCAGATAACAGAATATATTACCCATTTTATGCAAAATGTGTTGAGCTGAATATTCCAATTCAGATGCAGGTAGGCCGCTGCCAGCGCTATGCACATGAACGACCAATGCGAAATGTTGGCTTCCCCAGCAGTGTAGATCGAATAGCTTGCCATTTTCCTGACCTGAAACTTATTGGCATCCACGTTGGCTGGCCATGGACTGAGGAGATGATCTCAGTTGCTGACAAGCACGAAAATGTGTTTATTGGCACTGATGCTTATGCGCCAAAATATCTAGGTGACTCGTTAATTAATTACATCAACTCATGGGGAATGAAAAAAGTTATTTTTGGTACTGATTGGCCAGTAATTCCATTTGATCGAGCAGTAAAAGAAACAAAGGATTTAGGGCTAAGCGATGAAGCACTGGAGCACCTGTTTACATTGAATACTCAACGAATTTATGGATTGGAATAAGGCATGAGCGAATTAATTATCGATGTATCAGTTCATTTAAATGACCAGTCAGCCAAAAGCGCACAGGCCCAATGGGAGCGTCCGCTTTTGAATCGAATTCATACTCCACACACGCATGGCAGCAAACCAATCTCACTTGATGACCAAGTAAGCCAGATGGACCAAGCTGGCATAACCGCAGCTTTATTAGTTGCTACAAAAGTTGGTCGAGCTGGTCTTCCTGGCAGCTGGCACGTTGATCCAGCTGTTGTGCTCGAAGCAACTACAAAATATCCAAAGCGATTTTTTGGTCTCATGGGAATTGATCCATTTGCTGGCATGAATGGCGTAAAAGAACTAGAGCGCTATATCGTGGATCATGGCTTTGTTGGTGCTCATGTTGTTCCACACTGGTTTGGTCTTAGCCCAGATGATGAAAGACTGTTTCCGTTTTATGCTAAGTGTCTTGAACTTGATATCCCAATTCAAATCCATATTGGTTCATCGCTAATTCACACACCAGCTCAACAGTTGCCAAGTTTAGGAAGTCCGAACAGTTTAGATGAGATTGCTTACACGATGCCATTTTTGAAAATGGTTGCAACCAATAGTGGTTGGCCATGGGTGGAAGAGTTGATTTCAGCTTCGAACAAGCATGAGAATATTTATGTTGTGGTAGATAAGCACCCAATCTCTGCTCTTGGTTGGCCCATGTTTAATTTCCTAAAATCATGGGGCATGAACAGGGTGCTTTTTGGTGCTGACTTCCCATCTCGCAGGTATGAAGAAGTGCTAGCTGAAGTTAATTCATTAGGTCTACCAGAAAAAGCAAGGCCAGGATTAATGGGACAAAATGCAGTTGATCTCTACAAATTAAACTTTTGAATCTAATTTGTAGAGCTTCAATGCGTTATCAGTCTCTAGCTTTCTTGCAATAGCCGGATCTAGTCCAAGCGCCGTCATCTCTGTGCGGGCAACGTCATACGGAACTACTGGGAAATCAGTACCAAACAGCACCTTGTCTTGGCCCCATGAACTCAAGTAATCAACTAGCACCTTTCCCCATTTGCTTGGGGCATGTCGGTCGGTTCCGATGTAAACATTCTTGTGCTTGTCAGCAACCGAGATCATTTCCTCAGTCCATGGCCAACCAACATGGATTCCAATAATTTTTAAGTCTGGAATGTCGCATGCCAACTTATCAATTGCTGATGGCCGATCCACACTTGGCATACGCTGCAATGGTTCATAAATTCTCGAGTAACCAACTTGAATCTGTACTGGGATATCTAATTCAGCACACTTGGTGTAAAACGGATAGTAAATTGGATCATCTGGTGATTTTTCATACCAATGCGGATAAAGGTGAGCACCAATAAAACCATGGTCAACAACCATACGCTCAAGTTCTTTCACACCACTAATCGAATCGTAAGGATTGATGCCGTAAATTGCTGAGAAGTAATCTGGCTCTGCCTGTACAACCTCGAGGATCTTTTCAGGTGCAAGTGACCATGAACCAGGTAGGCCTTTTCTGCCAAGCTGTGCGGAAATTAGAAGTGCATGACCAAAGCCGTTTTCTTTGAGCATTTGGATCATTAAATCTATGGGAGTGCCATCAATTAAATATTGTGGCAACTTATTTTTATTAGCATGAAACTTTCTTGTCCATTCAGGCCTAGACGCCACAACCTCTGGGGTGAAAAGGTTCGCCACAATATCAATTCCGCCGTTGATAGCCAAAATAATCCCTATCTCTTAATTTTTAGATGTTTAAGACTAACTTACTGAAAGCTATTGGTGCTGCTTTAGCCATACATTTGCAATATCGATTCGGCGAGCAAACCAAACCTGACCTTTTGCTTGGGCATAGTCAATAAATTCACGCAGCGCACTCATCCGAGCTGGTTGACCAATTAGTCGCGCATGTAAGCCAATTGACATCATCTTGGGCGTGGCTTCACCTTCAAGCCATAACTCATCAAATGCCCGCTTTAGGTGATCAAGAAAGCCAGCTGGATCCGAATAGCCGGGTGACGTTGCGAATCTACCGTCATTTAATGTCAAGGAATAAGGTATGACTAAATGCTTTTTGGCATTCACCTCAGTGAAATATGGCAGGTCATCATTGTAGGAATCTGAGTCATAAACGAATCCACCCTCTTCAACCAATAACTCGCGAGTGTGCACGGATGGGCTGTATCGGCTGTACCAACCTAGCGGTCGTTGACCACAAGCTTTTTCAATTGTTTCCACCGACATGCGAATCTGTTCGCGCTCTTGTTCGCGAGTGAATTCCCACATTCGATCCCAGCGATAACCATGTCCAGCTGGTTCATGCTTTCGCTCTCGCACATAATCAGCAAACTCATTATGGCGAGCTAAAGCCATAGCTGTAGTGAATAAGGTGATTGGAATTTGATATTGATCAACAAGACGAGCAAGTCGCCAAATGCCAACTCTTGAGCCGTACTCAAAAACTGATTCGGCTGCTAAATCTCGAACCGTAGGGCCAGTCGAGGCTGGGGTTTCAAGCAATCCTTGCGGGTTCATGCCATCGCCGTTAAAGAAGGATAACTCTGATCCTTCTTCCCAGTTGAGAATAATGCTCACCGCTACTCTGGCGTTATTTGGCCAAACCGTCAGCGGTGCCTTTGCCCCGTAGCCAATCAAGTCTCGGACAGGTCCAGCATTATCTACTGGACCTGCGCCGATGTCACTGTTGCTAAGCATCGGCATTAGCCAGTGTAAACAACTTTGCCATTTTCTACCAACAAGATTCCATCAACGTGAATTGTTGGCTTCATCATCAGAAGGTCAAGGTGAATGTCAGCTTTCACCGTACCGCCTACAACTGAGTTTCCAAGCGCGAAGTGTGATGTTCCAAGAGCTTTTTTATCCTCGGTGACATTTCCAGTGAAATCTGAAGCCGGATTAGTCCCAATAGAAAGTTCACCTAAGTTGTCACCGTTGACAATTGGAGCAATTATTCGCTTAAGTTCTTCGGCTTGTGGGCCTCCGGTGATCTCAACAGCTTTTCCTTTCTCAAATCGAACAGCAATTGGCTCAAGCAATCTTCCTAGCATGTGAGCTGATCCATCAGCAACTAAAATTCCCTCGCCAGTGCCTGGCACTGGACATTGCCAAGATTCACCGCTTGGGAAACCAGAAACCTGACCTGGTTCACGGGCAAACGAAGCCCCACAGCCTGCAGTTACACCTTCGATTGAAGCTGTGAAGTCAGAACCAGCCTCACTTGTTACTTTAATAGTTTTGCCAGAAGTCATAATGTCAGAAAGCGGCTTAGTTATTTTATAAACTTCATCGTAATCTGCGAGACTTGACCCAGTCATTAAGAGGTCAGCCTTCATGCCAGTCATGACAATGCCTCGAGCGCCATTTTCTTTGAGTGCACGCCCAAACTCTTCTGTAAATCCAAGTCCAGTTGAAGTTGGTGAAATTATTACATCAGCACCCATGAGAGCCTGTGCCATGATTTTGGTTGCTGGCGCTCCAGCCAATACACGCCTGGGCATAATGACCACGGTTGGCTCTGCTCCAACTGCTCTTGCAGCGGATGTGAGTGCTTGCACGATTGCGAAATCTGAATCATCATCTGCTGCGATCAATACCTGTTCATTGGGCTTTACTGCCAGCGACTGCTCTACTACTGCCTTTGCAGCCTTTGCTAGCTTGATTGCAATCCAGTCCACAAGACCTCTTCCTATCTAGTTAATAGTGACAACCCTATGGCATAATCGAGGTCTAGTAAATAGTTTGCAGAAATGTTAATGATCAATGAGTTATTGGTTTTTAAACAGCTAGCCGCAAACATTCCGAAAAGTTTTTTGATGCATTACCTGAGAGGCAGCTAGTTATGATCCCGGCGATAGACCTACATTCCCACTTTTGGCCGAGGGGCTTTCTTGAATCTTTAGCGAGCGGTAAGGAATGGTTTGGTTGGCAAAAGGTTTCCAAAGATGGCTTCAAGACAAGTATCAAAATTGGTGACGAAACATTATCATTCAAAGTTCCAAAGCAGGACTTAGTTGATCCTGCTGCCCGAACTCAAACAAGAATTGCCACCCAAGGCGTATCTCTAGAAGCTCCTATGGTGGTTGGATTTCTTTGGAACTACCATCTTGGCAGATCTGATTCAGTTAAATTCTGCCGTGAGGTAAACGAAGAACTTTCAGAGGTGCAACGAGCATATCCAGAAAATTATCATGGGTTGGCAATGCTGCCAATGCAAAACAAAGATGCTGCAATCCAAGAAATAAAACATGCAGTAGATAATTTAGGGTTAACCTCATTCGCTATTGCCTCACATGTCAATGGCTCAAATCTTGATGCGAAGGACTCACTTGAAATAATTGAAGTGCTAGCAAAGGAGAATTTATCGCTATCAGTTCACCCTGAATTTTTTAATAAAATTGGAGATCGAGATCGCTTGACCAGATATTATTTCAAAAGCTCTGTAGGCGCGCCCGCAGAATCTGGGATTGCTTTGCTTTCATTAGTTTATTCTGGAATTTTTGATAAGTACCCAGATTTTCGGGTGTCCTTTACTCACGGTGGTGGTTTTGCTCCCTATTCAATTGGTCGTAATCGTATTCGCTGGGAAGCTGAACCCACAGCAAGCAGAGCAACACTAAAGAGCCCAGAACATTATTTGCGTAACTGTTATGTTGATTGCCTAGTCCATGATGACTCGTCTTTCAAGTTTCTGCTTGATCGGATGGGGTCTGACCGAATTCTGGTTGGAACTGATTACCCATTTGATTGGGATCATCCCGGGGGTGCGGCTAATTGGATTCGAAACATGACCGATATCACCGACGACACAAAGCGTGATTTACTCTGGAATACAGCTGCAAAATTCTTAAACACTTCCGTCCCTTATCGAGAGCTATGAATGTGACTACTTTAAATTATCCAATAAACACCACCCCCCGAGTTTTTTTGCCAGGTTCAAGTGATGTGACAGAAATTGGAGCAGCAATAACTCAGCTCTCAAATCAAGTCCATGAGCTCTCCTTGATTATTGATGGTCGAAAGGTCAAGGGTGGTGGCGAACAGGTAAAGGTATTTTTGCCACATCGAAAAGATCAGCAATACGCTGAAATTGCGCTACCAACTAAAGCTCAGATCAACAGCGCTCTATCGAACACGCTAAAAGTCCGAGAAGCTTGGTCGAATACCAGCATGGCTGAGCGCGTCACCATATTTAACAAAATAGCAGATCTAATCGAATTTAAATACAAAAATTATCTTGTTGCAGCAACTATGGTGGGACAATCAAAAACTGTATTTCAAGGTGAGATCGATGCTGCTGCAGGACTAATTGACTCAATTCGATTCAATACCAAATTTGCAGCTGAAATCGAGAAAATGCAACCACCTGAGAGTGAGATCACAAATATAACTTTAGATTATCGACCACTAGAGGGATTTGTTTATTCAATAACACCTTTTAACTTCACCACAACAAGTGCAATTCTTTCTACTGCCCCAGCATTGATGGGAAATGTGGTGATTTGGAAGCCTTCGATCACTGCCATGCTACCAGCACATATCTTGATGGACATTTATCATGAAGCGGGTTTACCAGCAGGGGTTATCAATTTAGTTCCTGGTTACGGACCTGAAGTTAGTGAAGTGCTGTTAGAGGATGAGAATCTAGCTGGTATTTATTTCACTGGATCAACGAAAGTTTTTCGGCAACTTTGGAAAGACGTTGGCGACAATTTAGCTAAGTACCGAAACTTTCCCAGACTGGTTGGCGAAACTGGAGGTAAAGGTTTTGTGGTAGCACACCCAACTGCAGATCGCGACAAATTGGTATCGGCATTGATACGAAGTGCATTCGAATATCAAGGGCAAAAATGCTCTGCTTGTTCAAGAGCTTACATAGCCCAATCGGTCTGGAACGATATCTCTGAGCAACTAATTTCCACAATTGCCAACCTAAAATTTGGCCAGATTGAAGATTTTAAAAACTTTATGGGTGCGGTAATTGATCAAGCGTCATTTAACCGCTTACACACTGTACTAAAAGAAATTGCTGGTGATGGTGATATCAAGGTCTTAGCTGGCGGTAAGACAAGCGATGAAGTTGGTTACTTTGTCGAACCAACATTATTACTCTCCAATAACTTAGGCCACCGAATATTTTCAGATGAATACTTTGGCCCTATCTTGGCAGTTCATGTATTCCCTGATGAACAATATGAATCAATCCTTAACGCGATTGATTCATCTTCGCCATATGCTTTAACTGGTGCGATATTTGCTACCGATGAAGCTGCAATTAGATTTTCATTAGATAAATTACGCAATGCAGCTGGAAGCATGAATGTAAATGACAAACCAACTGGAGCTGTCATGGGAAAGCATCCGTTTGGTGGATCTAGAGCATCAGGCACAAACGACAAAGCAGGATCCTTGCAAGGCTTGCTACGTTGGACAAGTCCAAGAGTTGTTCGTACCGTAACTAACTCAACAACTGAAGTTTTGCATCCCCATCAAACTTAGGGTGGATTAATGGATTGTGACGCCACCATCAATAAATATGGTCTGGCCAGTCACCATGCCCGCAGCATCGCTGAGCAGAAACAAAACTGAATCTGCCACATCCTGCTGGGTAGCCATGCGACCAAGCGGAATCGAGGATATCTTGTCTTTCATGTATACGTCATTTGTTAAAAGTGGTGCGGTCATATCACTTGGCACAATTGTTGGCCCAACTGCATTAACTCGAATGCCATCTGCTGCCCACTCAAAAGCTAACACCTTAGCCATAAACATTACGCCTGCTTTACTGACCGAATAACCAACCGTGTTATGCACAGCAGAATGGCCGCTGGTTGATCCAATATTAACAATTGCACCTTTAGTTTTTTTAAGTTCAGCATAAACAGCCTGACTCATAAAAAAAGTGCCGTTTAAATTAATATCAATTACATCGGTAAAATCTTTTTCGGCAACTTCACTCGCTTTTGCTCGGCGCACAATGCCAGCATTATTTACTAAGTAATCAATTCGGCCATGCTCAGAAATTACACTTTGTACTAAATCCAAACATGACTGCCTGGATCTCACATCAACAAAGTGCTTACTATTTGGCGCAGCTAGCTGGTTCTCCCATGATTGCGCTGGCAACAAATCAGCAGCAGCCACAACAGCGCCTCGGGCAATTAGTGAATTGGAGATGGTTGCACCAATACCGCGAGCGGCACCGGTAACAATTGCAACTTTACCTTCAAAATCTTGACTTAGACTCAATCTCAGGTACCAATAATATTGCTGCTATCAGCCCAAAATACATAGCGCTTTTGCAGCGCCTTGATGATGATATGCGCGAAAATTCCCATTAGCGAGAGTACAATTAAAATCGCAAACATAGTTGGAGTTTCAAAGTTGTACTGCGATACCAAAACCATATTGCCAAGCCCCGCCTGTGATCCTAGGAACTCACCTACCACAGCACCCAATATGCTTAGCAAAATTCCAACATCTAGACCAGCAAAGAAAAACGGCATCGCACTTGGAACTTGCACTTTTTTAAAGATCTGAAATCTCGAAGCACCAAAAACTCGCAGCATCCGAATATGGTCGCTGTCAGCTGACTTTAGGCCTTCAATGATGTTAATTAAGATTGGGAAAAATGCAATTATCGCAGCCATTACAACTTTACTAGTTTGGCCAAAGCCAAACCAGATAATAAAAATTGGGGCTAGCGCAATTTTAGGAATTGCCTGAAAACCAACTAGGTATGGCAGCAAAGTTTTTTCTACAATTTTTATCTGTGAAATAAAAGTTCCAGCTATTACAGCGAAAATAGTTGCAGCCACAAAGCCGTAAAGGGCTTCTTGAGTTGTCACCCAAACATTGGTCCAGAAAAATGAAGTTTGCGATTGATAAATTAAGGCTTCACCAATCCGTGATGGCGTAGGTAAAATTGTTTCTTTAACCTCAAGGATATTGATTAAATTCTCCCAGGCCAAAATCACAACAATAAACAAGCCAGGGACCAAAATGAATTCAGATCGTACCTTTAGAAACTTCATTTATCTCCCCTTATTCGATCACGTTAGCAGCACTGAAATAATGACGAATTCGCTGCACATAATGTCCTGAAGCATCACTTGTCATCATCTCAAGTGTTCTTGGTCTAGGAAGCTCGATATTAATAATTTCAGCAATTCGACCAGGTCTTGGACTCATCACAATTACGCGGTCAGATAAAAACACCGCTTCGGTAATTGAGTGAGTCACCAGCGCAATGGTCTGATTACTTTCTTTCCAAATTCTAAGCAGCTCTAGATTCATGTATTCACGAGTCATCGCATCTAGCGCACCAAATGGCTCATCCATCAGCAGAACTGAAGGTGAGTGAATAAGCGCTCGGCAGATGCCAGCGCGCTGCTGCATGCCGCCGCTGAGTTCATTTGGATATTTATTTTCAAAGCCATCCAGCCCTACTAGTTTTAATAGGTCTGCTGCAATAGCTTTGTATTCTGTTTTATTTCGTTTTTGAACTTCTATTGGAATCATTAAGTTTTCTAAAATTGTCCGCCATGGGAGCAAAGTTGGTGCTTGAAAAACCATACCAATCTCTGACAGTGGTTTAGTTACCTCATGGCCTGAAACCGCGGCGCTGCCTTCGGTTTTTGAAATAAGGCCAGCGAGAATATTTAACAGCGTGGTTTTACCGCAGCCTGAAGGTCCGACGATGGAGATGAACTCACCGCGGCGCACATTGAAATTTATATCTGCCAAGGCATGGGTGGAGTCACCCGTTCGCGTGCGATAGACCTTGTGTAGCCCTTTTACGCTAATCCAGGACGCCTCGTTAGAGGCGTCCTGGATGGCGTTGTTCTGTTGGGTCATATTTAATTTTCCCTACAAGATTTCAACAATTGTTACTTACCTGCCTTGTCCGCAGCGGCCACAATTGGCTTACGATCAAAGTCATTGGCTCGGCCAATTCCCCGATTGTCGAAATGTTTAGCTCGAGAGATCGCTGCAACTGTGGTGCCAGCAGCACGGGTGTATGCCTGGCTCTTGCTCCAATCGCTTAGAGGTATGTCTCCAAGCATCTTCCATGACGCTGGAGTTCCAGTTGTTGGTGTGGCAGACGCTAGCCATACCTTCAGCTGATAAGCACCCAACGCAAGTCTGGATTCAAGTGGCTGTCCAGCTAATGCAGCTGGGATCTCGGTGAAGCCCAATCGAGCTCCAGAGGTTGGGTTCTGACTTGAATAAGTTAGACCCTTAAATGCTGCTCGCAAGAAGCGCTCAAATACCTCTGGCTCTTTAGCATAGCGATCAGCATTTACTACCCATGACAGTGAACGGACGCCGGTTAGCGCAGCTGGGTTGGGTAGGTAGTTGTACTTAGTTCCGGCAAATTCAGTTCCGGCATAGGCTGCTGTGTAAAATGCAATTGCATCAACATCGCCGCGCTCTAGCGCAACTGTTGCTGGACCAATTGAGCCACCTACTGCAACAAGCTTGACATCAGTTTCTTTCATGCCGTTACCAGCTAGCCAAGCTTTGGTGTACGGATAGCTTCCAGAACCAAAACCAATAATTCCGATGGTCTTGCCCTTCAGGTCACTTGAGCTCTTGATGTTCTTCTTTGGATCTGTTGCCATCAACCATGGGAAGTTTTGCACTAGGCCACCGATGATTTTGATGTTTGCACCGCGCTGAATGCCTTGCAGTGCGGAACCTAGATCACCTCCAGCGATATCAATTCGACCCTGACCAACTAGGTTTATGGCGTCAATTGATCCACCAGTTGTAACGGCAGAGACATTTAACTTCTCCGACTTGAAATAACCAAGTTGCTTTGGAACGGCATAAACTGCAAATTCTTCCTTAGGTGCAAAAGCGGCTGAGGCGGCACCAAAAACAAGTGTTGCAGCTTTGTAGCCTTTCCACTTTGCTTTTCCTGCCTTGCCTTTGCAAGACAATGTGTTTCCGTTGGCTGCAACTCCAATTGCACCAACCTTTGCACATTTCTGACCAGCTCTAGCAGTTGCAGCTTGTGATGCTGGTGCAAGTGCGACTAGAAGTGAACCTGCTAGCGCAGCACTAAGTACCGCTGAATAAATCTTTTTAACCCGTGGGTTGGTTAATCCAAACATCATTCTCCTTGGTTGTTTGGTGTGGCAGTTTTCGCTGACTTGAAAACTAAACACAGTATCAGGCAAGACTAGTGCTCGATACTGCCAGGATGTCAAGGTGGTGACCAACTTTACAGCCCGCTTTAAAGTTTTAAGTAGTGCATTCCTGTGAACTTGAATTGCCCATGAGGCCATAGGGTCGGTACGCTTAAATCAAAATACCTAAATCAAGGACTGCTGGTGACCCCAAAAGTGCTCTCCCCCATTGCAATTGGGGGGTTATCGATCAAAAATCGAGTATTCCTGCCCGGGCACACAACCAACTTTGGCCGAAATAACCTGCCTACTCAACGAAATGCGCAGTATTTAGCGCAGCGAGCACGCGGCGGAATAGGTCTTATCTTCTCCGAAGCAATACGAATCCACCCCACCAGCGCCGGTCGTCCACTAACTATGGGCATCTTTGCTGATTCTGCAATTGACTCATATGCCATGCTCACCCAGAGCGTGCATGATGCTGGCGCTGCCATCTTTGCCCAGATCATGCATGCCGGCAGACAGGCCAACGGGGATTCATCCCACACTGCTGCTTGGTCTGCATCCGACATTCCGTGGACACTTGGCGGACAGGTCCCGCATGTGATGAGCCACGCAGATATCAATCAAATGGTGAAAGCTTTTGGTGCAGCGGCAGTTCGAATGCGCAAAGCAAATTTTGATGGGCTTGAAATCCATCTGGGCCATGGCCATTTAATTCAGCAATTTCTTTCACCAATTAGCAATATCCGCAGCGATTCCTATGGCGGGTCGTTAGCTAATCGAATGCGGTTTGCCATTGAGGTGTTAACTGAAGTTTTTAATGCTGTGCCAGATTTGCCAGTTGGAATTCGAATCAGCGCTGATGAGTTTGTGGCAGGTGGGTTAGATCCTGAGCAGATGATTGAAATTGTTGCGGCGCTAAAAGATTACAACTTGAGCTTTATTCACACTTCACACTCTGCCTATCATGGCTCTTGGAGCTTGCCAAGCCAATTTGCCGATATGAACTTTGGTCATGCACCATACCGACATCATGCGGGTATTTTTAAAGCAGCATTTCCAGAGCTACCAATTTTAACAGTTTGTCGATTAGACACCATCTCTGAAGCTGCTGAGTTAATTGATAGTGGTGAAGCAGATATGGTCGGGCTGGCTCGCCCGCATATTGCAGATCCTGATTTAGTTATTAAATTCACCCAAAACCGCGAAGCTGAGATCACTTCTTGTATTGCTTGTAATCAAGAGTGCATAGGTAGAGTAGAGAAAAATCTACCAATTTCATGTGTTGTTAATCCAGAAGTTGGAGCAGAAGAACTCTGGCGCAAGCTAAGTGGTCGCAACCAAACCAGTCAGCGCGTTTTAATCGTTGGTGGCGGACCCGCTGGGATGAAAGCAGCGCTTTCAGCTGATCGCAGCGGACATAAAGTTAAATTAATTGAAGCTGGATCAGAACTAGGTGGACAGGTGATAGTTGCTGCCAGTTTGGCTAAGCGGGAACGATTTGGGCTTTTGATTAAAGATTTAATTCGCGATATTAAAAACTCAAAGGTTCAAGTGCAGTTAAATAGCAAAGTAACCGATCTAACCGAGCTTGCAGTTAACTTTGATAGC
>Ga0222714_10001082_pt1 | contig 30810 bp, 25 predicted proteins | sample C33_3DmetaG_FD_165048 | JGI IMG/M metagenome (GOLD analysis project Ga0222714, IMG submission 165048) | Estuarine water microbial communities from San Francisco Bay, California, United States - C33_3D | ecosystem: Environmental > Aquatic > Marine > Unclassified | place: USA: California... | reverse complement strand
TGCAGCAGATGATGGCCTTCGCGCGAGCCATCATCCAAGACGGCGAAGTCTCGGACACTGAGGCGACGGGGTTTCGCGCCTGGATCGATGCGAACCCGGACCTCCGGGTCCTCCCTTAACTCGACGAGATCTTCAACCTTCTCGTGAACTCCTTGGCCGACGGCCACCTTTCGGACGCCGACCGCGAGCAGCTCACGCGAGCGCTCGAACGCCCGGGAGGGTAGCCGCCCCTTCCGACGGGTGTCACCGATGCCGCAACCGCGTCGTCTCAATCCTCGAGGAATTTCGTCGGCCCCCGGGTGTCCTGCACCCCGAGCGCGACCCCCGTGCCGACACCCGCCCCGAGCGCGAGTGCAGTCCCGGCTCCGACGATGGGCAGGACCGCGACCACGGGAGCCGCGACGACCACGGCGCCGACACCCGCCCAGACGCCCAGGAGCGGCCTCTCCACGATGGACGTGTACCGGAGGCGTCGCGCGACGAAGCCGCGTGCCTTCACGTGACTGTATATCCCTGCGGCTCCGGCGATGCCGGCGGCGATGAGGCCGAACATGGTCTACCCCCCGATTGACGGACTTCTCTCGAGCCGCGACTCCGGCCCTCGCTCGGGCCGAAGTTAGAGCCCGCGCGCACCGCACACTACGGGCCCGCGACGCTTCCGGTTCCGCCCCGGCCGGACGCCCCCTCTCCCGGCTTTGCCTCCGGCGGACCGCGGGTGTCGATCCCCACGGCCGACAGCAGTCGCTTCGCGTGCCCGGGCACATCCTCGAGCACCATGTCGATCCCGGCGCGGCGGGCCTGCTCGAGCATCTCCGCGAGCGTGTAGGCCCCTGTGATGTCGATGCGCCCCAGACCCCCGCAGCGAACGACCACGCGGTCCACGTCGGGCTCGGCGGCCAGCCGGGCGAAGAGCTTGTCCTCGAGCGCAGGCGCCGAGCCGAACCAGAGGACCCCACTGGGCTCGAGTACGAGGGTGTCCTCGACTCGCTCCGCCGTGACATGGGGGGTGAGTTCTCTCCAGAGGTGAACCCCGGAGGCCAGCGCGATCCCGACGATGACCGCGTGATCCACCTTGGGCGCCAGAAGAAGGGTCGCGCCCCACGTCCCCCACGCCACGAGCGCCTGCGGCCGGGACACGCGCCACAGGCCGAGCAGCTGCCGAGGCCGGATCAGCTTCCAGACCGCCGCGATCACGATGCCCGAGAGGACGGCCCTGGGAAGGGGGCTGAGCACGGGAGCGAAGGGAAGGAAGCAGAGCACCGCGACCCCGGTGACGAGCCCGCTCCAGCGGCTTTCCGCGCCGGCGAGCCGATTGACGCTCGTGCGCGACAGAGAGCCGCCGATCGGGAAGCCGGAGCAGAGTCCGGCCACGGCGGTCGCCAGTCCCTTGGACAGAAATTCGCGATCGGCATCCCAGTGCTGCCGCTGCTCGGAAGCGAACACGCGCGCGATCGAGACGCCCTCGGCGAAGCCGATGACCGAAATCACCAGGCCGGGCACGATCAGAGAGGGAAGCCGTGACCACGGCAGGTCGAAGGAAACCGGGGGAAGCCCCGCCGGGATCGCACCGACGGTGGCGCCCTCGTAGCCGGTGACCACGGAAAAGACGAGCCCGACGGCCGCCGCGATCAGCACGCCGGGAACCAGCGGGTGAAGCTTGGCGGCGCCGATCACCACCGCGACCGTGAAGGCCGTCAGCCCGACGGCAGCCGGATCCCACGCCTCGGGGTGGGCGACCGCGAACCAGGCCCGCCCGAGCACTCCCGTCTCGGGCGACGCGACGCCGAAGGCACCCGGCAGCTGCGACGAGAGGATGAGGAGAGCCGCCGCAGACAGGAAGCCGGCCATCATCGAGTGGGACATGAGGTAGACCAGCCAACCGGCCTTCAGCATCCCGACCAGCATTCTGGCCACACCGACGACGAGCGCCAGGAGGGCGGCGAGGGCCGCGTACTCCGCGGTTCCGGCCGCAGCGAGCGGCATCAGCGCGCTGAGCGTCAGAAGTGACGTGAGGGCGACCGGGCCGGTCTGCATGTAGGGCGACGACGCGAAGAAGAAGGCGGCGATCACCGGAAAGGCCGACGCGTACAGGCCGTGCACGGGAGGGAGACCTGCCAGCTCCGCATAGGCCATCGACTGCGGGATGAGGACCAGCGCGACACTGACGCCCGCCAGCACGTCCGCCCGGGACATGCGGCTCGGGGGAGCGGTCTTCACTGCGCCCCGGCCTCCTGGCGAGCGTGCTCCCCGCCTTCCGATTCCTCGGTCTCGAGTGACTCGACGGTACGCGCCGCCTCGTCGGCGAGCGACGAGAGCAGCCGCGACGCCTCGGCGGCCCGCCGGGCGAGCGCGGAGGCCGACGGGCCAAGTGTCGCCGCGCGAAGGTGATGGCCGCGCCCCTGCCTTCCCACCTCCCTGGACAGGGCCCGTAGTACCCGGGCCGCGTCCTGGGCGAGGAGCGACTCGAGGGCGTACCGTCGCTCCCCCGCCCGGAGCCCGAGCCCGAGGTCCCTGGCGACGGCCGCAAGATCCGCCCGGGTCAGGATGGCACCGCACCGGACGGGCGCGAGGAGGCCGGCGAGGAAGTCCTCGCCACCTTCGCGCCGCGGGTCGGGGAGCGGCGGCGCGTCACGAAGATGCGCCGACACGGCCCGCGCGTCGTCCCTCGCCGAGAGCTCGGACAGCAGCGTCTTCGTCAGGAGGCCCGCCCACCCCGCGTACGCCCCGCTCGCCAGCTCCTCGACCCGATCCAGGAAGCCGAACACCCACGGCGTGAGGTGCTCGTCCATGAGCGCCGCCCGGCCCTGCCGCAGCAGCGTTCGCTCCGCGGGGTCGTCGACGACACGCTCCCGCTCGGCGAGCGAGGCGTAGAGTCCGAGAAGCGCCGCGAGATGATCCGGCTCGGGCGGTGGCGTGAGTCCCAGGGCCCGCCAGAAGCCCGCGATGCGGTCACGCGCGTCGCCGCCCATCATGCCCTCGGGGCCGAGGTGCACCGACGCGTAGGGATAAAGCTGGAAGAGGAAGACGTCCGAGTACTCGGCCGCGGTCGGCGCGCCCGGGAGCCCGAGGGCCTCGGCCACCGCCGCACCCGACGCGTCCGGAGGCTCCGCCATCACGGCGAGCCCCCGGAGGAGTTCGACCGGCGTGGGGTCAGGCACCGACGGGTTCGCGCTCGGGCAGCCGGTACGCCTCCCGTTCCGGGCGCACCGGACGGAGCATCCACCACGGGCGACGCGTCCCGTCGGGCGAGTGTGCGGTCGCCCCGCGGGTCTGCTGGAGCCACTTCTCGTACACGGCGCGGGATTTGCCGGTGTCCACGAATACGTCGCCGAACTCATCACCCGGCTGGGCGGGCTTCACCCGCACCGCCTGATGCCAGCAGTGCATCCCCGAGACGGGATCGGGGTGGACCCCGTGCGTCAGGTTCTGGTGCACGCCCACGTCCGTCCACCACACTCGAAGCGTGTCCGGATCGCTCGACTCGAACGGCCCGCCCCCCTTCTTGCGTCGCAGTCCCCACTGCGTCCCGTCGCGGTCCAGCGCGACCGTCATCATGCCGAGCCGCTGACCCTGATGGCCCTCTGGCTTCCAACGGCCCATGTGATGGCTGCACGCGAGCACGCCGGGGCGGATCCCCTCGGTGATCCACGCCTTGAGGACGAAGTGCCCCAGATCTGTCTCGACGCGCACGAGGTCTCCCGTCTTCGCGATCCCGAGCCGGGCCGCGTCGGCCGGATGGATCCAGAGCGGATTCGTGTGCGCGATCTCGTCGAGCCACTTCGCGTTCGCGCTGCGCGTGTGGATCTGCACCGGCACGCGGAACGTCGTGATCAGAGGCATCTGATCGGAGTCCAGGTTCTGCCGGTGGACGTGGCTCTTGATGTACGTCGGCATCGCGAGCTCCGGCCACCCCCAGTCATGGAGCGTGCGTGACCAGAATTCCAGCTTGCCCGTGGGCGTCGGCCAGCCGCGCACGATCTCCCCGTCCACGCGCACGCCGACCCGGCGACGGCCCTCGGCATCAGGGTCGATCTTCGTGCCACCCGGCGCCTTGGGACTGGGCGGCAGGGGCGCGCGCGTGAACACCCGCCCATCCGCGTCGATACGGATGTCGTCGAGCTCCACGTCGGGAACTGGCTGTTCGTAAACCTTTCCGATCTTGCGCGCGACCTCGAAGGCTCCGTAGCGCCGCATGTAGTCGAGCGGCGTCAGCCCTTCCGCGGCGGCCGCCTGGGGGAGCCCCGGCACCGAATTCTCGAAGATCCACCCGTAGTACTCGTCGACCGTCATCTTCTCGCCTGGATTCTCGACCGACTCGAAGAACTGCCGGATGCCGAGCGAACCGTCGGGATCGATGCGCCAGGTGAGCTCGATCCAGAACTCGTTTTCCTCCCACACCTCGCCCGGATTCACCAGGCGTGTGTCGTGCACTGCCTCACCGAGCCGCGTTCGGGCCGCACGGAGCACCGGCTGGCGAAAGCCGATCCACTGCCCGTCGTACTGCTCGTAGGACGTGAGGTCGTGGCGCTCCGAAGAATGGCCCATGGGAAGTACGTAGTCCGCGAAATACGCCGTCTCGTTCCACGTGGGCGTCATGGCGACGTGCCGTCCGATGCGGTTCTCGTCCGTCAGCATCTCGATCCAGCTGAAGCCGTCGGGATTCGTCCACACCGGGTTGTAGACGCGCGTGAAGTAGACGTCAACGAAGGCGTCCTGATCCCGCATGAGATGCGGCATCAGGAATGACATCTCCATGAGCGCGAGCGGGTATCCGTCGGGCCAGAGCACGTCGTTCCACTTCCGTGGATGCTGATGCGGAAGCCGCGGAGGCTTCGGCACGAACTTGTTCCACGAGTTCGGGAAGAGTCCCCCCTCCGTGGCCAGGGACCCCAGGAGGGCGTTGAGCAGCGTAAGCGTCCGTGCCACCTGCCATCCGCCCAGGTTGCCCGATCCCGCACTGCGCCAGTTGTGCGTGGCGAACCGGGTTCCGGCCGAGGCGACCACCTCCGCGACTTCCCGGAGCTTGCCCGCATCGACACCGGACTCCGCGGCGGCGAAGTCGAAGGTGTAGCTGGCATAGAGGTCGCGCAGGACTTCCTCGAAGCGCTCGAAGGTGGCGCTCGCCTCGCCGTGGACCTCGGCCATGAACTCCTGCCAGTTCCACCAGCGCCGCACATAGTCGCGGTCGTACCTGCCTTCAGCGATCATCCAGTTCGCGATGGCCAGGAAAATGGCCGCCTCCGAGCCGGGATAGGGCGCGAGCCAGAAGTCGGCGTGGGTCGACGTGTTGGACAGCCGGGTGTCGAGCACGATCAGTTTCGCGCCCCGCTTCTTACCCTCGATGATGCGCTGCGCGTGGGGGTTGAAGTAGTGCCCCGTCTCGAGGTGACTGCTCACCAGGAGGATGACGTCGGCGTTCTCGTGGTCCGGGCTCGGCCGGTCGATCCCCATCCAGTAGTGGTATCCGGCCCGCGCACCGCTCGAGCAGACGTTGGTGTGCGAATTGTGCCCGTCGACCGCCCAGGCGGCGAGCATGCGCTCGGTATAGCCATCCTCACCAGGGCGCCCCACATGGTACATCACCTGATCGTGACGCTCCTCCTCCATGGCCGTGCGGATGCGCGCGGCGAGGTCGTCGAGCGCCTCGTCCCAGGAGACCCTCTCCCACTTGCCTTCGCCCCGCTTTCCGGCGCGCTTGAGCGGGTAGAGAATCCGGTCCGGGTCGGTGATCTGGTTGATGGTGGCCGGGCCCTTGCCGCAGTTGCGCCCGCGCGAGCCGGGATGCTCCGGATTTCCCTCGAACTTGCGGACCTGGAGCGTATCGCGGTCCACGTACGCCAGGAGCCCGCACGCCGACTCACAGTTGAAGCAGGTCGTGGGCACGAGCATGTACCGCTTTTCCACCCTCTCGGGCCACGACTTCGAGTCCAGCTCGACCCAGTCGTTCCATCGCTCCTTTGGGGGAAACGCGGCCAGATGGATGCGGCTCGCACCGGGGTAAAACGTCTCGCCGCGGGCCTCCACCTCGGTCCGTGCGGCCGAAACGCGTCGGTTGAGTTCGTCGAGGGTCATGCGAGTGGCACCGATTGGCCCGCCTGAACGAAGGCGTGCTCGTAGAGGAAGAGAGAGACGAGTGCCGCGAACGCCGCGATCCCCGGCGTCGACACCGCGAAGAACAGCGCGAGGACGCCGAGCGGGACCGAGACCCAGAAGAAGTGCGCATACGCGCCCTTCGTCATCGCCCTCGCCGCGAGCGCGGCGTGTGCCGTGGGATGCCCCATCGACGCCTCGCCCAGCACGAGCAGAAGATGCAGGGCGAGTGCGAGCCGGAACGTGGCCGTGACCGGTCCCGGCACCCCGGACGAGGCCGTGAGGAGGAGCAGCACGGCCGCCCCGGCCATGATGGCCTGAATGAACAGGTGCGCCGGAAGGAGCGGGCTCTGCCAGAGATCCCTCGCACGTGCCTGGGCGAAGAGGTACGCCGTGTACACGGCGGCACCGGCGGCCAGCGGGCCGCCCACCCATCCGAGCAGGGGTGTCAGATCGGCCCGCCCGAGGAAGGTCGCCGCGAGGTGCGCCGCCAGCACGCCGCCGTACCCCGTGATGATGAAGCCGCCCCGAACGAGCCAGCTTCGCCACTGCGGCTTGAGCAGGACCATCCAGAAGCGCTCGGGGTGCTCGAGATCCCAGACGAGCAGGGCACCCGTCAGCATCAGCCCGATCATTGCCACGATCGGCGCCTGCAGCCCCCACAGGTCCGTCGTGAACGGGAGGAGCCCGAGGGCGCCCAGGAGCAGCGGTACGAGGTACGCACCCGCGGCGATCGACTTCGTGAAGGTGTAGGCGCTCACGCGCCAGTCCCACGGGGCGCGGTGGAGCGTGTCGTAACTCACCACGGCGGCGGCGGAGCTATTCCAGGGCCCGGGGTGACCGGCGTGCACCTGGTGCGACACGTCGCCCTGCTCGCTCCAGAGGAAGAGTCCACCGTCCGGGCGGCGTGCCGCCAGCGGGTCGAGCGTTACCTGATCGGCCCCCTTGTAGAAGAGCTTGGGGCGCGTCTCCTTTTCGGGTCGACGGACGGTGACCGCATCGCGGTAGATGATCTCGCTCACCGCGGACAGCGGATCGTTCATATCGCCCACGAGCAGTGCCTGCGTGGGGCACACCACGACGCAGGCGGGCTCGAGGCCGACGTCGATGCGGTGCGCGCAGAAGTTGCACTTCTCCGCGGATTTGTCTTCGGGATTGATGAAGATCGCGTCGTAGGGGCACGCAGCGATGCACGCCTTGCACCCGATGCAGATCGATTTGTCGAAGTCGACGATTCCGTCGGGGCGCTGGTGCATCGCGGCCGTCGGACAGGCGGCGACGCACGGCGGATCGAGGCACTGGTTGCAGCGCGTCACCTGAAAGGAACGACGAACCTGGGGGAAGTATCCCGTGTCGACGTATTTCACGTAGGTCCGCGTCACCGAGAGAGGCACCTCGTTCTCGGACTTGCACGCGGTGGTGCAGGCGTGACACCCGATGCAGCGGGTGTGATCGACGACCTTGGCCCACACCGGGGCGCGCTGGGGAGACGTCGCTGTGGTGAGTGTCATGCGATGGCTCGAGAAAGTCCTTCGTGGCGCCCTCAACCTACGGCGGCGACACAGGAACTTCCATGGCGCCCGAGGACGTCATCGGGTCACGGCGTCGAGGAGGCCGTCCCAGATCCAGGCCCGGACGTTTTCGGGCGTCCTGGCTCCCGCGCCGCCACCGTCCAGGGCCTCGCCGAGCAACGCGGCCACGTCCTCGAGGAGGAACTGGGAATCCGCGTCCCGTCCGGCAACCCCGGCCCCGATGGCGGAGGGGTTCGCCGCGTCGGTAGGCGCGCCCGGAACGAGCAGTCCTTCCACGTCCAGAAGCGCCTGGTGGCTCCCGATCGCCGCGGAAGCGAGCCTCTCCACCCGTCCGTAATGAGCGGAACGCTCCTCCGCCGTCCCGGCGAAGTCGAGCATGGCGAATTCGAGCCGCGCGACCGCATCGTCGCCGCCCACACCCGCGTCTTCGAGGGCCGCCTCGTACGCGGCACGGTACCGGCCCTCGTCCTCGGCGCGCAACGCCCGAACGACGTCCAGATACGCCTGGAAGACGCCCGCCACCTCCGGATGCGCCGACGGGAGCGTGAGGTAGTCGGCCCGGGGCCACGCGTCCGGGATGGGCGGAAGATCGCGCAGCTCGGCCCGTGTGGCGCTGAGGAACCGCTCCTGTGCGCGCTCCCGCACGGCCGCCTCGGTGCTCGGTATGGCCGGCTCGCGCGCTGCAGGTGGTGCGCCTGGCCGGGGCTCCACGGGAATCGCCTCGCGGGACGCATCCGAGGGCGGCGCAGCCGGCCCTTCGTCCACCGCACGTCCAGCGAGTGCCACGCCGCCCGCGACGCCGCCCGCGACGCCGGCGACGACCACGACGATGCCGGCCATCTTCCGTGCGCCCCGACGCCCCGCCCGCACCGGGGGCTGCGACATGGGAGACCGCTCGAACGGCATGTCTCGAACTGCGGGGGCGCGCACGGCCGGTTCGGCAACCAGGTCCGCCCGCGCCCCCGGCATCTCCATGCGAACGCCCCGGAAGCTTTCGGCCCGCCCGAACTCCCGTTCCGTTTCACGTTCGGCGGTCAGCTTCTCGACGAAGGCGCGCGTTGCCTCTTCCGGAGAAAGCTGTTGCTGCGGCACGAGCGCGAGTCCAAAAGTGTCTGCCGGCAGCCCGCCCGTCGCGTCGCCGGATTCGCTGACTGCATCCGTGCCCGCGGGCGACTTCGCCCCCGAGGGTTTCGACGGCGGGGCCAGACTCAGACCGAAGGCATCGTCGGCCGAGGGCTCCGGCGATGGGGCTGGCGGGGTGTCTGCGCCGGTCCGGGCGTGCTCGTTCGCGTACTCGATCTCGAGCACGATCGGGTGCGTCCGCGCGGGCGACCACGACGCGGTCTCGCCGTCATAGACGAGGTCGTCGGGCGACAGATCACCGGCGCGCACGAAGTCCTCGAACATCTCGCGCGACCCGAACGAGAGCTCCTGGCCTCCCTGCGTACGAATTCGGAAGCGCATCTTCATCCGACGCTCCCTCCCCCCTTCGAGCGGTTGCCGGGGGACGAAACGGATGTTTCCCCCAGGCGCGCACAACCTAGATGTGCGCTCCCTTCAGGATCAAGGGGAAATGCGCTCCGAGGCCTCTCTCTCGAGCTCGGCGATTACCTCGTCGACCTGCTTTCCCAGAGCGGCGCTGAAGAGGTGACGGTGCTCCTGGAACCACTTCGCCCACGACGGCGTCCGGAGATGGTCCTTGAGTGTCGACTGGTAGGCCGTCCACATCTGGGAGTCCAGCGTGCCGACCCGGTGCGAGTACTGCAGGTTGCCGAAGTGCCGGTAGACAGCCGTCATGTAGGAATCCCAGCGGATCCTTTCCCCCGTGTCGAGCGTCTCGGGGTGCGCCTGCGCGCGGGCGAGGAACTCCGCGAACTCGCTGTCGCGAAACGCGTGCTCCGAAAGCCTGATGCTGTTCTGCACCATCGAATTGAAGGACGCCGCGCGAACGGACTGCGTGTTCTGCACCAGCTGTCTTCCCAGATAGACGAGAGAGACGACGACGCCGATGGCGCCGATGAACTCGCCGAGATTCCCCAATGCTTCGAGCACGCTCCGTTCCACTTCAACGGGTTTCGTCAGACGCTGAAATATAGCGGACATAGGCGGCGAGTCTGCCCCCCTCGTTCTCCTTCCGGCGGCGCCGGATCACGCGCACCTGGCTCACGTGGTGCGCGGACGACACGAGAAAGAGCACGAGCGCCCCCGCGACCGTCCAACCGGGGAGAGGCTCCGCGGAGGCGGCCATCGCCGCGAGGGCGAGCGCCCCCACGAGCTCGAGAACCGTGCCGGGCAGAATCCCCAGGCCGACCCGATGACCGGAGCGCACCTTCACCACGCCCGAGGTCGCGAGCAGCGAAGCGAGCAGGAACGCGAGAAACGTCACCGTGGATCTGCGGGAGAGAGCTCAGCGCCCGAGCAGGTCGTCCACGAGGAAGAGATCCGTGAGCAGCGCGCGCACATGGACGCTCGCGTTCAGGTTGTCCACAAGCTGCGAGCTCACGCCCTGGCGCGCCGCGACCAGACGTACCGCCGCGAGCGCAGCCCGCGCGTCGCCGCGAACGACCCCTACCAGATCCGCCCACGCGGCAGCCGGATCACGCCCCGCGACGGCAGACTCGATCGCGTCGGCCAGACCGTCGAGCGCGTGCTCCGTCTTCACCAGGAAGTCCCGCAGCTGACCACCGCTCTTGGCCCCCTGGTCGGTCGTCAGGCCCTGGGCCGCGTACGCCAGGAAGAACTCGTAGCTCTCTTCGATCGCGTCAATGCGCGCCTTCACGTCGTCGACTGGCGTGGACACGGTTGCTCCGTCGGATGGGTTCAGGTTGTCGGCGCGGGCCTGCGCGGCCCTAAAAAGGCGGGGAGGCCGGGCGCGAAGCGCCCGGCCTCCCGTCGTGCTCCAGCGGACCGTCAGTCGTCGCGGCGCGCGCTCGGCGAGGCATCGGCCAGGGCACCGGCACCGCCCGCGCCCGACACGCCTCCGCCCGCCTCGGTGACGTCCCACTTGGCCGGATCGAAGTGCTCGAGATAATGCTCGCGATCGATCCAGCCGCGGATCATCGACCACGTCATCCAGTGCTTTTCCGGACGGAGCGCGAAGTAGATGTGCGCGGCTACCAGCAGAATCAGCGACACGCCGGCGAGGCCGTGCACCACGTACATCGCGCCCCACACGGAGTCGCTGAACAGGTAGGGATTGCGCGTCCAGAAGGGCGTGTCGATCCGCACCATCATAAGGGCACCCGTCACGATCGCGGCCAGGGAGACCACCACGATAACGTGATGGTACATGCGGTGATCGAACGGGTACTTGCCCGCCTTCGGAGGGGCGGGCGCCTTCGGCGAAAGGACGTGCCGGAGGGTCGCGATCCCCTCCCCCACGCCGAGCTGGAACATCGACCAGAAGTCCTGCCACCCGATCGCGTGGATCACGTGGTAGACGACCGTGGCGATGAGCACGACGCCCGCGATCCAGTGGATGGTGACCCACGGGAACTGCCACCCCATGACCGGAGCGAAGGCGGTGACGAGCAGGACCAGCATCGAGGCCGACATGGTCCAGTGAAAGATGCGCGCCGCCAGGGAATGGCGTTCGATCCGCTCCGGAATCCCGGGCGGTGCGGCGGCCGGTGTCCCGTGGCTCTCCGCCGGCCTCGTCCGCAGCCAGATGGCGTGCCCCGCAAGAAAGATGACGGCACCGACCACGGCCGCCCACATGAGATCCCAGGAGACCCCGATCAGGACGTCCTGTCCCCACGGATTCGCTGCCCTGCGCCAGAATTCCATCAGGCGACGCTCCTTACGGCCCGACGGACCAGGTTGCGCATCATCGCGATCTTGTAGTCGTTGTGGCGGAGCGCGCGGGCGCCCTCGATGGCCGCTTCGCCTGCCGCGGCCGCCGTCGCTTCGTCACCCGTCGTCCCCACCACGATCCGCTCGGCGGCCTCCACGCGCACGGGGTACGGGGCGACGCCGTTGACCGCGATCCGCGCCGCGGTGATACGGTCGCCCTCCTTCTGGAACGCCGCCGCGACGCTCACCAGCTGGAAGTCCCAGGCGCCCCGGTCCCGCACCTTCTCGTAGTAGAATTCGGCGTTCGCCCACGTCGACGGAATGTGGATGCGCGTGAGAAGGTCACGCTCCTTCATGACCGTCATGCGGGTGATGTCGATGGCGGGTCCGATGAAGAAATCCTCCGCATCGTAGACCTTCGGACCCTTCGAGCTCTCCACGATCATCTTGGCGTCCACCGCGATCAGCGCGGGCGCGGTGTCGGACGGGTTCACCGCGACGCACCGGCTGCGGCCCATGATGCAGTGCTCGCGGTTCATGGCCTGCGGCGCCGCCGCGTAGCAGGTATTGCCTCCCGCCCGATAGCACGGCCAGCCACTCCGGTAGTACCAGCAGCGCGTGTCCTGCGACACATTGCCGCCGAGCGTCCCCTGGTTCCGGATCTGGGGCGTGGCCACATGTTCGGCCGCGTCGGCCACGACGGACCACTCGGACCGGATGCGCGCGTGTCGCACCACCTCCGTGAGCGTCGTCATGGCGCCGATCTCGAGTCCGTTGGTCACCTCGCGGATGCCGTGCATTTCCGCGATGCCACCGAGATCGACCACCACCGACGGTCGCTTCACCCGGTCCTTGAACCAGTCGAACGAGTCGAGTCCCCCGGCGAGGACCCACGCCTCCCCACGGTGCTCGTCCAGCAGATTCAGCGCGGCTTCGACGCTCGTCGGCTGGAGGAGCTCGAACGCCGGAATCATGTCCCTGATCTTCGCCATTCTCGGTTCTCCCTAGCCCACGTGCTGCTCGAGGCGTCCGACTCCGGTCCGCCCTTCGAGCTCCGCGAGGATGATGTCCGGCGTCAGAGGGGTACGGCACAGGCACCGCCCGCCCATCGCGTCCGCGACGGCGCAGGTGAGCGCCGCAGCGCCGGCGCCGACCGGCGGCTCGCCGATCCCCTTGGCTCCGACCGGCGTGGTCGGATCGGCGATTCCCACGGCGTCCCACTTCAGGTCCGGGGGCACGTCGAGCATGCCCGGCGGGCGCGCCGTATAGAGCCGGTTCGCGAACGGCACACCCCACTTCGGGTCGAAGACCCAGCGCTGCGTCATCGCCATCCCCATCCCCTGGATGCTGCCGCCCAGGACCTGGGCCCCGAGGCTGCGCGGATGGATGACCGTGCCGCAGTCGGTGATTCCGACGTATTCCTTGAGCGCGACGACGCCGGTCTCCTCGTCCAGCTCGACGAGCGCGAAGCCCGCGACCCAGGAGTAGACGTTGCCCTCGCCTCCGTAGTTGTCCCGGGCGACGCCCATGAGCCCCTGGCCCGCGAGCATCTGCGCCGCGGGGATCGTCTGCTCGTGGATGTCCTCCGGCAGGACGTGCCCGTCATAGCGGCCGCCCATCTGGATGGCGCGCTCCGCGACACGCCCGAGCGTCATGGTACCACCCGGCCCCGAAACCCGGCCGCCGTCGACGCGGTACGCCGACGGCGCACCGCCCATCGTGGCCGCCGCGACCTCGCGAACCTTTTGGAGCGCGTCCATGCCGGCCGCGTGGTTGGCGCGGGTGTGGGCGTGCGTGGTCTGGCTTCCGGCCTGGACCGTCGAGCGGGGCATCCCCTTGCTCGAGTCGCCCCACACGATCACCACATCGTCCCACGACAGCCCCAGCAGCTCCGCCGCGGGACGGGCGGTGTCGGCAATGGAGTGCGTGCCGAGATTCCCGATTCCCTGGTGGACGTAGAGCTTGCCGTCCGGCCGGATGATCATCAGCCCGTCCCGGTCACGCGATCCCGCGGTGTACGGGGACAGTCCGATGCCGACGCCGGTCACCCTGGACCCGTCGCGTCGACCCGAGAGGGCGACCTTCGCCGGCCAGTCGAACATCTCGGCGCCCCGCTCGAGCGCTTCGATCGCGTGCACGCTGGTCAGCGTCGAATCGCGCGGACCGAACTTCACGTCGCCGCGCGGGGCATTGAGCCGGTGCATCTCGAGTCGGTCGACGCCGAGCTCGCGGGCGGCCTTCTCGAGGATGGGCTCCATCATCGAGATGATCTGCGCACCGCCCGGACCGCGCTGCGCGGCCTTGGGCGGCGTGTTCGTGAACATGTCCACGGCCCGGAAGCGCATGTTCTGCGGCGTGTACGTCAGGTCCGCGATCATGCCGGCGGTGGCGTAGTCGCTCGCGCCGTACGGCCCACTCTCCTGGACGATGATCAGGTCGATCGCGTTGCACTTCCCGTTCGGGAGGAAGCCCATCTTCAGCCACGACTGGAACCCCGGCCGGGCTCGGCCGATGTAGTTCTCCTCGTAGCGCGTGACGCGGAGCATGACCGGGCGGCCGATCTTCTTAGAGAAGATCGCCGGAACCTGCATGACCGTCGTGCCCGAGATCTTCGATCCGAATCCGCCGCCGCAGAACTCGGCGACGAAGGTGATATTCTCGGGATCCATGTCGAGCGCCGACGCGAGCGCGAACTTGGTCTGCTGCGTGCTCTGCGTGGACACGAACGCGAAGAGCCGGTCACCCTCCCAGTACGCCATGTTGGAGCGCGGCTCCATGGGATGGTGGGTGAGCGACTGGTGGACGATCGTCTCCTCGAGAACGAGGGCCGACTCGGCGAACGCCGCGTCGGGGTCGCCCTTGGTCCACTCGACCGGACAGCTCGGGTCGGGCATGCCGCCCGCGTCGATGACCGCGAAATCCTCGGCTGTCCAGCGAAACTCGCTCCAGCCGTCCTGCCCGGAGAACTGATTGCCCTCCACGTAGGCGTTCGGCCCACCCGGACGGAGGCTGTCGAGCGGATCGATCACGAAGGGGAGCGGCTCGAAGTCGATCTCGATCGCCTCGATGGCGGCGGCGGCGGTCTCCTCGTCGACCGCGGCCACGGCGAGGATCGGCTCTCCCTCGTAGCGCGGGTAGTCCGTGAGGCACGCCTCGCGAGGGCCGTCCCGCGACGGCACCTCGTCGGCACGCAGGATGTCGATGACCCCGGGCATGGCCAGCGCGCGTCTGGCGTCGACCCGACGCACGCGGGCGTGCGGCATGGGGCTCAGGAGGAGCTTCGCGAACACCATGCCCGGCGCGCGGAAGTCCTCGGCGTACCTCGCGCGGCCCGTGATCTTCGCGTGGAGATCCGGGGGCGCGATATCGGTTCCAACCAGCTTCTCGGCCATGATTCCCTCCCCTTACACGCTGCGTGCGAGCTCGGCCGCCCGCATCGCGCAGTTGAGGATCTTGTCGTAGTCGGCGCACCGGCAGAGGTTGCCCGATAGCGCGTGTGCCGCCTCTTCCCGGGTCGGATTCGGGTTGTCCTGCAGCATCGCGGTCATGCTCATGATGAAGCCGGGCGCGCAGAATGCGCACTGGAACCCGCCCTCGTCCATGACCGCCTTCTGCACGGTGCTCAGCTCACCGGTGTCCGGATCCTCGAGCCCCTCGATGGTGGTCACTGCCCGGCCCCGTACCTGGTGGGTCAGCATCGAACAGCCGTACTGAGCGACCCCGTCGACGAGAACCGTGCAGGCGCCGCACTCCGCTCGGTCGCAGCCGAGCTTGGTGCCCGTGAGCCCGAGCTTGTAGCGCAGCGTCATCGCGAGCGTCTCGTGCGGCAGCACGTCGACTCGACGCACCTGCCCGTTGACGTTCAGCGAGAGCAGACGCTCCGTCGCCGTCTGGAACGCGGCGGCGCCCAGGAGCGGCGTTCCCCGGAAGAGATAACCGGTCGACGAGACGGTCGCGCCGGTCGCGATCACGCCCTTGATGAAGGTTCGCCTCGAGTATTTCTGCTCCAGCACACCGAGGGCTTCGGACTGGTCCATCGATCACTCCTGCGCGTGTGGCCCCTGCGATCGCGGCAAGATAGGGACCGGGCCGAAAACGCGCGAGGAGCTTCGCACCCGAAACGGGGCGTCTCGACGAGGGCTCACCCCATCCGGCCGAAAAGGTCGATGTGCGCCTCCACGATTCTCCGCCGCGCCTCTTCGTCCGGCTCGAGCGACCAGTCCCCCGCGACGCTCGTGCCACCCAGCGCGATTCCGTCGGCGCGGGGAGACATGTGAACGAAGCCGCCGGCGGTCGGCGAGGCCGCGCCGAAGGTCGAGTAGTCCACCTCCGGCTGAGGCATGAGCAGCGTCAGCTGCCCCTTCAGCGGGATGAGCTCCGGGTCGTCCACGAGGTCACGCGCGCCGAGCCCCGTGCAGTTGACTACGACCGGCTGGTCGAGCGCGGCGAGCTCGGCCTTCGACCCGAACCTGCGGATGACGATGGAGCCGCCGGCGTCCCGAACGTCGGCAACGAGCCGGTCGAGGTAGATCGACGGTTCGATGCGAAGGGAGGGACGCAGCACGGCCCACGGCGTGGGGAACGGATGCTCCCCGGGCCCCAGGATCGTGGCGCCGGCCTGCAGATCGTCGGGCAGCAGCGACGCACCCTCACCCTCCGCGTCGTCGGGACGCGTGCCCCGGAGTGCGTAGCCGTCCAGCCAGGACACGCCGTACCCACGCCCGACGAGGAGCTGGAGTTCCGTGTACGCGATGCGCGCGGCCCGGCGAAAGTCGGCGTCCCAGGCGGGCGTGCGCCGGTCGTCCTCGACGAGCCCCGAGGTGGGTGTCCAGCCCGCCAGCGACATGTTCGACGTGGTGTTGGGCGGGACCTCGGCGGCGTAAATGGTCACGTCGAATCCGCGGCGCTGAAGCTGCCGGGCCGTGGTGAGCCCCGCGACGCCGCACCCGATGACCGCAGCCACCCGCGTTTCACGGGCGAGCGCGAGTTCCGCCGCCATCTGCGCGGTACCCCAGGACAGCGACATGCCCGAGCCGCCGTGTCCGTAGTTGTGGACGAGCAGCGTGTCGTCGAGGCGCTCGGGGCGGAGAACGAAGCCCGAGGGTCTGTGGGGCCTGTGCCCCACGGTGGTGCGGATCACGCGGTCCCACGAGGCGAACACGGGTGCGAGATCCCGACGGGGACGCGCGACCCCGATGGCTCCGCCACGCGGCGCGCAGCCGGCGACGCCGAGCCCCAGCACACCCAGCCCCGCCCTCCTCAGTAGCGTCCGTCTGTCCATGCGCCCTGCCTCGCTGGTCGAGTTCTGCCGAGGCCGGTCGGGGTGGAGATGCCCGACGCCGAGCCTCCCGTCTCCGTCCAGCCGCCTGCACGGTGCGCCGCAATCGGCGGCCCGGCAAGCCACCCCGAGTTCCCGGATGATTCGGCCCGCGGCCCGCAGCCGCAGTCCCCGCATGCGGGGTCGCGCGGGCGCGGGGATCACGCTCCTGACAGCAGGTGTGTCCCTGGCGCGCAACGGAGGCGACGCGGAACTATTTCGAGTTCTCGAGCGCGGTCGGTTTCTCCGGGAGGACTCAAGCGGGCCGCCTGAGGCGGACTTGGTGGGACCGGTCATGGGCGGCGGCATCGGGGCCTGCGCCGGCCTGCTGGAGGGCCTGGGCACGTCGGCCCAGCCCTCCGGAAACCCGGCCGATCTCGGATCCCGGAGGTCGAAAGCCCCGTTCACGCCCGGTCAGGCGGTTGGATTTCCTGTCCCTCGCCTTCTTGCCGGGATGGCCATCGGACGGGACCTCGTGCCGGGTGCGCTCGAGCCAGACGCGACCGCAGCTTCCCCGGAGGTGCCGGACGGTCCGCTGCAGCCCACCAGGGCCAAGGCCAGAAGAACCAGGCGTGGTCTCATGGGGATCATCTTGCAACCCTCCGGTCGACGTGTCGGGCCCGCGCGCCCTCCGCCGCGATGCGCGCCGCGCGGGTCCTCGCGCAGAACACACTCGAGGGGGTCAAGGCGCGCCGCTCCCGGAAGATCTGGCGGCGAGCCCCGCGCCGTCCCGGGCGCCGGCTTCGACCCCGGGCAAGGTGGCGCTGAACGCCTTCGAAGCCCCCGCCGGAGGCAGCCGCCGCATGGCGAGAATCGTCTCGCATCCCCAGAATCCAGTCGTCGATCCTCAGCCCCCTCCCACGTCCGAGGTCCTCCCGATGCTCCGATCCCTCTCCACGCTCGTCACGCTGGCGCTCCTCGCCTCCGCATGCGGCCCGACTCCCGAGGGCGGTGTCACCGAGGACGAAACGACGGACGCCGACGGGGCCGCCGTCCTGGAGGAAGTCACCCGTCGCGTCCCCCAGTTCGAAAACGAGCACGTCGAGGTATGGAAGAGCATCATCCTGCCCAACCAGCCGCTGACGATGCATCGGCATGACCACCCGCGGGCCCTCATCGCGCTGAAGGGAGGCACGCTCACCGTGACCACGGACCAGGGACGGACGTACGACATGACCTGGGAAACGGGGAGTGCGTACTGGCTCGAAGCGGATCCTCCGGGCGAGATGCACGGCGACGTGAACGAAGGGCCCGAGCCCGTCGAGGTGATCGTGGTCCAGCTCAAGAACGTGGGTGCGGAAGGGAGCTGATTCCGGCGGCCGGGCGTTCGGGAACGGATCCACCCCGGGGGTGAAGGTCGGCTACGAAGCCAACCCTCGTCGCGCTCCCGGCAGCGCACCTCTGCCCCTGCGTGCGATCACGAGCGTCCGAACCAGCACACCCCGGTCGATCCCCTCCACCATCCGGGCCTTCTTGCTCAGCTCCTCCTCGTAGACCGCGTCGCCCTCCGTCAGCCTGATCGCCTCGGAAGCACCCTCGAGCGCGGTGATCGTCCGTTCCGCGACGGCCCGGAGCCCGTGGGTCCAGTCCACGACGTGAAGCGGTTCCAGTCCCACGGTGGCCGCCATCTCCACGAGGGCCCCATCGGCGTGCACGTCGGCCGGTCCCAGCACGGCGGCCAGCTCCGCGTCGGCCGCGCTCAGACCCGGTGGACACTCGATGGCCACCGCCGCGAGAAGCCCGCCAGGCCGCAGGACCCTCGCACATTCTCTCAACACGGAGAGCTTGTCCTGCAGTCAGCAGAGCACATCCGCGTGGCTGGCCGCGTCGAAGCAGGCGTCCCGGAAGGGGAGCAGGCGCCCGTCCGCGCACACGACCGCAGCGGCGCCCTCCGACCGCACCACCTCGACCCGGGCGTCCCGGAGCGCGAGCAGGGGCAGGTCCGTGCTCACGAGGTCGCACCCGGTGCGCTCGGCGATCCTCGCGCCGGGCCACCCCCGGCCCGACCCCAGATCGAGGAGCCTCATCCCTGGTCCGAGGCGCAGAAGTCCCGCCAGCCTGTCGGCCTGGGCCACGGTGGTGTACCCGTTCGCCACCGCAGAGCCGAGCACGGCGGCGCGTACCTCCTTTGCCGCATCCGAAGAGAGTCGGGCGTACTTGTACGCGTACGATTCGCTCGTCGCCTGGCCCTTCGCGCGCTCGCTCATGCTCCGGATCTTATCAGGAGAAGGGCGTCCACGCCCGGGGGGCCCGAGGCCCGGCGCGCGGCCGGCAACTGACACCGGCGCGCGGGATCAGGCGCGCTCGGCGTAGAGCTCCTCGAGGCGACTCTCCACCTCGGCCCACTCCTCCATCGCCCGCGCGACCGCGGCCTGCACCTCCGCGCGCTCGCCCTCGAGGCGCGTGACCTCGTCCGGGGGGGTCCGCTCGAAAAAGCCATCGGCGCAGAACGCCTCGTCGATCTCGGCCACGCGACGCTCACCCGATTCGACGAGTGATGTGAGCTCGTCCCGTCGCCGCTCCAGACCACGTGCCTCGCGGTCGAGGCGGGCCCGATCCATGGGGGCGGGAGGAGTCGGGGACTCGACCTGACTCTTCTTCTTCTCGCGCTTCTCGCGGCGGGCGCGCAGAACCACGGTGTCGGCGTCCAGGTGGTCATCCCCCGAATCGTGCACGTACTCCTCGTACGTGCCGAGGTAGTCCGTCACACCTTCGGGGGTGATCTCCACCACGCGCGTCGCCAGGCGGCTGACGAACCAGCGGTCGTGGGAGACGAATATGAGCGTCCCGTCGTAGCTCTGCAGCTCCTGCACCAGCGCCTCGATCGACTCGAGATCCAGGTGGTTCGTGGGCTCGTCGAGCACCAGGACGTTGGGCTTCTCGAGCGCGAGCCGGGCGAACACGAGCCTCGCGGCCTCACCACCGGACAGGGCGCTGACCTTCTTCTTGCCGTCGTCGCCGGAGAAGAGCATGAGACCCATCTGACCTCGGACGAAGCCGCGGTCCCGCCCGGCGCAGAAGCCCCACAGCCAGTCTTCGGTGGTTTCCCTGCCCTCGCGGAACTGGTCCTTGTTGTCCTGGGCGAAGTAGCCCGGGTGGGTCTCGTAGCCCCATTCGACCTCGCCGGCGTCGGGCGGGAGCTCACCCATCACGATCTTGAGCAGCGTCGACTTCCCGATACCGTTGGGCCCCATGATGGCCAGCCGGTCTCCCCGGCGTACCGAAAGATCGACCCCGTGCAGGACCTCCCGGTCGCCGAACGACTTGCGAATGCCCTCGATGCGCAGGACGTCCTTTCCACTGGGGCGCCGGGGCTCGAAGCGAAATCTCGGGTATCGGCGCGAACTGCCGGGGAGCTCCTTGAGCTCGCTCGCCTTCTTCTCGATCATGCGCAGCTTGCTCTGCGCCTGCCGCGCCTTGCTCGCCTTGGCCTTGAACCGGTCCACGAACTGCTGGTGGTGGGCGATCTCCTTCGTGCGCCCCTCGATCTCCTTCTCGCGCCGCTCGCGCTCCGCGACCTTCGCCTCGAGGAAGTGGGAGTAATTGCCTCGGTAGAGCGTGACGGTGCCGTAGTCGACGTCCAGGATCCGCGTGCAGACGTTGTCGAGGAAGCGGTGATCGTGCGAGATCACGACGACCGGGCCCCCGAAGCCGGCCAGGAACTTCTCGAGCCAGCGGATCGAGAGGATGTCGAGATGGTTGGTCGGCTCGTCGAGCAGCAGCACGTCGGGCGCCGAAGCCAGCACCTGCGCGAGCAGCACCCGAAGCTTGAACCCGCCGGACAGCGTGGAGAGCGGGTTATGGTGGACGGCGGCCGGCAGCCCGAGTCCTTCGAGAATCGAGGCCGCCCGGGCCTCGGCGGTATAGCCGTCGAGACGCTGGACCGTCTCCTCGAGTTCGGCGAAACGGTCGACGTCGAAGCCCTCTTCCCCGAGGGCCAGAAGCTCCTCCTTCTCCCGCATTGCCTGCCAGAGCTCGGGGTTGCCCATGAGCGCGACGGCAAGGATCTCCTCGCGCTCGTAGAGAAAGTGATCCTGCCGCAGAACACCGAGGCGCGCGGATTTCGGGACGGAGACCTCGCCCGCGCTCGGCTCGGCGGCGCCCGTGAGGACGCCGAGGAGCGTGGTCTTGCCGGACCCGTTCGCACCCACGAGGCCGTAGCGCTCCCCGGGGTTGAGCTGGAACGAGGCGCTGGCGAACAGCGTGCGGTCGCCGAACGACTTCTCGAGGTTGGAAACGGAAATCATGGCCGCGAATCTAACGTCGCGCGGCGGCACGCCCACGGGGCCGAGCCGCGACCCCGCCCATCGGCGGTCACTCGGTGTGTGACAGGTGGCCCTCTTCCCGGTACTTCCCGAGCTTCCGGTGGCTGGTCCTGCGGTTGATGCCCAGCAGCTCCGCGGTGAGGGACTGCTGCCACCGGTTGGCCTCGAGCGTCGACAGCAGGTACTCGCGCTCGAGCCGCTCCTCCGTCTCCCGGACCGGGAAGCTCGAAGGGGAAGTGGTCTCGCCCGGCGTACGTGATCACGGAGCGCTCCACGCAGTTCTCGAGCTCCCGAACGTTGCCCGGCCACTCGTACGTCATCATGCGGGCGAGCGTCTCGGCAGAGAGTCGAGGTGGCTTCAGGTCGTGCTCCTCCTCGGAGCGGGCGAGGAAGTGACCGGTCAGAAGCGCGATGTCCTCGCGGCGCTCCCGGAGCAGAGGTACGGCGATGGCGAAGACGTTGAGGCGGAAGTACAGGTCTTCCCTGAACTCGCCCGGGTCCACTGCGTCGTCCCATCTCCGCCCTCATCAGCGAGTCCATCGCCTGGAGCGAGCCGGGCGACAGGGCAACGGTACGCACGGACCGGGGGGCGGAGGCGTCGACTTCGAGGTACGCGGGCCGGGGTCGGGTGTCCCCGACGCGGAGCTCAGATCCATCCTTGACGAGGCCCGCGGGGCCAGCGGCTCCGACCTGGCGTCCTGGCACGCGGCCGGTCTCGCACTGATCACGGGATCCGAGCTCGTGCGCGGGCACGGCGCCGAGCTGCAGGTGGAGACGCAGGACGACAGGGACCGCAGCTACCGCTTCTCGCTGGCCTCCCACTGACCCGACCGACGGCGCAGACGCTGCGCCTGAGGACGGGCTCCGGCAACCGGCACGCGCCCGGCGGCGTCAGGACAATCGAGTCCTGGGAGGCGTCGTCACAGGAGCGGAGCCACGAGCGACACCACGAGCTCCCGCAGCCGCTCGCGGAAGGGGCGCGTACGGTGAACGTCGAGCGTGAGCTCACGGGCGTATTCGAGGTCCGCGAGGAAGATGGAATCCATCGCCTGGCCGAATCCCGGGTCATGCACGACCAGCGACCACTCCTCGTTCAATCGCAATGAACGGCGGTCGAAGTTCAGGCTGCCCACGGTGGCCCACACCCCGTCCGCGACGAGGGCCTTGGCGTGGAGCATGGAGGGCTGGTACTCCCAGATCCGTACCCCGCCCTCGAGCAGCTCGTCGAAGTACATCTGGCCGGCCCACTTGGTGCTCGCATGATCGGTGCGCGGGCCCGGCAGCAGAATCCGCACGTCCACCCCGCGCCGCGCGGCCTCGACGAGCAGCAGGCGCAGCGGCGCGGACGGTACGAAATACGCGTTCGTCACGTAGAGGCTCTCGCGCGCGCCGGCGATCGTGAGGGCCAGAAAGCGCTGCGCGGTGGTTGTTCCGAGCCCCGGTCGCGATGCGAGCACGCCCGCCTCCATGGGACCGGATCCCTCCGATGCACCGGAAGGAAGCAGGTCCTCGTCCGGAACCAGATCGCCCGTCGCCTCGGCCCACGACGACACGAACGCCGCCTGGATCCCGGCGACCGCCGGCCCGGTGAAGCGCACGCTCATCTCGCGCCACACGCCGAGTTCGCCCGAACCGATCCAGCGGTCCGCGAGGCCGAAGCCGCCCGTGTACGCGACGCGACCGTCGATGACCACCGAGCGCGCGTGGTTGCGGTGTTGCGCGCGATGGAGCGAATACCAGCGGATCGGCCGAAACTCCGCCGCCGCGCCCCCCACCCGCGCCAGGACGGGCCGGAGCGCACGCACGTACTTCCGGCACCCGTAGCCGTCGCCGAGGAACCGGACGTGGACCCCTCGTCGGGCGGCCGCGAGCAGGGCTTCGGTGAAGCTGGCGGACAGCGTGCCGGGGTCGCAGAAGTAGATCAGGAAGGTGATCGACGCGCGCGCCGAAGCCAGGTCGTCGAGCATGCGCGGATAGACGTCACCGTCCGCGATGATCTCGACGGAATTTCCCTCGCTGAAAGGGATCTCGGCGAGCGTCCCCACACGGGCCGCCCAGGCGGCCTGACCGGGCGCGGGCAGGGGCTGCTCGAGCGGAACCGCGTCGATGGACGAGCCCCGGACCGCGTCGGCCAGACGGTGCACCAGAGCGCCCAGGCCGACGAGGAGGACCGCGGCGAATCCCCAGGCGACGCGAACGCGGCGCCGCGCGCGTTCCTGTCCGGACCGCGCGGGGGTCTCCGGTGTAGCAGCACTGGATTCTCTCACACCGTCGGACGTCATTGGACTCACGGACAGGGGCCCGCCGCCACGGATCTCACCTGCAAGGTCGCGGTCGCAGCCAGCGCGGGCCATGGGTGTGCTTCGCCCTCGTCGTCGGAGCCGCGACGGTGACCGCCTGCTCATGGGGTCCTCGGCCTCCGCAGGCCCGTCCGACCGCCGGCTGGGGAAGCCCCGGTGCAGAGAGCCGGGCCGCACGCTTCGAACCCCTCGGGGTCGTGCGTGCGACGGACTCGGTTCTCGTGGTCACGTGGAACGTGCACGCCGGGGGTGGCGACATTCCCGCTCTGGTCGGCGGGATCCATGCAGGAGCGTTCTCCGGTGGACGGCCGCCGGGAGCGTTCGCCGTTCTCCTCCAGGAGGCCCATCGCTCGGGTACGGACGCCCTGCCACCGGGGCCGGGCCACGACGGACAGGCGCTTCACCACGCGCCCCCGTCCGGGCGTCGATCCGACATCGTGGAAGTGGCACGAGCGCTCGGACTGCACATGGCCTACGCACCGGCGGAGCCCAACGGCCGACCTTCCCCGGACGCGCCCGTCGAGGATCGCGGCGTGGCGATCCTGTCGTCCCATCCCCTCCGAAACGTCCGCGTGGTGGAGTTGCCGCGCGAGCGCCAGCGCCGCGTGGCGCTCGTGGCGACCATGGCCGGCATGCAGCGGGACGGGAGCCCCTGGGAGCTTCGCGTGGCCACGGCGCACCTCGAGAACCGCGCCCGATGGAGCCGGGTCTTCGACTCCTTCGGCCCCGCCCGGGGACGTCAGGCCCAGGCGCTCGTCGACGCGCTCGGGAGCGGGCCGGTCGTCCTGGGCGCCGACCTGAATACGTGGGCTCCGGAATTCGTCGAGCCCGCGCTCGCGGTCATGGCTCGGCACTTCCCGGACTCGCCGCGACCCGCCGGCGCGACCTTCTCGGTGCTCGGCGTCGGGCGTACCCTCGATCACCTCCTCTTTCGACTGGACGCAGGACAGCACGCCCGGGTGGTCGTGGCGGACGACCGTTACGGTTCGGACCATGCGCCGGTCGTGGGCATCGTCGGCCTGGCCCCACGGGCCGAGGTGGTCATCGACGGGGCTCGATGATCTGACGGAAGGTGATCTCGAAGTCGAGACCGCGTTCCTCGTCGTCGCCCAGCCGAAGTGCAGGGCGACATACGTGTGGATGCTCGGATCGACGAGGGCGTAGCGAAGCTCCCGGTCGTGTGATCCGTCCACGGAGATCGGCATGGGCGCCTGCTGGTTCCCGAACGAACCGATCAGCCGAACGTCAGCCGGCGTCACCACGACCCGGTCGCTGCGGTGATTCTCCACCGTGATCCAGGAGGTCGGGAGCGGCCGGTCGCCGCCGGGCTCCGGCAGCAAGACGCCCTCCGCGGAGACCACCAGACCGTCCCGCTCCACGGACACGAGTCCGGACTCCACGTCGACGCGAGCCTCCGCGGGCTGCACGCCCGGCCTGAGGAGAACGTCCTCTCGGGCACTGCACGCCGGACCGACGGCGGCGAAGGAGACGAGGACGAGCGCAACGAACTCGCGCGGGACTGACTTTCTCGAGGCGGGAAGGGACGAGGGGATACGCATGACAACCTTCTGCGGCGCGGTCCCTCCGACGGGACCCCACGCACGAGCAGGTCGCAACGAACATGCCACCGCGCTCCCGTCGACGCCCCCCGAAGGCCGCGCGATCGGCCGCGCCGTCCGTGCCCGCATGCCCCCGGCCGGGACACGATGTCCCCCAGCGACCTACGCTCGGGGCAGGTCGACCTCGAGGAGCTCCATGTCGGCGTGTGCGGCGATCGAAGCCGCGCCGAGCACGGCGGGCAGGAGCACGGTGTCCCCGGCGTGGACGGCGAGCTCGTGTCCGGCGCCCCCCCACCGGATCACGCCGCGGCCGCGCACGATCATGAGGATCTCGAGCGCGTCGCCCGTGCGGGGGAGCCCATCCCCCTCGGAGAGGTCCCATCGACGGATCCCGAAGTGCTCGCACGCGACGAGTTGCGTGCCGCGCTGGCCGGCCTCCTCGAGACGGGTACCGGGCTCGAACGCCGACGCGTCGACGGGGCCGAAGTCCATGCATTCCAAGGCCTGACCGACGTGCAGTTCCCGGTCGGTACGCCCCCAGTCGTAGACCCGGAACGTGGTGTCGGACGGCGTCTGCACCTCGGCCACGACGACGCCGGCGCCGAGGGCGTGGCACGTGCCGCTCGGGAGGTAATGGCATTCCCCGGCTCGCGCAGGCACGGGAATCAGCAGATCCACCACGCTGCCGTTACCGACCGCGGCCGCGAACGCCGCGGGCGTGGTGCCGGCCCGTACGCCCTTGTAGATCACCGAGTCGGGCTCTGCCTCCACGACGTACCACGCCTCGGACTTGAGGTGCGCGTCCGGATGCGTCTCGACGTACGCCGGCGACGGGTGCACCTGCACCGAGAGATTCTCCCTAGCGTCGAGATACTTGAGCAGGAGTGGGAATCCGCCCGACGGGGTCGGCGCCACGTCGCCCGTCACGAGCCTGCCGAAGTCGCGCACGACCTCCCGGAGCGTTCGCTCCCGGAGGGGCCCGTTGCGGATCCGCGAGTGCGCACCCCCACCCCCTCCGCCCGACGGGCTGGTGGCGTCGAGGTCCGCGAGTTCCCACGACTCTCCGATGCGCGTGTCCGCGCCACCCGGTAGCACGCGGCCCAGTCGTTCGAGCGCACGCCCTCCCCACACCTTCTCCTTGTAGATCGGTTCGAGAACGAGCGGGTAGAGGGCCATGCAACGCCGGGTCAGAGAAGCGGGTCGAGAACGTCGACGAGTCGATCCATCTCGTCGACGACGCTGGACGGGACCACGCCGACCCGTCCGCCAGCCCCGGGGGAGCGACCGCGCACGCGGTCGGGATCCCCCGGGGCGAGGGGACGGGTTCCCACGCTAGCGACCGGCGATCCGATCCCGGATGATCCCCGCGGTGCGCACCGACCGGGCATCGGCGATCTCCTCGGCCCAGCCGAGAACCTGCGGCAGGTTCGAGATGTCGACCCCGTTGATCGTCGCCTGACGCGTCGCCACGCGCTCGGCCCACCGCACGGAGCGGACGTCGTCGAGCATCATGTTCATGGTGATGTTCGGGTCGTCGTGCAGTCCGTCGCTCGGCTGATCATCGCTCGTCACGCCGAGCTCACGCAGGACGTTCCGAGACCCCTCCGGCCGCCGGTAGTACTCCCCGATGAAGTGGGCCCGGCCCTTGCCCGCCCACTTGGCCGTGAGCGCCGCGGCCACGTTCTCCATGCCGCTCTGGTTGCCACCACTGTCCCCGATGAAGACGATGTTCTCGAAGCCGTGCTGGTGCAGGCTTTCCGCCAGGTCCGTGAGCACCGCTTCGAACGTTTCCTGCCGGAGGCTGATCGTTCCGGGACTCGTCATGTGTCCGCTCGGAGGATCGATGCGGCCCTCGGGAACGAGTTCGAGCACGGGCGCGCAGAGCGCGTTGCCCAGGGCGGCCGCGATGCGCGGGCAGTTGGCGCGGAGCACGTAGTTATGCTTGCCCGTCACGAGCCACGGGCCGTTGGGCTCGACGCCGCCCGTCGCGATGATCGCGGTGGTCTTGCCTGCCGCCAGAGCGTCGCGGACGTCCATCCACGTCATCTCCTCGATCCAGAGCGTCTCCACCGGCGGGAGCGGGTTCGGCGTGTCGGCGCAGTTGTAGACGTTGTCCGCGCAGCGGCCGCCGCCCATGTCGCGAGGATCCGGCTGCGGGCGCTGGAAGCCGGCCGGCGGTCCGCCGCCACCCCCGCGCCGGGCCTCCCGCGGCTGCGGCGGCACGGTGCCGCCGTCGGCGATGGCGCGCCGGATGTAGAACGCCGTCTGCGCCGCGCGGTACTCCACGACCTGCCGAGCGGTCTCGAGATTGCGCACGCGGTCGGATACGTCGACACCGTTGATGCTCGCCGCACCCGCGGCGACGCGCTCGGCGAAGCGGATCGAGAACGGATCGTCGGCGAACATGTTCATGGTGATGACGGGATCGTCGTGCAGTCCGTCACTCTCCGCGTCCGCGAAGCCACGGCTGGCCATGTAGGCCGACACCGAGGCGTAGTCGTAGTACTCGGGGATGTGCGCGACGACCACGTCGTCCCACATCGCGTTGAGCGTGGCGGCGACGTTCCGCATTCCGGTCTGGTTCCCGCCCGAGTCCCCGAAGAAGATGATGTTGCGGAAACCGTGCATCTTGAGGCTGTGGGCGACGTCGGTGAGCATCGCCTCGAACGTGTCCTGCCTCATCGAGATCGTGCCCGGGCTCACCATGTGTCCGGTGGGCGGGTCGATGTCGCCCTCCGGCACGAGCTTGATGATGGGGGCGCACAGGGCATTGCCGAGCTCGTGCGCCACGGCGGTGCAGTTGGCGCGAAGCACGAAGTTGTGCTTGCCCGTAGCCAGCCACGGTCCGTTGGGCTCGACGCCGCCCGTGGTGATGAGCGCGGTCGTCCTGCCCGCCGCCAGCGCGTCGCGGACGTCCATCCACGTCATCTCCTCGATCCACACCGTGCTCGCGGCCGGAAGGGGATTCGGTGTCTGCGCGCAGTTGTAGACGTTGTCGGCGCAGTCGCCACCGCCCATCGAGTTCGGATCGCGCGACTGTTGCGCCTGGGCCGGAGCCGCCACCACCACGAGGGCGACGGCCGCGAGGAGGCTCTTGTTCATTGGGGCTGCATCTCCACGAGACGTGTTGAAGTCGCAGGAGACTGCGGCGCGTCGGGCCGGCGCGCCAGAGGGGGGCAGATCCCCGTCTGCGGAGACTCCGCGGCAGCCCGGCGGCCTAGGGGTCGAGCCTCCCCGGCGGGGTGCCGCACATGTCGCCCCAGCCGCGGCTGCACGCGAGCGCGTAGAGGGCGGCGGGATCTCGTTCCGTGACCTCGCCCTTGCTTCCGCGAATCACCACGGGAAGATCCTCGATGGGTGGCGGAGCCTGGGCGAAATCGGCGCTCCCGGTCGCGAGGCGGAGCAGGTTCTCGCACCCGGAGCCGAAACCGAGATCGCAGGCACGGCCGAACTCGGCGCGAGCGGCCTGCGCCTCCCCCAGCTTCGACGCGAGCGTGATGCCGCGCTCGTTGCAGGCCCAGCCCGACCCGCGCGCGCAGTACACCCCTTCCATCTGCACCACGTTGCGGCAGGCGCGCTCGCTCCCCGCCTCACAGGCCTGCTGCCAGAACGGGAGATACTGGCCCGGATTGTGGTCGTCGAGCCCCCCGACCGAGCCGAGCCCGGCGAACATCACGGCCCAGAGTCCCGCCGTGGCCAGACGGGGCGGCGAGAAGCCGACCGCCCCGAGAATGCGGGCAGGCTCCAGACCGCGCAGGAACGGCAGCGCCGCCCACGCGTCGATCCTGCGGACCATCAGGTTCAGGATCGGGATGGGCAGCAGCTTGTCGTAGAACGAGGGCGCGCCCGTCGCCTCGAGGATCGCGGCCAGCGCGATCGTGAACGACGCGTACAGGACGCCGAACATCACCTTCCCCTGCTCCGTCCGGGGCGACGTCGCCGGATCGGTGAACAGGAGGTGCATGCCCAGGAAGACCGCGATGGGGATGAACGCGTCGCGGAAGAAGAACTCGCCGGTGACTCCGAAATACAGGAGGCTCCACACATAGGCCGTGGTCACCGCCCCGATGGTCATCGTCGCGACGCCGAACAGGATCTGCGCCGGCAGCGTCACGAGAAAGACCGCGATGTAGATGTGCGGCGGATTGAACAGCGTCTGCGCGATCTCGAGCCCGTACGTCGCGTTCGTGGTGCCGGTCAGGATGAGCGCCAGTGAGACGACGGCGAGCGGGAACGACGAAGGATTGAAGATGTGCCGGCGCCGTCCGTCACGCTCCCAGTGAATGAATGCCTTCGCCGCGAACCCGAGCGCCACGATCACGAACTGCCAGTAGTACCAGTCCGGCCGGAACCACATGAAGAAATTGATGCTGAACAGGATCGGAAACGGACCGAATCCGATGCGGTAGTCGTCGCGCCCGAACCATTGCAGGAGTGCGTCGAAACCGAAGGCGAACAGCAGCTGCCCGAGGAGCAGCACCAGGTTGCCGTACACCGGGCTCACGTGCCATCCCCAATACAGCATGAGGCTGCCCTGAGCGCACATCTGAAGCCAGTGCGGCGTCTTGATCTCGGTCTGGATCGTCAGCGCGCGGCCCGATCGACGGGCGCTGAAGAAGAGGGCGAGTGCGCCCGCCACCAGAACGGCCGCGGCACCGAAGAAGCTCTGGACGATGACCGGCTCGCGACTGATCTGCGGAAAGACCGTCGTGATGGAGGCGAGCGCCGCTGCGAAACCCACCGGTACGAGCGCGGCCTGCGCGGTGGAAAGTCCCCTGGGAATCGTTCGAAACTCCTGTAGGCCAGACCCCGGATCCGCGGAGAATCTACTCACACGCAGCCCGGATGAGTATCGTGGTGCGGGCGCCCTCCCGGCGCGGTCGACCCCCGACCTTGCGGTGCGGAGAGGGAGAGGCACAATACCCGCCAACGTCTATCACCGGCGGAAGCCCCGCCACACCCCATGACCCGTGACATGCCATGAAGCGTAAAGTACACGCTGCCGCCGCACTCGTTTCCCTGCTGGTCACGCCGGTGGCCGGCTGGGCGCGGCAGGCGCCCGACCTGGAATCCGCGCTGAGCCGCCTGGAGTACCGGGAGATCGGGCCGGCGCTCATGGGCGGGCGGATTTCCGACCTGGCCGTCGTCGAGGCCACGCCGCAGGTCTTCTTCCTCGGCACCGGGAGCGGCGGCCTGTGGAAGACCGAGAATCACGGCACGTCCTGGACACCGCTCTTCGACGACCAGCCGACGAGCTCCATCGGCGATGTCACCGTGCACCAGGAGAACCCGAACCTCGTCTGGGTCGGCACCGGCGAGCCGCAGAACCGGCAGTCTTCCCCCTGGGGCAACGGCGTCTACAGATCGACGGACGGCGGGAACAGCTGGACGCACATGGGGCTGGAGGCGACGAAGCACATCGGCAGGATTCTGATTCACCCCCGCAATCCGGACGTCGTCTACGTCGCCGCGGTGGGAGACCTGTGGGCGGCGAACCCGGAGCGGGGCGTCTACCGCACCACCGACGGAGGCGCCAGCTGGGCTCGCGTCCTCTACGTCGACGACAACACGGGGGCCATCGACCTCGCCATGGACCCCTCGGACCCCAAGACCATCTTCGCGGCGATGTACCAGCGGCGCCGGACGGGGTTCGGCTTCAACGGAGGAGGACCCGGCAGCGGCCTCTACCGGACGGTGGACGGCGGCGAGAGCTGGACCGAGCTGACCGACGGCCTTCCGACCGGGAACAAGGGCCGAATTGGCCTGGACGTCTTCCGCGGAGACGGCAACGTCGTGTACGCGCTCGTCGAGGCGGACGCTCGCTCGTCGGGTCAGGGCTTCGGCGGCGGGGGCACCAGCCGGAGCGGCCTGTTCCGGTCCACCGACCGGGGAGACAGCTGGGAGAAGATGTCGGACACGAATCCGCGCCCCATGTATTACTCCCAGGTGCGCATC